>Ga0315289_10012584_pt1 | contig 11911 bp, 4 predicted proteins | sample YL17G11_40_MG_FD_203452 | JGI IMG/M metagenome (GOLD analysis project Ga0315289, IMG submission 203452) | Sediment microbial communities from Yellowstone Lake, YNP, Wyoming, USA - YL17G11_40 | ecosystem: Environmental > Aquatic > Freshwater > Lake > Sediment | place: USA: Wyoming | collected...
AGAAAAGCCGACCAGCTTGGGTTCGAGGAAGGCCAGGAATCCCTTCCCAGGCCGCCCTTGTTCCTCAGGCCCAGGCTGGTCTCGAGGTGCGAGGCATCCCTTCCGCGCCTCGGAAGCGTATCCACCGTGGCACGCGTCGTCGATACGGATTTCTACGCAGCGAGAAGTCGGGTTTCCCCATCTCGTGGAGACCGCGAAGTTCGGCGAGAGAAGCCGCTCGGCAATCAGCCAGGAACCCAGGGAGCGTGGCCTAGCGTGCTGGCCGTGTCAAGTGCCAATGGGTGGCTGCTTGGCATGCGACAAGAGCAGGTAGGAACCCACATCCGACAGCATATAAAGCCCTCGACTACGTACAAATACGCATGCAGTCCTCGGATGAGGCGTGATAGTCTGCGCGGGGAGCCCACATAGTGCGGCGTCCCTCTTTCATCCAGTTGGACCGCCGGAGCGATTGCCCCGCCAGTTAGTACGAGGCGAGACAGCCGCAGATCATCCCCGCCACCAGTCTCGTCCAGTTTACGGTTCTTCCGGCCGCGGTGAGTGTGCCGGGAGGGTACGGTATGTCCGCCCACCCCCCCGAAGGCAGCCAGGCCTACGTATGTAGCTGTCCTGGAGGTCAGGCGTGCTCTGTTGGGAGTCGGCGCGGCCCGCCGTCCTCGACCACCAGCTAGGTGGCGCCGCGCCGCCAACGGATCCCGCGCGATAGCGGTCATTGTTGATAGGAGGCATCTCCATGAAGGCGATACGCTGGCTTGTACTGGCCATGGTGGCTTCTGTGATAGGCGTTCTGGCGGCGACCGGGGACCACGTAAACCCTGCGACAGCGGCCTCCGCCACCGTTGACGTTAGCCCGGCGAAGAATGTCACCAACACCGGCAATGCTAGCGGCAATGGGTACTATGAGCGTGACCCTCAGTTGCTTGAGGCCTCGAGCGGAACCTGGTATCTCATATACTCCCGCTCGCAGACCACATTCACTGCGGGTGGGAATCCCGACGATCTCAAGTATGACATTTACCACCAGACTTCCACCGACAACGGCGCGACTTGGTCAGCGGCCGCCAAGGTGCTGGATGCGGCGGCCATCAGCGCGAACGCTAGTTTCCGAAGCGCGACCATCACCGAGGCGGATGGGAAGATCTGGGTCATCGGTGCGAACATTGAGTCTCTTGAGGGAGACATCTACGCTACTACCTACTCGGGCGGAAGCTGGTCTGCCCAATCAATGATCTTCGATGGAACCTACCAGACTGGCGCATTTCATGTCGATGCCATAGCCGAAGGCGATGACATACGCCTGTTCTATGGAATCGAGAATGAGAGCAAAGGTGTAGGATTCATCAAGTATCACGGTAGCACTGATACGTGGGACGGTTCGGTCACACAGATCGGGGCTAGCGCTGGTTACCAGATTCCACGGGTCATCAAATCGGGCAGTACCTACCACCTTGTGAGCACCGACTGGTCCAGCGTACTGTACACTTCGACGACTACTCCGGACAACACCCCATGGCCGGCTGCCAGTAGTATCACAAGTGCTCCCTCCGGCGGTGGATCATCTGACCCGTCCATCCTGATGTACGGGGCCGGCGGGGGTACTGATGACCTGATCGTCTTCCACAGCCCCTGGTACTCAGACGGTAGCCAGCCTGTGGAGTACGTCTACTCCACCGATGGCGGCTCGAGTTGGTCATCGCCCTCTACTCCCTTCACGGATGCAGCGCATGACGGTCAGATGTCTTGGGACATGATGTCACGCGCCTACATGAAGGATCCCAACACTGTCATGGCGTTTTTTGGCATGGAGCAGCGCGGAGTAGACCGTGGTCAGGGCGACATCGTCGTTAGCGAATGGGACATCTCATCTACGATCGGCAACGCGCACTACACCACAATCCAGGACGCTGTTGCCAACGCCAGCAGTGGCGACACCATTAGCGTGGCACCGGGCACGTACACGGAGGCCGGACAGATCGTCATCAGCAAGAGTCTCACGATCACGGGTGATCCGGCTAACAAGCCGGTCATCAAGCCCGCACAGGACACAGCCGCCTCCGGGGACAGCAGGGGCTGGTTCCTCGTCAATTCTGGCGTCACCTTCAACCTGAACAACGTCGTGCTGGATGGCGCCGGACACAAGATCTGGCAGGCGATCCGATCGCATGGTTCGGGGACCGTCGAGAGCAACACGTTCCAGAACATTCTCTACGAACCCTCCGGGCCCGCCTATCAGGGCACAGGGATCGTGTTTGACACCGCCAGCATGACGGTGCGCGATAACAGCTTCACGAACATCGGGCGAATTGGCATGTTCGTCTTCGGCTCGGGCGTGACAGCAGGAGTGATCAGTGGAAACACCTACACTGGCAAGGAGGCCGGCGACTGGCTCGACTACGGGGTCGAGGTTGGCGGTGGGGCACACGCAACCGTCACCCGCAACACGATCAGCGGCAACACCGGCGTTGCCAAAGACGGTTCCATCTCTGCCGGCGTTCTAGTCACCACGTTCTTTGCCCCCGGAACGCAGGCCACCATCACCGAGAACTTCATCTCGGGCTCCACGATTGGTGTGGTCGTCGGCGCGCGCGCCTCTGACACGAGCGTGGCGACTGTCTTCAACAACAGCCTCACGGCTAACACAAAGGGTGTGAAGAGCACGGCCCCCCTCGTCGACGCCTCCGCCAACTGGTGGGGCACCCAGACACCTGTCGGTGTAGCGGGCCAGGTCAGCGCCAACGTGGACTACACTCCCTGGCTGGACAGCAGCACCGACAAGGAACCTGCTACGCCTGGCTTCCAGGGCGATTTCTCGACCCTGAACGTGGACGACGACAGCCCCCAGACCGGCGCCACCGGGCGCATCCAGGAGGGTGTCAACCTGGTGACTGGCAGCACAGTGAACGTGGCAGCGGGCACGTACGACGAGCAGGTGGTCATCGGTAAGAGCCTGACCCTCCAAGGTGCTGGAGACTCTACGGTTGTCCTGCCCTCTTCCGATGCCAAGCTCACAACAGTGCTCGACGGACATTGGGGGGGTGGCCTGAAACAGATTGCAGGCATCATTGTCGCCAATGTCCCAAGCGGCAGTAACGTCACAGTGAAGAACCTGAAGGTCGACGGAGGGGGCGTCACTGCCAAACCTACAGGCGCAGACTACGTAGCTGGGATCTTCTACCGCGAGACGGGCGGCACGATAGACACCGTGAATGTGACGAACATGACGGTCGGCACTAGCGGCACCGCCGTTCGCGGCTACGGCATCTACCTGTCCGCCGGAACCAACACCGCCTCCGCCGAGGTCAAAGGCTCCACCATCACAAACTACGACAAGAACGGCATCGAGACCGCCGGAACCACGCTCACGGTCACCATCCACCACAACACCGTCACTGGACGAGGACCTCTGCCCGATGGAGACGAAGTTCAGAACGGCATAGTCGTTGCTGATGGTGCTGTGGGGACAGTTAACAGCAACACCGTGAGTAACAACTTCTATCTGCCCGAAACGTGGTGGGGCGCCGGCATCATGTTCATTGACTCCGGCGGAACAAGCTCAGCCGCAAGCAACCCCCTGACCAACAACCAGATCGGGGTGGTCTTCCAGGACGGCAACGGGTCGGCCAGCGGCAACACCGTGTCTGGCGGGAAGGTGGGCCTGTATGCTCAAGCCACCAAAGCCGGAACATGGACGGCCTCCTTCACAGGTAACACGGTTGGCGGCTCAGACACCGTTGGAATCGGGGGCGCCACCTATCATTCGGCGGCCTCTCTGGCCATCACCATAGGGGACAACTCGCTCACAGGTGGAACAGGGGACGGCGTGGCCATCGGTGATGCCCCGGAGTATGGCCCGGCCGGAAGTGTGGCGGCCACAATCACGGGCAACACCATCTCTGGGTGGCACAACGGTGTCTATCTGGCAAGCCCGGTGGCCGGGACCACCTTCGTCTCCGCCGACGTGGGCCCGGACAACAACATATCGGCTCCCATCGCCGACGCGTCCAATAGCGGGCTGCATGCCATGGGCACCGTCAACCTGAATGTGCACGACAACACGTTCACGGGCGGCTATGACGCGATCAAGCTCCGCCTATCCGTGACGGGAACAGTCAAGGAAAACGTGGTGTCGGGATACGCGAAGAACGGGATCACCGTCGGTAAGGCGGCGGACGACAACACCGGCACCAACGTGACCGTTTCCGGCAACAGCGTGACGGGTGGTGGCGCCGGGCAGGTCAACGCTCAGAACGGCATTCAGGTGGGCCCCAACGCGGTGGCAAGGATCCAGAACAACAGCGTGTCCAACCATGTCTACACCCTGGGGACGGGCGCTTGCGCCGGGCCTGGGACCAATGACGACAAGGCGTACTACGACGCGTGCTACACGGCGGCGGGGATCATGGTCTACCAGGGGACGGCCACGGTTACGGGCAACGCCATCACCGCGAACCAGGTCGGTGTCGACGACAGTGGCGCCGAAATCCACAACAACCTGATTTGGGGCAACGTCATCTACGGTGTGAACAACGTCTCCGCCGGCGTCGCCGACGCGGAGAACAACTGGTGGGGCTCCTGCAGCGGGCCGTACCATCCGACGGCCAACCCCTCCGGCACCGGTGACGCCGTAAGTGACAATGTGGACTTCACCCCCTGGACCACGGGTCCGTGTGACACCGACGGCGACGGCCTGGCTGACGACCAAGAGAGCCAGGTTATCGGCACTGACCCGCGGAACCCCGACACGGATGGCGACGGCTGTAGGGACGGTCGCGAGTACTTGCTCATGCCGGGCTTCAACCCCCGGGCCTCGTACTGGTACGACTTCTACGACGTGCCGGTGCCCGTGAGGCCGGACATCCAACCCAATGGCCCCAGGAACCAGGCAATCAACTTCCAGGACGTGCTGGCGGTTCTGGCCTACGTGGGCACCTATGACGGGGACGCTGGGGCGCCGAACCTTCAGGGGGTCTCGTACGACAGCCTCAAGGACGGCGACTGGAATGGAGACACGGTGGTGGACGCGGGGGACAAGGTGGGGCGTCGCTTCGACCGCTCGCCCAGCCCACCCCCGAACCCGCCCAACGACGCCGGGCCGCCCAGCGGTGCGGTGAACTTCCAGGACATGCTGGTGGTGCTGGGCCAGGTGGGGCTCGACTGCAGCGGGCCGCCGTAGGGGGGCCGATAGCCCAGGTTCACTAGCATAAGGGGGCGGTCGCGGAGGCCGCCCCCGGTTTTCACCCGGGGTTAAGGTAGAGGCGTGAAGCGACATGCTATGAGCCGCTAGGCTGCGGGCTGCCGCTCACGACCGGAGCCAATCGTCGATCGCGCACGTATTGTCCGCCAATCGTACGCTCGCAATCCCAGTCGGCGCTCACGGGCCCCATGTTTGCTTGGACAAGCGGGCAAGTCGTGGATTGGCTTGGCTCGCCCATTGACAATCTGTCTGACTGGCAGCTACTCTGCGCTCGCGTGCATCGAGGGACCCCGGTGATAGCTTCATCGAGAATCCCAGTAGCCGGAACCTTGCGGCGCCGGCACCGGTGCGCCATATCCAGCGGTGAAGCTAGAGAAGCGCAGGGCTTACGGCTATCGGAACGGCGGGACCTTTCTGCCGAGGATCCTTAACCTTGTTCACACTGATCAACGTAGGGCCTATTCTTCACGTCAAAGGTCCAGGTATGGGGGGGCGCGCTGGAGCGCATCCACACGCTGTGTGCCGCGCTAGGATAGCGGTTGCATCGCTGCCGGTGAGCGGCCGCACCCGGTGCAGGCGTGCGCCTGAGCGAGCTAGGCGGGCACAGCGCGACCGACGGACAATCGTGTCCACGGTAGCCATGCTCGAGCCCTGTACAGCGCAGATTGGCAAGTGTAGGTTGTCGATGCAGGAAGGAATGCCCGCGGCGCCTGCCGCCGACCCAAGATGGAGAACCCCGGGAGAATAGCACTGCTGGTGCTGGTGGCGGCGCTTGCAGCGCTTGCAGCGCTTGGTGCCCCCTTGCGACCGGGGCTTCCGGTTGAGCGAAGCAGGGCGGACTTCTCAGTGGGAGGGATCGCCGCTCTGCCCTCGGCTCTGCCGGCGACAGTACCCATTCCTGGGCTCTCGCTGGGCACGGAACAACTTCTGCCAGCCGTGGCGCCGGCCAGCGGCCCCGGCAGCTTCGCCGTCGTCGACGCCTTCTGCGAAGGCGTTTCGTGCCCGATGGACGAGGGACAGAATGTCTTACCCATCGAGTTCACGATGAGCAAGGTGTTTCCGCCGGGCAGGAGCGTGGCCGCTACCTTCACGGCCAACGGTGAGCAGACGTTGCTTTGCCAAGATGACACCACCTGTGACCTCACCGAACCTCTCTTCGAGGCACCGGGCACCTTCGTCCAGCACGTGGCGGTTGGGGTCACAGGGGGTGGGGAGAACGAGGTGATCGCTGTGACAGCCTGTGACGCCATCGGGGACTGTCGCACGGTGCAGGTGGCCTTCGTGGAAACGTTGCTGCTGGTTCCGCCTCTGACTGGCGCCGCTGCGGCCGCCCCGGTGCTGGTCTTCTACCGGTGCGACGATGTCGGTCGTTATACCGGCCGGGCTGCGGCCTCGATCGCCAAGCCGGGACTTGGCCTCGCCATGGCGTCCCCGGAAGTGACCTGGGAGGAGCTGTTTGACTGGTTTTTCTTCGGCTTTGTTCAATCGGGGGCGCTGCGCAGCCCAACCACGCCAACCGCAGAGCTCCGGATGAACGACATACCCTTCTACAGCTGCGGCGGCGACACAAGCGGGCCTGTCGACGACCGGGTTAGCTTCAAGACGGACTTAGGCCTACTGTCAGTGGCGTCTGTGGGAGATATCGGCTCGCTCGCAGTGGCCGCAGCGCCGGCGGGACCACCAACATACCGGCCATTTGCCACCATCAGCCCTGGTTGTGACGCAGGCGATTCTGTGGACGTCCGCGACCATCCTGGCCCGGTAGCCGACACCAGGGGCTACCCGGTCGCCATTGAGCCTCTCCCGCCCGATTGGTGCGACCTGGACTTTGCACCCAATGGCGTGGTGACCTACGCCCTGTGGGGCGCGGGAGAGTCGGGCGTGGCTACGATCACCGCCGAGCAATCGGGTGGCGGCGTCCTCAGGAGTAGCAACCTTACCCTGACCGGATTGGCGGCGGCCATCCTGTTCGTGGAGGCGCCGGACGTGATAGGGATTGGAGGGGGGGAGTTGAGCGTGGCGGTCGTCGACGACGGCTTGCGCCCCCTCGGCGGGCAAACGGTAAGTTGCACCGCCGAGCCCAAGGGTGCTGTGCTGGCGATCATACCCCAGACGGGCACTACGGGCAGCCTGCAGAGCGACAACCCGGGCCAGGTGTCGCTCGCCCTATTCCCTACGAGATCGGCGGCTGCGACAGGGGTAGAGGTGACTCTGACCTGCTTCGTTGACTCCAACCCGGACGTGTCCGCCATCGCTACGGTTCTGATAGGTGCGCCCGAGGAAACGGTGAACCTGCTAGCCGGGTGCAACTTCGAGACTTGGACGGGCGACGAGATAGACCCCGCCGACCTGGCGGAACTTGTCGCTCCGGCCGAGAACCTGGCGGCGCTGTGGGCCCAGCAGCCCTTTCCTATGTGGAAGGGGTTCGCCCCCGGGTTCCCCGAGGTGAGCGACATGGGTCAGTTGAACCGGCTCGATATCGTCGCCATCTGCATGACAGGCAGGGGCACCCTCACCCGTCCGGCGCTCTAGAGAAGAGGCAGCGAAGGTTGTGGAGCCCTGCGGGTCCGGGGCTTTCTTGGTGGCGGGCCCGCGACCGCCCAGTGCCAGCTATAGCTAGCTCTGACTACGCTAAAGCCGACCCTGCATCCTGGGTGGCTTCGTACATAACCCAAGGGGCACCTCTGGTCGCCGGCACAGGCGCGCGCACGTATGAGCCGCGGGCGGCTGGGCCTATGGGCTACCCTCAAGGCACGGGCTCCCACCGCCCTAGGAGGACCCCTACGGCGCCCCGCTGCAGGCAAGCCCTATCTGCCCCAGCACCACCAGCACGTCCTGAAAGTTCACCGCCCCGCTGGGAGGCCCGGCGTCGTTGGGCGGGCTCGGGGGTGGACTGGGCGAGCGGTCGTAGTCCCGACCAGCCTTCGTCCCCGCACCCATCTTCTCGCTGTCGTAGGACACCCCGTTCAGGTTCGGCACACCACCATCGCCGTCATAGGTGCCCACGTAGGCGAGAACCGTCAGCACGTCCTGGAAGTTGATGGCCTTGTTCCTCGTACCGTTAGCCTGGGGGTCCGGCCTAACTGGCACCGGCACGTCGTAGAAGTCATACCACGCCAGGGGGTTGTAGGCGCCCGTGGAGCCGGGCTTGGGTGCAGGGGCACCGGCCAGCTCCTCGCCGTCGGCGCAGCCTTCGCCATCGGTATCGCTGACAAATAGGTTAAGACCCAGTGCCTCTTCATCCTCGTCCGACACACCATCGCCGTCGCAGTCGCGCGAGGGCAGCGACCCAGCTGGGATCGAAGAGGCATCCAGCGGGTCGCTGCCACGAACCGCCTCGCAGGCATCGCTGTAGCCGTCACCGTCGGCGTCGCTGTCGGTGTCGATGGGCTCACCGCTGTCGTAAGCCGTGTCACCGTCCCGGTCCAGGAAGTCGGGGGTGCCATCGTTCCCAGAATCAACCGTGTCCACACACACGGCATCGCTGGTGCCCTCGGTTCCCGGAACAGTGAACTGGTCGTTGCAGATCCGGTCGTGGTCGCCGTAGCCGCCGGGCTCACCGGGGAAGCCATGTGGGTAGGCATCCATGGCGTATCCCGAGCCGTCACCCTTGATCCTCGGCGCCGGATCACAGACATCGCCGACACCGTCGGCATCGCTGTCCAACTGCCAGTCGATGCCCGTCAGCGGGTTGCCATCTTCGTCGGCGTTGTCCACGTCGGCGTCAGGCACCGTGGGGCAGTTGTCCGCGGTGTTCAGGAACGTGTCGCCGTCGACGTCCTGGTCACACTCCCAGCCACCGGTGAAGGCCGGAACCGCCGCGATGTTGCAGTTTCCCGGCTTCAGAGGGAAGGTGCCAACGACAGGCAGGTTGTAGGGGCCCACCGACGCGTCGCCATCGTTGTCGGCGCTGCCTGGTCGGGGGTCGCAGGCGCTGTCCCAGCGGTCGTTGTCGGGGTCCTTGGCGGCCGGCAGGTCCGTGTTGACACTCACCACCGCCGGACAGCTGTCGTAGGGGTTGGCCGCCGCGTCGCCGTCATAGTTGTCCCCCGTCGAGACCAAGATCTCGTAATTGTGAGTATCGGCTATTGCCGTCCGCTGCGCCACCGGCGGCCCGACGGGGTTGTCCTGGGTCAGGCCGAACAGGCGGACGGTGGACGTGAAAGGCGGGCAGGTGATGACCGTCTGGCTTGTGAGGTTGGCGGCCGATGGTTGCTGCCTGGGGATGCCTGGGTACCCGAGGATGGTCAGGGTCAGATACTCTCCGCCGCCGAGGTGATAGAGAAGGAAGTTGACGTCCGTGGTGACGCCAAGTGCTGCGGAAACGGTGGCGACACCGAAGGAGCGCGCGATAGGAGAGCCGAGACCCAGGCTCGGGATGAGGTAGTTAGCCAGGGCGTCCGGAAGCAGGTCAATGCCGTCAGCCAGGCCGTTGTGACCTGGTGAGCCGCCCGCCAGGAAGTTGTCCTCTTCCGTCTCGCGATGGCCGTCGCCGTCCAGGTCCTGCTCCGATATGATCCCTGCTCCGAGGCCGTGGTCGGCGTCGGTGCCCGTCCCCAGGTCGGCGTCGAAGATATTGAACGTGGCGCTCAGGCTGGCGATGCCGGCGGCGCATTTGGGCGGCTGGCCGGTGGCTGAGCTGACGTTGCTCGTCAGCGGGGCGACGAGGTTGGACTCTACACTGAACGACATGGTCCCCGTCCGGGCGCCGTCGGCAACGGCGGCGCCGTAGGCCGGGGTGAAGCCCTCAAAGACGGTGTCGACCAGGTCGAAGAAGGACTCGTTGGCGGGCCCGGGCGTGGTGTCAAGCGATACGGTGGTTATGGTGTCAGGGCTCTCTCCTTCTTCGAGCCTACCGTCGTGGTCGGCGAACGAGGTAGTACTCGTCTCATCGAAGGTCACCTCCCATGCCACCGAGCTCGGATCAGCATGGGCCGTGCGGGCGCCGTCCCAAGGCACCAGCGACAAGACGACCGCCAGGCCTGCGGCAGCCAAAGTGCCGAAGCCCGCTGGGAAGAAGAACCGGATACCCCGCATGAACTCCCTCCGGCCCTAGCCGATTGGCCCTCGCCGAGCGGCCGGCGCGGCCGCTGCCCGGATCCAGAGAATGAGGCCACGGACCCGCCGCCGAGCGAGTATCAGACCAAGGACGAAGCCCACCAGGACCCAGTCGGCGGTGGAGACGCTGCCAACGGTGCACGAGAAGCCTGAGAACTTGCCGCCCGGCTCGCCGGTGGTGGGGTCAATTGCGCGGAGCGTGCTGCTCCCGGTGTCAGAGCCCGTAAGGGAACCGACGGCGATGCCGGCAGGCAAGTTTAGCTGGGCCAAAGCGGGGTCCCCACCGTCACCGCCCGAGCCGGGCGTGCCGTTGCCAGCGATGGTGCTGATCACCGACGTGTGGCCGTTGACGCGGCGAATGCGGTGGTTTTGCGTGTCGGCGATAAGGACGTTGGGTAAGCGAAAGTCTGTGGGGTCGACGGCGACCGCCTCAGGGCCGTTGAGGTGGGCTAGAGCAGCCGGGCCACCGTCGCCGCCGAAGCTGGCGAGACCGCTCCCGGCAAAGGTGAGGATGACGCCGGTGAAGCCATCGACCCGGCGGATGCGGTTGTTCATGGTGTCGGCGATGAGGAAGTCGCCAGACCTTCCATACATGTAGACATCGTGTGGTCGGTTGAGATGCGTGGCGGTGGCCGGGACACCATCGCCGCTGAAGCCGGCTGTGCCGTCGCCGGCGACGGTGGTGATGATGCCCGAGGCGGCGTCGACACGGCGGATGCGGTGGTTCTCGGTATCGGCGATGAGGATGTTGCCGGAGGCGTCAACGGCGACGCCGCGGGGGCCGTCGAGGGCCTGAAGCGTGGCCAAACAGGGCTCGGCGCAGCCGGGGCCCCCGCCGGCCACGGTGGAGATGATGCCCGCCGTGTTCACCTTGCGGATGCGGTTGTTGCCTGTGTCGGCGATGTACAGGTTGCCGGGGCCGTCCACGAAGACATCGTAGGGGTTGTTGAGGCAGGCGCTGGTAGCTGGGCCGCCGTCGCCGACGTTGGGCGGTGTGCAGGAGCCGCCACCGGCGACGGTCGTGATGGTGCCGGTCGGCTCGTTGGGATGGATACGGCGGACGCGGTTGTTCCCGGTGTCCGCGAAGTATAGGGTATCGGAACTGGTGACCTCGAAAGACCCGTGCGGAGCGTTCAGCCAGGCGTCCCGGGCTGGACCCCCATCACCCTTGAAGTCGAATTTGCCCGCAGTGCCGGCAAGGCGGTTGATAACGGGCGCGGGTGTTGGGGTGGGCGTCGGTATGGGCACGCTCGCCACCTGGATGCACGCAGAGAACTCCGACGTGTTGCCGCCAGGGTCTGTCGCCGTGGCGGTGATGAATCGGCCAGGAGGCACGGTCTGCGGGAAAGCCACTGTGAAGGACGCATTGCCGCTAGCGTTGGTCATCACCGTCGTGGACCCGAGGAAGCTTTCGCCCTCGCCGTTGCCGGAGCCGTCACAAGAGGTATTGGAGGAGAAGTGGAGAACAAACTGGGTGCTGGGCGTGCTGTTAAGCGTCCCCTGGACAGCCGTGCTGCCGCTGGTGGCCAAGGTGATGACAGGGAAGTTCTGCAGGTTGTTGGCGCCGGTATCCCCGTCCCCCGCGTCGTTAGGGGTCACACCATCGGGTCCCAGGTCTATGCCAAGGCCCGTGTTCGAGAAGATGGAGTTACCGCGGAT
>Ga0315289_10012585_pt1 | contig 11911 bp, 11 predicted proteins | sample YL17G11_40_MG_FD_203452 | JGI IMG/M metagenome (GOLD analysis project Ga0315289, IMG submission 203452) | Sediment microbial communities from Yellowstone Lake, YNP, Wyoming, USA - YL17G11_40 | ecosystem: Environmental > Aquatic > Freshwater > Lake > Sediment | place: USA: Wyoming | collected...
AATCGTAAGCCAATATTCCGCGCCTTTAGAACCTCCATGCTGAGGTGTTGATTTTCCGACAATAAATTCCCTTTGAAAGACCCAACAATGAGCATCAGAAGGAGAAATACCTAAACAAATCAAGTAATCATATCCTTCATTCCGAATTTGTTGGAATTTATAACTACCTTCAGCCCAAAGTGTTGAGAATTTAGTAGCAATCCGGTAACCATTGATTACAAGACTAGCCTGCGCGTCCTTCGGGTAATCGACAGATAAGCCTTTTGCGGCACACCAAGATGCGATAAGGTTTTTTCCAAGTTTCCCTTTTTTTGCCGCTGGCAACTGAGTTACCCAACTGAAGGGGCTTGATTCCCAAAACTCGGTTTGTTCCTCTAAATCATTTCTGATGTACATTGCTAAGGAAGCGAGCATTTCAAAATCAGGTTTTATTAACTCCTCGTCTTGAGAAGTGATTTTGGTATTAACTGATTGGAAAGGCAAAGGATCGAAATTTACCCATTCAATCTCTGGGTTTATTGGAAACCTTTTTGCCATAACTTCTAATGCAATTGGATTATTGTCAATCAATATAAAGTTTCTTCCTAGTTTTAGACAACTTTCCCCGATTGTTCCGCTACCCGCAAAAAAATCCAGAACAGTTTGACCAGGAAAAGAAGAAGCCTGGATTATTCGGTTGATAACACCTAAGGGTTTTTGGGTTGGATACCCTGTTCGCTCTTTGCTGTTTGTTCCAACGATTGTATGCCACCAAGTATCAGTTGGTAATTTACCTCTTTCTACTTTTTCAGGTCCAACTAAACCCGGAGCCATATAAGGTTCTCGATCGACTGCATCAGAGTTAAAAATGTAATTATTGGGATTCTTAACATAAAAAAGGATATTGTCATGCTTGGTAGGCCATCTCGTCTTAGCCTTTGCACCATAGTCATATGCCCATATGATTTCGTTAATAAAACATTCTCTACCGAATAATTTATCAAGTAACGCTTTACAATAATGGACTTCCCGATAATCAATATGAAAGTACAAGCTTCCATGAGGAGCAAGAATCCTATATGCTTCTACCAATCGGGGTTTTATAAATTCCTCAATAAAACCATCTCCAAAATCATCATTATATTCCTTTGTACCAAGTTCGACAGTTTCATAAATATTCCCCTTAAATCCTTTTCTGTCCCCATTTTCGGATTTTGCTGTCCTAATACGCGTCTGAGATTGCTTCTTACCGGTGTTAAATGGTGGATCAATGTAAATTAAATCGATAGACTCACTCTCCATTTGTTTTAGAATGGGTAAATTATCTCCAAAATAAATATAATTCATTATTAAATAACCTTAATAATTGTGAATTTACAGATAGAACTCTTGTTCGTATAAAAGGATTATACCAAATACCTTAGTATTACTTCTCTATATTAAACAAAAAACCCGCCTTTCATAAAACGGGTTCCCTCATAACACTAATTGTGCCTCAAGTATCCAGTCGATAACCCACCCCGCGGATGGTCTTTAAGAATTGCGGTTGGCGTGGGTCTTCCTCAAGAGCCTCACGCAGCCAGCTGATATGTACATCCAGTGTGCGCGTGTCTACTGTATATTTTGTATCCCAGACTTCAGAGAATAGCTTTTGCCGGTCTACTGCTTCACCCGCGTGAAGTAACAACACCTGTAATAAATGGGTCATCCTGGGAGTCAAGCGCGCCTCACGCCCCAGGCAGCGGACTCGCTTGCGTTCCAGGTCCAGCCGGATAAACCCGACGTGCAAAATGTTTTTACCATCACCGGGTAACAAGGGAGTAATTCGATTAAGCAGCTTGCGGGACGTGAAAGGAAGCTCAAGAATGACGTTGGCAGTAGTGATGCTTGATATCGCATGCTCCGGTGAGACGATCAAAACGATTGGTAGCTCGCTAGACTTTTCACGGATCTCATTGCAAATCCTCTTCCCACTGCTGCGCAGTGAGGCTGCGTTAACCACGACCAAATCAGGGTCCACTTCAACCAGACGGACCATAGCTGCGCTTCCCGTTGGCACAATTTCCACCCAAAATTCTTTTTTCCTTAAGGAGGGCACGAAGGATGTGTAATCCGTTCGCTTCCCTTCCACCCATAATATTCTAGCTTTCATTTACCAATTATCCAAACTTAAAATCTATCGGACCAAGTAAATATCCCCAAAAGAAGTGCGTGTATTATACCGTAATCTTAAAAACAGGCAAGATGTTAAAGGATATATTTAACATATGAGGATTGAAATTTCCTTTAATTAACTACGATTCTTAAAGCGGATGGCAACTCACTTATTCCATGTTAGAATCACCCCACTGAGGATGATTGGTACCGGAGGCCTCGTATGTCAGATATGGTTGAAGTAGTTATTGATAGTATACGCGTCAGCCTGATCTCGCAGCAGCGGATTGTCATCTTGCGAGAGGCGGATGCTGATCGCTATTTGCCCATCTGGATCGGCATTTACGAAGCTGAAGCGATTGCCTTGGCACTTCAAGATGTGGAAGTAGCACGCCCTCTGACTTGGGATTTACTAAAAAATATATTCTCCATGCTGGATGCGCACATCATCCGGGTGGAAGTCACTTCATTGCATGATGATACTTATTATGGAAATATTGTTGCGGAATTTGATGGGCGAACGCTTGATATTGACTCGCGCCCGTCAGACGCCATCGCTTTAGCGGTGCGGGCCCATGTACCTATTTTAGTCTCTCGTCCAATCCTGGATTCAGTCGGCGTGATCCCTGAAGAAGATATGCAAGAAACCAGTAAAGATAAAGGTCAACCAGCTGAATCATCTGCTACAGAAATCAGCGAAGAGAATTTATCGGTATTCGAAGATTTCATAGAAAACCTCGACATTGATGATGAAGATAAAGGCGATCAGGAGGATGACGATACAAAGAAGAAACCCTCCTGAAGTGGAAAATCATCGCAATTCATTGCATGGTTAGTAAAATGTGATATCCTGTGTTTTATTTTCAATCGAAAAAAAAGACTAAAATCAGATCATGAGCGACCTCCTATCCTTTGAAGAAGCTCCTGCGCCGAATCCTCAAGTGGTGCCTCATAGCCGTGAAGCCGAAGAAGCTGTCCTGGGTGCTGTTTTAATCAATCCTGAGACGTACTATGAAGTCGCACAATTTCTAAGGCCGGACGATTTTTACGTCCAACGCCATCGCTGGTTATGGGAATCGTTCATGCGCTTGCAAGAGCGCCGCGCTCCCATCGATTTTCTCACCGTGGTTGAGGAACTTGATCAGATCGGACAGCTAAATGAGGTGGGTGGACCCGCATACATCTCCACATTAATCAATAATGTGCCTTCATCATTGCATGCTGAAGCATATGGACGGATCGTTGAACAAACCGCCATTCGGCGTCGGATGCTGGAGGCTGCCAACCAGATAGCTAAGCTAGCCTACCAGGAGGAAACCCGCCTTGAATCCGTCATGGATGAGGCCGAAAAAGCGATCTTTGGCGTCAGCGAACGGCGGATGACGCGCGATCTCCAATCCATAAAGACCGTCCTCAGTGATTACTATAGCCGGATCGATCAGCTCTCACAACGAGCGGAAGAGTACTTCGGGGTTCCCACCGGTTTCATCGATCTGGATCGTTTGCTGGGAGGCTTGCAGCCATCCGATTTCTTGATTATCGCTGGGAGGCCTGGCACCGGTAAAACTTCCTTCATGCTCTCGGTTGCCAAGAATGCTGCCCTGATCCATAAAAAACATATTGCAATTTTCACGATGGAAATGTCCAATGACCAGCTCGCGCAACGTTTGATTGCACAGGAAACTGGCATCGATGCCCACCACCTACGCACTGGCAAGCTGACGGACGATGAATGGGCGCTTTTTGCTCAGGCAATTGAAGTATTAAACGACACGGTTATCTTCCTGGATGACACACCCGGATTGACCCCTATACAATTACGCACCAAGAGCCGCCGCTTGCACATGGAATATAACCTTGACCTGATTCTGGTCGATTACCTTCAATTAATGAGTGGTGGTGTGCGTTCCGAAAACCGTGTTCAAGAAGTATCATATATCTCACGTAACATGAAGATTCTGGCGCGCGAGCTGAATGTACCCGTCCTGGCAGCGGCACAGCTTTCGCGTGCCATTGAGCAGCGTGCTGATAAAGAACCTCAGCTTTCTGATTTGCGTGAATCGGGGAGTCTTGAGCAGGATTCGGATGTGGTCATGTTCATCCACCGGCCTGAATTGTATGAGAAAGATACGCTTAAGCGCCATCTTGTGCAAATAAAAATTGCCAAACACCGTAACGGTCCTGTCGGTAATATTGAGCTGGTCTTCCGTGAGAACCTGACAAAGTTCGAAAATGCTGCCACCCAGATTATTGATCTGCGGAAGATCTAAATATGACCTTTCCTGGTTTTCCTGAAGAAATCACCTCCCAAATCCGCATCCCAGAGCAGTTCTTTCGCCATGTTTTGCTTAATATTGATAAATTGGATGAGCTGAAGCTGACCATGTACGTCTTCTGGCGACTCGAACGCATGGAAAGTCCCTTCCACTACTTACGATTCAGTGACTTATTGCAGGATTCTCAGCTGGTCCAATCTATGGGAAAAGACCCTGATAAAGCTCGCTCTGCGCTCGAAGCTGCCATTCGAAGAGCGGTTAAGCGTGGCACACTGCTTCAGGCTGATATTTCTGTGGATGAAATTCAGGAAAAGATAATCTGCCTAAATTCGCCTAAAGGTCGGGCAGCTGTGGAGGCCATTCAGCGAGGCGAGTGGCGTGAGACGGATCAATTGCATCAGCCGATAGAAATTTATCCGCAGCACCCCAATATATTTCAGCTGTATGAAGCCAACATCGGACCTCTCACACCGATGATTGCTGATGCCCTGCGCGATGCCGAAAAGACTTATCAGGCTAATTGGGTTGAAGATGCCTTCCGTATCGCCGTTGAACGCAACAAGCGCAACTGGCATTACATAGAGGCAATCCTTCACCGCTGGCAGGAAGGAGGACGTGATGACCGAAAAGATCAGCAGGATCGACGCGACACTGAAGAAGCTCGTCGAAGATACGGTGAGTGGGAAAAGTGATCCGCCCACTGAAGCTGATGAGATGGAAAATCTCGCTTCTACCGACATGGCAGGTGATATTAATTGTCCATATTGCCATGGGCTAGGCTATCTACGCCGCGATCTTCCTCTAAACCATCCGGATTTTGGCAGGCTGCAAATTTGCTCCTGCCGCCGTGGACAGGTTGCCCAACAGATCCACCAGCGCTTGTTTTCCATCAGCAACCTTGATAATTTACAACACCTTACATTCGAGAATTTCCAGCCACGCGGACGGGTGGGGTTGGGTCCATGGCAGGCCGATTCACTCGAGCGGGCATTTAACCAGGCGCAACAGTTCGCACAGAAAGTTGAAGGCTGGCTGTTACTTCAGGGAGGGTTTGGCTGTGGCAAGACGCATTTAGCAGCCGCGATTGCCAATTTCACCGTCGGGATCGGAGTACCCACTCTATTCATCACCGTTCCAGATCTGCTGGATGCACTTCGCTTCACTTATGACAATCCTGAAAGCACCTTTGAACAGCGCTTTGAAGAGATACGCACCGCACCCCTGCTTATCATGGATGATTTTGGCACCCAGAATGCCACTGCCTGGGCGCAGGAAAAGCTCTTCCAGATCCTTAATTACCGTTACATCAACAAGTTGCCTCTTGTTGTGACCACCAACCTGCTGCTCGAACAGATCGAAGGGCGCATCCGCTCCCGCCTCGAAGATCCCGAGCTCGTCACACGTGTCTTTATTCAATCGCCGGATTATCGACGACCCACGGATGACTCTACTCATTCAGACTTATCCTCCCTGGCAATGCATCACGAGCAAACCTTCAGCAATTGGGATGAACGGCAAGCTGAAAATCTGACTGCGGAAGACCGCCAAAGCCTGGAGAAAGCACTAAAATCTGCGATTGAGTACGCTCGCTCACCACAAGGCTGGTTGGTATTTACGGGTCCATATGCGTGCGGGAAGACCCATCTGGCAGCCGCGATCGCAAACTCACGCGCCGATCTCGGACAACCCCCTATGTTTATCAGCGTCTCTAACCTGCTAGATCACTTGCGAGCAACTTTTAGCTCCAACAGCCCGGTCAGCCTTGATCGCCGTTTTGAAGAGATCCGCAGCTCTCCTTTGCTCATTTTGGATGCCTTGGGAGAACAATCACCAACCCCTTGGGCTAATGAAAAACTCTTCCAATTGATCGATTACCGCCACCTGAACAAATTACCTACAATAATCACAACTGCTAAATATCTGAACGAAGTTGATGAAAGAATATATAGCCGCATTATGGATGCCCGGCTGTGTACCATTTGCGCAATCAAAGCTCCTGGTTTCCGCGGTGTACCCTCAAAGGCAACCAGCCGTCACAGGCGTTCCAAATAGCTCAAGAATACTAATTTGGCGGGTGAACAGCGCCCGCCGATTCTTTTAAACCACTTACAATCACTTGTAATGCCGTGCATCCATGTTTTCCAGCTTCACAGACTAACGGCTGGGCAGGATGGCTGCTAATTAATATCTTGTTCTATCCTTCCTTAACCCTACCCTTCGGTTTAGCCTCTGCTTCGGGCGAGAGCTGATTTAATCGGAATCCCGATATCCCTCATTGACATCCATATAATCCTGCGTTATTATATCTTATTTGTCAGGTATAATTTCACTTGAAAGGATCAATATGGCTAACCAACCTTCCGCCTGTATTTATGGTGATCAGAGTAACCAAACCGTCCCGGTACTGCTTTTCCAGTGTCAAGGCAGACAAGTTTGGATCTGCCCAAAACACTTACCTATCCTCATCCATAATCCGGTCCGATTGGCTGACGAGTTGCCAGGACTCAAACTTGCTGGGTCTCCCGAAAGTCATTCATGATTACTAGTATATTGCTCTCCTTACGCGAAGGACTCGAAGCCGCGTTAATCATTGGAATAGTCCTGGGTGCATTACGAAGAACAGGAAGGTCTGACCTGAATCGATCACTATGGATGGGAGTGCTCAGTGCAGTCATTGTCAGCCTGCTTACTGCCCTACTTCTGCGCGCAATCGACAAAGAGCTGAAAGGCTCAGCGGAGCAAATATTTGAGGGAGTGACACTACTCCTGGCCGCAGGAGTTTTGACCTGGATGATCTTCTGGATGCAACACCAATCTGGAAGCATGAAATCTCAATTGGAAAGCAATGTACATCGAGCTGCCAATCTTGGGGGAGGTGGTGCATTATATTTTCTGGCATTTATCTCCGTGGTGAGGGAGGGCATCGAGCTTGCCCTGTACTTGACCGCCGCCTCGCTTGCCTCCACTGCCGTTCAAACCCTGCTCGGGACATCTATTGGGTTGCTATCTGCATGCCTGCTAGGATATCTGATTTATTCTTCCACCATCCGCCTAAACCTGCAACGCTTTTTTAAGGTAACTGGTCTGATACTTATTCTGTTTGCTGCTGGCTTAATCGCCCACAGTGTCGCAGAATTTAATGAAGCAGGCATCATTCCCGCCATTATCAATCCAATCTGGAATCTCAACTCGCTATTGAATGACCACTCCATTGTAGGGTTGATCATTAGCACCCTGTTCGGTTATCATGGCAACCCCTCCCTCACCGAAGCATTGGGTTACTGTGCGTATATTTTGGTGACTTTGCTTGTCTTTGTGAAACCGAAGAATTTACAAGCGGGCTAATTCATTCTTCGCGCGTTAGCCACTTTTCCAGCCCTTGCGGATATTGGTATTGAACCATCTTATCGAGCAAGCGATCCGGTTGGTCATCACAGACGAATAAGGAACGGTGCTCGGCATAGATAAAACCTTCCGTTCGTGCATGTTCTATGGTTGATAACAATGGGTCAAAATAATGCCGGGCATTTAATAGCCCCACTGGCTTGCTGTGCAAACCTATTTGTGCCCAAGTGAGGATCTCGAATAGCTCTTCGAAGGTGCCATAGCCTCCCGGCAAAGCAATGAAGGCATCCGAGATATCCACCAGGCGCTGCTTGCGGGCATGCATGCTACCTACAATTTCAAGGCGTGAAAGGCCATTATGCATCAATGTTGGTGTGGTGAACAACTCAGGGATCACACCAATCACCTCACCACCAGCTTCTAGGGCACCATCTGCTAACGCACCCATCATTCCAGTACAACCTGCACCGTATGCCAGAACTAAACCACTCCTGGCTATGGCTGTCCCCATCTGACGAGCGGACTGAAGATATTCATCGCTCATCTTATCCGAAGAGCCACAATAAACGCAGACGGTCTTCATTCTTTTTATCTCATATGTCATAGGTCGAATTGCGCAATTATAGCATCAGTGTAAGCGATCCATTGGCTTGCATATCCTATACTAAAACACAACCCCATTGACATAGTCTAAAAAACCTCAGAAAATCTATGCCCACTTTTATCCACATGGTTTACAATGATGTTATAAATGTACTCCTGTCTGACAATTACAGAAAGGATCATGTTTCATATGCCAACTGTAGAAATATCACATATCAGTAAGTCCTTTGGCGCCTTGAAAGCGGTCGATGATGTCTCCTTCGATGTAGAAAAAGGAGAAATCTTTGGATTGCTTGGGCCAAATGGTGCTGGGAAAACCACCGCCATACGAGTTTTATTAGACATCTTCAAGCCCGATCATGGCAGTGTAAGCATTCTGGGCGGACCGATGACTGAATCCAAGAAGGACCGCATCGGTTACATGCCCGAGGAACGCGGCATGTACCAGGATATCCCACTCGATAATTGTCTGGTTTATTTAGGCTCATTAAAAGGCCTTGCTCCGGCTGAAGCACAACGCAGGATTACTGGATACTTGCAACGATTCGATCTGGCTTCATCCCGGCACAAGAAGGTCAAAGAGCTTAGCAAGGGTATGCAGCAGAAAGCTCAGCTCATTACGACTTTGATCCATGAACCAGAGCTGGTAATTATCGACGAACCGTTCAGCGGTCTGGACCCAATCAACACCCAGATGGTCAAGGACTTGTTGCGTGAGCAGCGTGACAAAGGTGTGACCATCCTCATGTCCACCCACCAGATGCACCAGGTGGAGGAGCTATGTGACCGGATCGTGCTGATCGATCATGGACGGACGGTCTTGTATGGACGTTTGGACGAGATCCGCCGCCAATTTTCAGGTCACGCGGTCATCGTGCGTACGCCAGATACACTCCCTGCACTTCCCGGTGTTGATCATGTCGAGCAGCATAACTCATCCGCATACCGGCTAAACCTTGCGCTTTCAGCCAGCACGCAGGATGTGTTGCGTAATTTGGTCGAACGCGGGATCCAGGTTGATCAATTTGAGATCGCGGCTCCAACATTAGACGAAATCTTCATTCGCGTCGTCCAGCAAGATGATATGGAGATTGGAGAGAGAGCATGAGCAAATTTTGGAAAATTGCCTCTCATGAATATTCCCGGCACGTGTTCCGCAGGCGTTTCTTGCTGGCCCTGTTCAGCGTGCCGCTCATCATGGTGTTGATGATTGTATTGATCTTCGTGATAATCAGGATGGACTCGAACCCAACTCCCATCGGCTATATTGATCGTTCTGGGTTGTTGGTAAGTTCCATCCCACAACCAGCGGCTAAGTGGCCAGAACGGACGGTTCCAATGCTGGCTTATACCGATGAGACGGCCGCCAAGGCTGATCTGCAAGCAGGAAAGTTACAGGCATATTATATTATCCCAGAAGACTACCTGCAAACGGGTCAGGCACAGGAAATCTATCTCAAAGAGCCAAAGGGCATCGCCTCACAGCAGTTTAACGCCTTCCTGAGCGCTAACCTGTTGTCAAACCAACCTGCAGAGATTGCAAACCGGATCCTTGACGGGAGCAATCTCATTGTGCAGTCCACTGATAAAAGCCGTGAGGCCTCCAAGGACCGCTTTATCAATATCCTCCTGCCAATCTTGGCTGGAATCCTGTTCATCGTTGGCATGAGCACCAGCTCTGGCTATCTGATGCAAGCCGTTGTGGAGGAAAAAGAGAACCGGACCATGGAGATCATGGTTACTTCCGTTTCCCCAGGGCAATTGATGAGTGGAAAGGTGATCGCGGATATTGCCATAGGTGTGACACAGCTCCTGGTATGGGCCATCTTCATCATCCTGGCGTTGATAATTGGAAAAAACTTTATACCTTCGCTGGGAGGCCTCAAGTTTTCAGGTGAAATGATAGGAATCATCGCCGCAGTGATGGTACCGGCTTTCATCATGATCAGTGGACTGATGGCTGCGATTGGTGCCACGGTATCTGAAGCCAGTGAAGGTCAGCAAATCATGGGCCTGTTTACCATCCCCATCTGGTTACCATACATCCTGATCGGGGTCTTCATCCAAAACCCAAACAGCCCTCTGGCAATCGGGATGAGCTTCTTCCCGCTAACCGCTCCAATGACGATTGCCTTGCGCATCGGTTTCACCACCATTCCAACCTGGCAGGTGATTGTCAGTGTTATCATCCTGGTGCTATCCGCCATTGGCGCAGTGTGGTTGGCTGGGCGAGCCTTTCGCCTGGGCATGTTGCGCTATGGTCAACGGCTACATTGGAAGGAAATCTTCAGCCAGCAAAGAGTGTGACCATGAATAAGACCTTGCTCGTATTAAAGCACGAGATTATCACCATCCTTTCACGACCCTCATTCTTATTTGCCATGTTCGGCATCCCCATCATCGGCGCAGCCGTCTTTATGATCGCTGGGCAGCTGAACAAGGGTAACCCAGCTCAAAACGTGCTCACCCAGCTCATAAGTAGCCCTCAAACCACCCTGGCGGAGGGCTATGTGGACCAAAGCGGTATTATCAAGGAAATCCCTGCCTCGGTGCAGACCGGGTTGTTGTTCGCTTTTCCGGATGAAGCCAGTGCCAGCCAGGCAATGGTAGATGGTAAGATATCTGGCTATTACATCATCCCCCCAGATTACCTCCAGAAGGGAAATATCAACTATATTCGTCCGGATTTTAACCCGCTTGGCTCCTCCGGGCAGTCAGCACTGCTGGATTGGATCCTCCAGGTTAATCTTTTGGCAGGGGACACTCAGCTGGCAACCTTGATCAATGGACCGAAAAACCTGGAGAAGGTATCCTTATCGCCCGCACCTCAGCGTGATGAAAGCAACATGCTGACGTTTTTCCTGCCCTATGCTGTGACCATGCTGTTTTACATCATCATCCTCAGCGCCGCCAGCCTGCTGCTGAGCAGCGTAACCAAGGAAAAGGAAAGCCGGGTATTGGAGATCCTGTTGTTATCAGTCACTCCGAGGCAATTACTCACTGGGAAGATCGTCGGATTGGGTCTATTGGGGTTGGTCCAAACCATTGTCTGGGTTGGCACCGGGCGGATATTGTTAGCCAGGAGTGGAACAACTTTTAACCTGCCAATTGCCTTTCAGTTGCCACCCTCCTTCCTTATCTGGGGGCTAATATTCTTCCTCCTGGGATATGCCGTATACGCCAGCCTGATGGCAGGCTTGGGAGCACTGGTACCGAACTTGCGCGAGGCTTCCCAGGCAACCATATTGGTGATCTTCCCATTGATCATCCCGATTTTCCTGATCAGCGTGTTGATCGAGGATCCGCATGGCTTACTTGCTACTATCCTGAGCTTGTTCCCGCTCACCTCACCGGTAGCAATGATGACCCGTCTCTCAGCGGGAGGGGTGCCGTTCTGGCAGACCCTGCTTGCCGCAGTGCTCTTGGTTATTACGGCGGTGTTGGTCGTGCGGGCAGTTGCACGCATGTTCCACGCCCAATCGTTACTTTCAGGCCAGTCATTTAACCGGAAAATGTTCTTCAATGCCCTTTTAGGAAAATCCTAAAATCCATCT
>Ga0315289_10012586_pt1 | contig 11910 bp, 14 predicted proteins | sample YL17G11_40_MG_FD_203452 | JGI IMG/M metagenome (GOLD analysis project Ga0315289, IMG submission 203452) | Sediment microbial communities from Yellowstone Lake, YNP, Wyoming, USA - YL17G11_40 | ecosystem: Environmental > Aquatic > Freshwater > Lake > Sediment | place: USA: Wyoming | collected...
AATGACTCTACCATCCTGGTAGGGGATTGTTCAGGTCGTGTTATAGGTTTTGCAGAACTTTATCTGAAGCACCCTGACCCGACCAATCATGCGTTTGTACCCAAGCAATATGCGCATCTACAAAGTTTGTCTGTCACCGAAGATTTCAGACGGGAAGGAGTAGGCAATCAGCTACTTCAGGCAGCAGAGGCATGGGCGCGCCATCGGGGAGCAGTCGAACTACGATTGGATATTTGGGAATTTTCAGCTGGTCCGTTAGGGTTCTACGAAAAGTCGGGGTGCCACACTTTTCGTCGCACGCTGGCGAAAAATCTATAATCCATCGCCACATATTGTTAGATCACTAAGAGATTTTTCTCCTGAAAAACATAGGCTCTACAGCTTCGTTTTCCGTTACCTCCAAATGCATTGCCTTGATGGTTTCTTCCAATAATTTCACCATTCTAAGACGTTCCACCTTGGCTTCATTGAGCGGGTTGTATGCAATCGGCTTTCCGACGATTACTAATCCAGCTTCGTGGATGACAACCGGGTAAAATGGCAGGCGAGCACCCATCTCCCGATAATACTGCTCACCCAGACGCAGAAAGCCCCGTTTGAATGGGCGAATCGCAGTCAGCGGATCAGGTTCAGCTTTAGGATCCTCAGGCACAATCAGTAAAAATTTCCCCCGCTTCAAAAGGTCAAGGCTGGTTTGAAAAGTCGCTTCCTGCTCCTGGTGGGTATCAGGGACTGGGATGCATCCAATCGATAATAATAGCGGGGTTGAGATTTTGCAGATGCCTTTGGCGATAGCCTCACTTAATGGTGGTTTAAGTTTTAGTATTTTCTCGACGAAATCTTTACGTACACCTTCAGGTCCCTCGACCTTATCCACGGTTGCCCCCAGTACCCAAGGGTACAGGCGCATTGGCAGGGACGAGCATAATCCCACAGGTCCGATCGAACCCATGTGATTGGCTACAATAACTGCTGGTCCATCTTGAAGATTCTCCCCTCCCCGTAATTCTCCATCCCACATGAAAATCTCCAAGATGCTTACAATAAGATGATAAGCCATATCATTCCACATGGATACACCTACCCTGAACCGACCCGAACATCGGGGAAGTCATAATACAAAGGTTTCGATGAGACAAGTATCGAAATTACGTTGATAAAATATTTAAGATCCGAGGAAAAAGAGCCTTTGAACCTTCTGCCGGAGGTCTCTACAACCAGATGTTTATCAACGATTATTTTCCCAACCTTGCTCCTACGGAGTTTCATGGTCAACCAAAAATCCAAACTTAGATTGATCTGCGGGTCAATTCCTCCTATTCGCGTCAATCCTTCCCGCTTGATGGCCATATTATTGCCCGGTAAGGCATTCATGGGATAAAGGATCAACCTGATCAGCCTATCCAGGATGGGATGAAGATCATAAAAAGACAGCTTTCCTCCAACAGCAATGATATTCGGTGATGTCGAAAAATCGTTAAGAATTTTTGCTGCCCAATCCGTCGGAACGCGACAATCAGCATCAGTAAATGCAATGATGTCAGCCTGTGAGACTTCAATCCCCTTCCGGATGGCATGCACATAGCCTTTTATTAGCTCTTTTTCCACCCTCACACCCTTTTCCATTGCTATCTTCGCTGTGAAATCCGTCGAATTATTATCGATGACGATTATTTCGTATTTATCTTGATCAAGTGTCTGCTTCAGGAGAGAATCAAGACAGCCTGCAATTAAATCCTGTTCATTATATGCAGGCACAGTGACCGAGATCACTTTTTCCATCTTACCCCTCCAGTTATATAACACCGATACGGATGAATAGTTATTTCCTCTCCAAAGCAAACTGACCATATATCCGGAGTATAATTCTCCAATAATGACACCTGTCATTTGAATTTTATCGGAGGTATCCATGGACATTCCCAATTTGGAGCATGTTTTCCTCCCAACTAACGGCATCCGCTTGCATGTGGTGCAAAGTGGCTCCCGTTATGGCTCCTTGGTCATACTATTACACGGTTTCCCTGAATTTTGGTATAGCTGGCGGCGGCAAATTGAACCTTTGGCTGAAGCGGGCTTCCGTGTCTGGGCACCCGACCAGCGTGGCTATAACCTGAGTGACAAACCCAAAAGTATCGCAGCCTATCGCTTTGACGAGCTCGCCGATGATGTGATCGGCTTGATCGATACAGCGGGTGCTGATAAATGCTACCTCGCAGGTCATGACTGGGGTGCGGCTGTCGCTTGGTGGGTAGCCCTGCGACATCCCGATCGCTTGCATAAGCTTGCCATACTCAACGTCCCACACCCGGCTATAATGGTGCACAATTTAATCAGCAGCCTGGGTCAGCTCCAGCGCAGCTGGTACATGTTCTTCTTTCAAATCCCATTCGTGGCAGAAGCCATCCTACGCAATGATGATTGGGAACCGATGGTGAGGATGCTGGTGAGCGCTAGCAAACCTGGATCATTCAACAAAGAAGATATCGAACAGTATCGCCAAGCCTGGTGGCGCAAGGACGCAATCACCAGCATGCTCAACTGGTATCGAGCTGCCATTCAGATGCCTCCTGATCTGAGCGGTGACTTACGCATCAGGGTCCCAACGTTAATGCTTTGGGGTGCTCAAGATATTGCACTGGGCCGTGAGATGGCTCAACCCAGCCTCGATTTGTGCGACGAGGGGAAACTTATGTTCTTCGAAAGCTCAAGCCATTGGGTGCAGCTTGATGAATCAGAAGCTGTGAATAAACAACTGATAGATTTCTTTACCACCTAGCAATAATTGCATGAATGCCGTTACTATTGAACCTGCTCAAACTTATCTTAAGCTTCGCAGTCACCTCTTGAGCCTCGCCCCTGCTGAAATAGGTCTTACTCCCTCCTCCAAAACCCCACATGTATGGGGTGTATTGATGGAGACAGGTTACACAGTAGGAACTGCAACCCTGGTTTCACTGGCAGATGGCACCACCAGCCTTTTTTACAGCACAGGGGGTGGCATGCTTGGCAGCGGTGAATATACCCCGGTAGCTGAGGCTTCCAAAGCATTGGTAGCCCAAGCAGAAAATCATCCACAACATATGTCTTCCACCAATAAATTTCCCCTGCCTGAGGTGGGTCAGGTGCGATTCATCCTCCTGACTTATACGGGGATCTTTTCTGCTGAAGCGCCTGAAAAAATAATCGCTTCAGGAACCCACCTTCTCTCCCCTCTCTTCACGCGTGCCAATGAAACCTTAACCCAATTGCGTTTACTGGCAGAAAAGAAACGTAAATAGCTATGTCAACAGTAGAATTCGATGTGGTCACCGGTGCCTTTGGCTATTCCGGCAAATATATTACAGGTAGATTAATTGAACAGGGTCATATCGTCCGCACGTTGACTAATTCCATGAACCGCCCCAACCCCTTTGGCGACCAGGTACAAGCTTACCCATACGACTTTGAGAATTTCGACAAACTGACCGATTCGCTGCGAGGTGCAGCTGTGCTTTATAACACCTATTGGGTGCGCTTCGATTACACCGGTTTCTCCCATGCAGTTGCCATCGAGAATAGCCTCAGACTATTTGAAGCTGCCCAACAAGCTGGTGTCAAGCGAGTCGTCCACATCAGTATCACCAACCCCTCTGAAACTTCATCCCTGCCCTATTTCAGCGGTAAAGCGCGTCTGGAGCGTGGCCTGATTGAGTCGGGTTTATCTTACGCCATCTTGCGCCCGGCGGTCCTTTTTGGTAAGGAAGACATCTTGATCAATAACATCGCCTGGGCTTTGCGACACCTGCCTGTTTTTGGTGTTTTTGGGGATGGCAGCTACTGGATTCAGCCCATCTATGTGGACGACCTGGCTAGGCTGGCAGTCGAGCAGGGGCAGGATCAGACCAACCGAATCATCAATGCAATTGGACCGGAGACTTTCACTTACCGTGAATTAGTGTCTACTATTGGTTCGATCATCGGTAAAAACAGACCGATCATCTCGGTTTCACCATCTTTTGGATACTGGACAGGCTGGATCCTTGGCAAGCTGATGGGAGATATCTTGATCACCCGTGATGAGATTGCCGGTTTGATGCAAGAGCTTTTATATGTTTACTCACCTTCCGTTGGGACAACCTGCCTGACTGATTGGGCAAAGGAGCATGCCTCCACACTGGGGTTGCATTACGCCAGTGAGCTGAGACGCCGCCTCCATCGAGAAAAAGCATACGAAAACCTTTAGCCCCTCGAAGGTACTGTCAAGATTAAAATAATTCGCAAAGCGAACGATCCAAAGGAAATGAACACAGCAAGTACCATGCCCATCGAAGTCGGTCCCGCCACTGTCTCGGAGCGCCCGATCCTGCGCCACTTGATGGAGTTGTACCAATACGATTTTAGCGAGTTCGACATGGCTGACATTGGAGCATTGGGTTTATATGAATACCCTTACCTGGATCATTATTGGGTCGAGCCCAAGCGTTCCCCTTTTCTGGTGCGCGTGGATGGTAATTTAGCGTGTTTTGTACTCGTGGCGCGCTACAATTACCTGACCGGGATAAAAGATACATGGGTGATGGCAGAATTTTTCATCATGCGAAAGTACCGCCATCAGGGTATGGATGAGTATGTCGCCCGCTACATCTTCAACCAATTTCCTGGTGCGTGGCAGGTGGGGCAGATCGCTGAAAACTCCTCCGCAATCGCCTTCTGGCGTAAAGTCATCACGCGCTACACCCATGGAAACTTCCAGGAGCATAACCTAAATAATGATAACTGGCGGGGTCCAATCCAGGCTTTCATTTCCCAGCCATCTCAAGCATCGATGGTAATAGCGAATAAGATATTCCTGACAAACCCGTGTATATTCACTCTTTCTCTAGAGAGAATTTGAAATGATTATGCCAAAACCATTGATCGGACTTACCACCACCCGCACGCCCAATCCGTCGGGACGTCCTGCTTTTGGCATTACTGAGCCTTACGTCAAATCCATTGCGAACGCCGGTGGCTTACCCATCCTTATTCCATTGGGACTTTCGAATGATGACCTGGAAGTCCTCCTACCCCGGCTGGATGGCATCCTCTTCACGGGTGGTTATGATATCGATCCCCGGCAATACGGCAGCCAACCTCACCCCAAAGTTGAGGGGATTGATGCGGATCGTGACCGAGTGGAGATGCATCTGGTGCATACTTTGATTCAATCAGGTATGCCTTTCTTGGGTATTTGTCGCGGATGCCAGGTGATTAACATCGCCCTGGGTGGCAGTCTGTACAAAGACCTCCCAGAGCAACTCCCCGGTGAGGTGCAGCACGATAATCATGATCATCCGCGGAATTTTCTGGCTCACAGCATAGACATACAACCAGATAGCAGCCTGGCGCAGGTAATGAGCAGCAACCACGCCCGGGTCAACAGTCTGCACCATCAAGGTGTGCGCAAACTTGCTCCCGAGCTGCTGGCAACTGCAATCGCCCCGGATGGTCTCATTGAAGCCTTCGAACTGCCTGGTTACCCATTTGGGTTGGCAGTTCAATGGCACCCAGAAGAGCTTCAAGAGCAAGAGGTCATGCGCAACCTCTTTCAGACGTTCATTCAATCCACTCAAGAAAAATCTGTTATCACCAAACAGGATAAAATATGACCCCAATAATTCGATTTCGAGCTGTGATCGAGGATGCTGGAGGTGGCGGCGCATTTGTCACCATTCCTTTCGATGTAGAGAAGACGTTTGGAAAGAAGCGCGTGAAAATCAAAGCGACCATCGAAGGTGAACCATATCGGGGTACCCTTGTACGGATGGGTAGTCCAAACTATATGCTTCTAGTGCTCAAGGAAATCCGCGAAAAAATTGGTAAAAGCTTTGGGGATGAAGTTGTCGTCGAATTGGAAGAGGACCTTGAGCCACGGCAGGTGGACGTACCGCCAGACCTCCAACAAGCCTTGCAAGCTAATCCGAAAGCGCAAAGTATTTTCAGTCGGCTTTCTTACACTCATCAGAGAGAATATGTCCGTTGGGTAACTGAAGCCAAACGCGACCAAACCCGCATGGATCGGGTTCAACGGACAATCGAGTTGCTCACGCAAGGTAAAAGTGAACATTAAGCACTTACGACCCATTGGGATCTTTGATTCTGGCATTGGTGGATTAACAGTGTTACGTGCCATTTACCAGTTGATGCCAGACGAACCTTTGCTCTATCTGGCCGATCAAGCCCACGTCCCATACGGCCCTCGTCGTCTTGAGGAAGTGCGCCATTTCTCAGAAGTTATTACCCGCTATCTGCTTGATCAGGGAGCCAGGTTGATCGTGGTAGCATGTAATACGGCCTCTGCAGCTGCACTGAAATATCTTCGATCGATCTTTCCAGATGTGCCTTTTGTAGGCATGGAGCCGGCAGTAAAGCCGGCAGCCGAGCACACCCGCAGTGGTGTGGTTGGCGTGCTGGCAACCCCTGCCACCTTCCAGGGTGAGCTTTACGCTTCCGTGGTCGAGCGCTTTGGTCAGGGTGTGAAGTTGCTTCAGCATACCTGCCCGGGTCTTGTGGCACAGATCGAAAGCGGCGCATTGGAATCGAGCGAGACGCGTCGCATCCTGGAAGAAGCCCTACGACCCATGCTGGAGCAGGGTATTGATACCGTCGTGTTGGGTTGCACTCACTATCCCTTCGTCATCCCCCTCATCCAGCAAATCGCTGGTCAGGGAGTGCGTGTCATCGATCCCGCCCCGGCAGTTGCCCGCCAGGTTCAGCGCTTGCTGGTTGCCAGCAATTTACTCGAGCTGGACTCGAGGATGAAAGTGGATTTACTGCAAAAACCGCAGCACCTCCTTCAAATTATCACCACGGGTGACCCGGCACGTCTGGAGAGTATGCTTCCTGGTTTGCTCGGAGAAAAGGCTCCTGTTGAGAGCCTCACCTGGAAAGGCGCTAAGCTAATCTCGTCGTGATTCAATACTAGAACACCCTCGTCATGCAGCCTCTACACTGAAAACTTGATCATGACCAACGCGAGCTGTTCCACCAACAGGAACCGCCGATTGGAGCTGAACCGTTTCGGATTCTTTCCTTTGATATTTAGAGTCTACCCATAACATAAAAAAGATACCCGACTTTGATAGCAAACCAGGTATCTCGCTTATGCTACGTTTTTCTACTACGTGTCGGCGACCCTGACCCCCATTACCTGCGGAGTTATAGCCATCCCCTTGAAATTCTCAAAACTTAGGTCCCGAAAATCGAAACCGAGTTGCGCACGCGTACGCTCGAACAACACAGTATAACTATCCAGGATACGCGCCTCCCAATTTAGCTCTAATTGCACAGCTGCCCTACGGATGCTTTCACCATCGGGTCCCTCGATCTCGAGAAAATCTCCGGTTGGCATCTCGTCCAGCGTCACTTCCACATTCCCCAATTGGTAAGTGGTGCGGTACTTTTCATACATCATATACACCTGGTAGCCAAGTGCTTCAAACAACGCAAGCGCAGTGTCAAAATCTGATACTGTAAATTCGAGCTCCTGGCGCAGGCGCGCCCCACCCTCCTCACTACCCGCTCCCTTATACGTGACGCGCGCTCTTGTATCCTGTCGCAAGCGCAGCAACTTGCCAGTCGATGATAAAGATAGGTCAGTGGTATCCAGACGGAGGTTGACCTCATGCACCCTCGGCGCGCTTACCGGGCACACGGAGCTCAATTTCGCTTCCATGTCCTTCCGTCTTGACAGGTAGAACTTGACTTCTAACTCTTGATCCGAGCTACTCATGCTGCCTCATCTGCTTCGTCTTGTTTATACCACGCTGAGCATGGTCTCCTTTTGCTCCACACGGTCACCCACTTTCACCCTCACGCGGATCACTTTCCCATCCCGCGGTGAACGCAGCTCATTCTGCATCTTCATCGACTCTAAGACCACCAAAACATCACCTTTCTGTATTACCTGCCCTTCCTGTACAGGTATGGAAATAACCATGCCCGGCATGGGCGCCTTAAGGTGAAAGTCCTCGTGCTCTGCCACCCTCCCCGCCAATGCAGCCCGCAGGCGTTTTTCCCGCTCGTCTTCCACACACGCAGTAAAGAGTTTCCCGTGGAATAACACCTGCCAGGTATCTTCGTTCGGATAAATATGCGCTTCAACCGATGTTCCATTCACAACCAGTGAATATACGGGTTGGTCGCCCACCGGCATGAAATCCACCTGATACATCACTCCATCCACACTCACATGGTGCTCGTCGAGAATGTCGACGATATATTCCCGATTTTCAATGGTGGTCACATATTTCATGTCTATCTCCTCAACCTCTCCCACCGGCTCAACCATTTCCAGTTGCTCGTGTCGCGTTCATTTCGCTGAATGACATGCGCCGCACGTTCAGTTTGACGGTGAGCGACGAGGGTTGCCAGGATGGCGGCGATATCCGGGCGGGATTCTTTTCCTTCCTCAGCTTCCTCTATGGAAAAACGTTCCTCCACAAAGCGGGTATCGTATTGCCCAGCCATGAAGCGGTGCGAATCCATCAACCGTTGGTGGAAAGGAATGTTGCTGTGCACACCCAGGATTTTATATTCCTCCAATGCCCGCCGCATGCGTAAAATGGCTTCGCCGCGGGTCTCACCCCACACGATCAATTTTGAGATGAGCGAATCATAATAGGGGGAAACCTCAAAACCAATGTACACCCCCGTATCCACCCGCACACCCGGTCCGGTCGGGAGCAGAGTGTGCGTGATGCGTCCGGTGGAGGGAATGAAATTATTATAAGGATCTTCAGCGTTGATGCGGCATTCAATTGCCCAACCATTGGCGTGAATATCTTCCTGACGGTGGCGCAAGCACCGGCCTCGTGCAATTCGCATCTGTTCTTTGACGATGTCGATACCGGTGACCATCTCTGTGACCGGATGCTCAACCTGCAGGCGGGTGTTCATCTCCAAAAAGTAAAAGTTTTTGTCCTTATCCACCAGGAATTCAATCGTGCCCGCATTGACATAGTTGACGGATTTGGCAGCCCGCACGGCGACTGCTCCAAGTTTTTGTCGGAAAGCTTCATCCTCACCTACAAATGGTGAGGGCGATTCCTCCAATAGTTTCTGATGGCGGCGTTGAATGGAACATTCGCGCTCTCCCAGATGGATCACATTATCCTGCCCATCTGCCAGGATCTGTATTTCAATGTGCCGTGCCCCCTCAACCAGCTTCTCCAGATAGACATTGCCATCTCCGAAGGAGGCTTCTGCTTCACGCCTGGCTGCATTGAGTAAGGTAGGCATATCTTCCAGCCGGTTTACTTCGCGCATACCCTTTCCACCACCCCCAGCCGTGGCTTTCACCAATAACGGAAACCCAATCGAAGGTGCTACTGCCAGTAATTCCTCATCACGTAAGGATCCTTCCCCTTCCGTGCCGGGAACCACCTGCACACCCGCCCGCGATACCGTGGCACGTGCCACAGCCTTGTCTCCCATGGCGGCAATAGATGATGGATTGGGACCAATAAATGCCAACCCTGCCTCCCGGCAAGCTTCAGCAAAGTCAGCTCGTTCTGCCAGGAAGCCATAGCCAGGATGAATCGCTCCTGCCCCACATTTACGAGCAATATCGATAATCTTGTCCGCCCGCAGATAAGAGTCGCGGGAGGGAGCCGGACCAAGCCGAAATGCTTCATCAGCATAACGGACATGCAGCGCCTGGCGGTCAGCGTCTGAATAGACTGCCACTGTTTGAAGCCCGAGCTCGCGACATGCTCGGATGATGCGCACCGCAATCTCACCCCGGTTGGCGATCAACACTTTGTTAAACATATCATTGCTCCATCTGCATCATTATCTACCGAACCCTCGCTCACCAGCTGCATAAATCTCAAGAAATTGTATCAATCTTGGGTTAAATTGGGCGGCATTATCCTGAGGTAACATATGTCCAGCACCTGGAAGGAGCCATAAATCAGCCCTGGTGATTGCCTCAGCGATATCTTTTGCGTGCTGAGGCGTGGCATGTTCATCCTCTTCACCCTGTACGATCAAAGTTGGACATCGGATCTGAGCCAATCCTGGGCGCATATCCCAGGTCAGCGATTCAGCTCGATGCCAGCCATCAAACCAGTTATGAAACACTGCATGATACTTTTCGCCATGGGCATGTTGCATGCCCATCCTGAAGCGCTCATCCGTTTCAAATGCTTGTCTAATACCCAAAATACCTGGTTCCATCTTTGGCTCAACGTAAATATGGGCTGCTACGGTTACCAGGCAGCTTACCAAATTGGGGTGTTGAGCGGCAAAATAAAGTGCGATCGTCCCACCATCGCTATGACCCAAGAGCACCGCTCTTCGGATTCCCAGTTGCTCCAATAAGCTATGCAGATGCGCAAGATCACTGGTGAAGGCTGGTACATCCAATTCAGGGCGGGCATCTGAGCCACCATAACCCCAGCGGTCATACGCAATAACCTGATAGCCTGCATCCACTAAGACTGGGATCTGTGCCTGCCAGGCCCTCACAGAGCCCAATCCATGGTGCAGCAGCACCATAGCCGGTCCATTTTCTGGACCGTTGCGTTCCACATAAAGGTTATGTCCGTTAACTATCATACTCAACATATATACTGATAAAACCTGATTCGTAATATCATCAAGAGAACAGGTCGCGCTTGTTGAAAGGCGCAGCGAGGAATTTCAGCATCATCTTGGCAGACGACGAATAGTCAATGGTTACACCATTTTTATGATTTCCCAGAATCTTATTTGCCAGGACTGGGGCAACCGTCTCAGCCCGTTCGGCGATGATATTCAATATCCGTTTGGACTTTTCCAGCTCCTGCTCTCGCCCTTCGAACTGCTGGGTGATCATATCGGTAATCACCATCCCCGGCGCGATCGCACCGGTGATCACCGGGGTACCCTCGGTCTCTTGTGCCAATGCCCGATTCATAAAATGTATGGATGCTTTTGTGCTGCCGTATAGCGTCATTCCACGCATGCTCCGACCCCTGGCACCAAACCCTTCCAAATTGTAGAGTGCACCATAACCCTGTGCCAACATCTCTGTCAGCGCGACTTTCGTCCCATACATGGTTCCAATGACGTTGGTTTGGACCACATCAGCGTACTTGTCTGGTGAGAGCTCCCAAAACTTCATCATAGGAGTGGCCATCCCGGCATTATTGATCCACATATCGATTCTGCCAAAATGACCTTTTGCATTCTCCCACAGCTTCTGCATCTGGATGAAATCAGTGACATTACAGGGGTAGCCAAAGATTAGCTTTTTGCTGTATTTTGCACCGAGCTTTCCAACTGCATCGTTCACCGCCTCCAGGGTGCGCCCACTGATTGTGACTGCACAATCGCGCTCCATGAATGCCGTTGCCAGGCTGTACCTAATGCCACGCGTGCTGCCAGTAATGACAATCGATCTCGTTTTAATGTTCACAATGGAATGCATCCATGTTTTTTAGGTGGGTTGGAATCGCGCTTATTGGAGAGCATTTCCAGCGCATTGATCAGGCGAGGGCGGGTCTCCCAGGGCTCGATGATGTCATCAATGTACCCCCGCGAGGCAGCAATGTAGGGGTTGGCAAATTTCTCGCGATAATCAGCCACTAACTCATTCCGCTTCGCCTCTGGATCTTTGGCATGTGAGATTTCCTTGCGAAAGATGATGTTCACCGCCCCATCTGGGCCCATCACAGCAATCTCCGCAGAAGGCCAGGCAAGATTTACGTCACCCCTCACATGCTTGCTGCTCATCACGTCATAGGCACCACCATAGGCTTTACGTGTGATTACCGTGATCTTTGGCACGGTGGCCTCACAAAAGGCATACAATAACTTGGAACCTGAGCGAATGATGCCACCATGCTCCTGAGCAGTGCCTGGTAAGAAACCCGGCACATCCACAAATGTGATGATCGGTATATT
>Ga0315289_10012587_pt1 | contig 11910 bp, 8 predicted proteins | sample YL17G11_40_MG_FD_203452 | JGI IMG/M metagenome (GOLD analysis project Ga0315289, IMG submission 203452) | Sediment microbial communities from Yellowstone Lake, YNP, Wyoming, USA - YL17G11_40 | ecosystem: Environmental > Aquatic > Freshwater > Lake > Sediment | place: USA: Wyoming | collected...
GCGCTGGCTGGTGAAGATGCCATCTATGATGCAGCATTTAAACGAGCGGGAATTGTACGTGTTAAAGAAATTGATGATTTATTTGGTTGCTCATCTATTCTAGCAAAACAACCTAGACCTACTGGTCCTAATCTTGCAATTATTACAAATGCAGGTGGTCCGGGTGTGCTTGCCACTGACTCTGTGATTGAACAAGGTGGAAAACTAGCACAACTATCTGCAGAAACAATAGAAAAACTCAATAAAATTCTTCCTCCATATTGGAGTAGAGGAAATCCCATTGATATTTTAGGAGATGCTGATGAAGACAGATATCAAAAAACAATAGAAATTTGTCTGACTGATAAAAATATTGATGGATTATTGATTTTGTGTGTTCCACAAGTAATGGCAAGTCCAAGGATTCTTGCAGAAAGAATGATTGATTTAATAAAAAAATCAACTAAACCAATAATAACCTCTTTTTTAGGCGAAGAAAGTGTCTATTATGCAAGACAAATTCTTAATAAAAATAACGTTCCAACTTATCCAACACCTGAAGAAGCAGTGGAAGCATACATGTATCTTTACCGTTATTCTCGTAATCTAGCGCTTCTTTTTGAAACACCTGAAGAATTAGATATAGAAACATCTTCATCACGTAAAGAAATAGCTAATGATATTTTGAAGTATGCAATAAAAGAAAAAAGAAATTTACTTTATGAAAATGAATCAAAAACACTCCTTGAATTATACAATATAAAAACTACAACTCCAATCATTGCTGAATCAGAAACAAAAGCTGTACAAATTGCCGAAAAGATTGGTTATCCTGTAGTCATGAAAATTTATTCTCCAGATATAACACACAAAAGCGATGTTGGCGGTGTTATTTTAGATTTACAATCCAAAGATGATGTTAAAAAAGCTTTTGATAACATGATAAAACAAGTTAAGCAAAAAGTTCCTAAAGCGAAAATTAAAGGAGTAACAATTCAGAAAATGATAAAAAATAAAGGTTATGAATTAATTCTTGGTAGCAAAAAAGATTCAATTTTTGGATCAACAATTTTATTTGGTATGGGGGGAATATATACTGAATTATTTAAAGATAGATCTATTGGATTTCCACCACTTAATCAAGTATTAGCACACCGTATCATAGAAAAAACAAAAGCCTATGAACTTTTAAAAGGCTTTAGAGGACTTCCACCAGTAAATATGCAAAAAGTCGAAGAAACCATGGTTAATTTTTCACAACTAATAATAGATAATCCCGAAATACAAGAGTTAGATATCAATCCATTAATAGCATTAGGTGATGAGCTTATTGCTGTTGATGCAAGGATAATTCTGGATAATAACTGGAAAGACAAACCACATCTCATTGTAACGCCCTATCCTACCAGATATATTAAAAAGGTAAAACTAAAAGACGGAACAGAAGTACTGTTTAGACCTATAAAACCAGAAGACGAACTTTTATGGTTGGACATGTTCCAGACTTTTTCACAGGAAACCGTAAGATTCAGATTTTTCAGAATAATAAAAGATACACCGCATGAGATGAGAACACGATATTGTAACATCGATTACGATCGAGAGATTGCAATTGTTGCAGAGATAAAAGAAAAAGATAAACGTAGATTCTTAGGTGTAACTAGGATTATTCTAAAACCAGGGAGTGCAGACGAAGCAGAATATGCATTAGTTGTAACAGATAAATGGCAACGATTGGGGCTTGGTTCAGAATTCATTGACTACACTATTGAAATAGCGAAAGATAAAGGACTTAAAAAACTCAACGGTGTTGTAATGAAGGATAATGTTCCAATGTTATCATTATGTCAAGAAAAACATTTCAAAATAACTGAAGGTGACCCTGGAGAATACAAAGTAGAGTATGATCTTAAAAAGAAAAATTAAATCATTGCATATTTGGATGATGATTTAGTTTCCACATTCTGGTCTTGATTTCTCAAAGTGTTAATTCTTTTATCCCTAGTTCTTCTGAAATATATTGTTTTTTTCAATCAATTCAAAGATTCAAATAGTATTTCTATGAAAGGATTTGTTAGAAAATAAAATGGAGTTATTGTTAATCATTTTTTGATTTTTCAATAGATTTCGTTGCTATGATATCAATATTTGTATTAGCAACGTTTTTAATTATTATTTGACCTGATTTTACAGGGGCACTAACTGTAGTTTTCTTTATTTCTTTTAAAATAGAAAAAACCTGATTCTTTGGAACAGGCTGAGAGCTTTTTACACTAACAAGTGGCCATTTTCCATTTTTTATAAGAACTAAAGAAGTAAGCATTCTTCTAGGATCTAGAGCTTCATTTCTTACATATTCAATTCCCTTTTTACATTTATTACCATCAATTAATTCAAGATGCGTTCCATCGGTTTTAACAAAAATTTTACAACTAATAGGGCAAACAATGCAAGTTATTTTTTTTTCATTGGCCATCAAGCAACACCTCTAAATTATCAATAGATTTTACTAGCTCATCAGAAACATTGACATCAAATCCAATCATATTTGCAGGGTTTGCCCATGGCAGTTTTTTTTTCAAAAGTTCTTTATCACCTGCAATCACAATAAGTGTAGAAGACCCATATGGTTTTTCAACTCTTAGTGTAAAATGTATCTTACCCGGTTCATTTATTTTCTGAGGAACAACATATCGGATTCCTTTACCTGCTTTAACATTGATATTAACTTTTTTATGTTTAGTTGCACTTTTCACAGCATTTTTTCCAGCAATCTTTGCATCTATTGCTAGTACATCAACAGTATCGTAAACTTGCAGGCAATTCCCACACGCAAATATACCAGGAATTGAAGTTTCAAAATTTTGATTAACTATTGGTCCACCTGTTACAGTATCAATTTCAATACCAACATTTTTTGACAGTTCATTTTCAGGAATTAAACCCAGTGAAAGAAGAAGGGTATCACAAATAATATCTTGTTCAGTTCCTTTGATAATGTTCATTTTTTCGTCGACTTGTGCAATAGTTACACTTTCCAATCTTTCTCTACCTTTAATGTATGTAACAGTATGTTTCAAGAAAAGTGGAATATCATAGTCATCTAAACATTGGACAATGTTTCTAGGTAATCCACTTGCATAAGGCAGAATTTCAACAACTCCTAAAACGTTAGCACCTTCAAATTTAAAACGACGTGCCATAATAAGTCCAACATCACCAGATCCAAGGATTACTACGTTTTTTCCAACCATTATGTTATAAAGATTGATGAAAGCCTGAGCTACACCAGCTGTATAAATACCACTTGGTCTATCACCAGGTATCAATACATTCCATCTTGTTTTTTCTCTACAGCCCATAGCTAGAACTATAGATTTTGCATTAATTTCATATAATCCTTTTTTGTTCACCGCGATAATCTTTTTATTTTTATCAAATTTTAAAACCATGGTTTCATTCATGAAGGTTATCCCTAGTTTTTTAGCAGTTTTAATGTACATATCAGCATACTCAGGTCCTGTCATAGAAGAGCCTGTTTCTTCCACACCAAAACCATCATGAATACATTGAGGTAAAATACCACCTAGCCAATTGTTTCTATCAAGTACTATTACATTTTTTGCACCATTATCATGAGCTGAAACAGCAGCGGCAAGACCAGCTGGTCCACCGCCAATAACTGCAACATCAGCATTTAGGTTAATCATTTTCTTTCTTCCTTGTTCTATCAAAAAATAGATTTGAATTTGATGATTTTAGTTTCATTTTATTAACATCTATTTTGAATTGTTCGTCCATAATTCTTATTATATGTTGAGTGCAAAAACCACCCTGGCATCTACCCATTCCAGCTCTACAACGATATTTTACAGAAGACAATGTTTGCGCTCCAATAGGATTAGAAAGAGCTTTTATAACTTCTGCTTCAGTAACTTGTTCACACCTACAAACAATTCTACCCCATCGTTTGTCTTTATTAATCAGATCTGATTGTTCTTTTGAATTCATCTCAGCAAAACGTTTTTTCTTTATTTTTTTTATCTTAAAATCAGTTTTAGTTTTCAACTCAATATGTTTTGATATCATCTTTGTTATTTCTTTTGCAATAGCTGGGGCAGCAGTAAGACCAGGTGACTCTATTCCTAAAAGATTTATAAAACAAGGTGTTTGTTTACTTTCTTCCATTCTGTAATCAGCTAATCCACCTTGTTCTGGTGAGGCTAATTTACATCTAATTCCTGAATATGCATTGATTACTGCTTTTTCTGGTAGGGCCGGGATTATTTCTTTTGCTTCACAAAACAATGTCTTCATCATTTCTTTTGTTGTTCTTTTATCATCAGGATCATCAATAAACTCAGCACTGGGGCCAAGAAGGATATTACCTTCAATTGTTGGAGTTATATGAACACCTAAAACGCCTAGTTCTTTTGGTGGAACAGGGTAAATCATAGAGTTAATTAAACTGCTGTAGTTTTTATCTAAAACAAGGTACTCTCCCCTGCAAGGATAAACATTGAAATCTGGTTTTTCAAGCATTGAAACTATTTCTCTGCAGTTCAAACCTGCAGCGTTTACTAGTATTTGAGATTGAAAGCTACCCTTATTTGTTTTAATACAAAAATTATCCTCTTTTTTCTGTAAATCAGTTACCTTTGTTTCAAGTAAAAAATTTACTTTGTTTACTTGAGCATTTTCAGCAAAACTCATTGTAAGTTCATATGAGGATATAATTCCTGCAGTGGGAACCCATAGAGCTTTGTAACAAGAGATATTAGGTTCTTTTGTTTTAACATCTTTTCCATCTTTTATTTCCAAACCAGGGACGCCGTTTTGATTTCCAACTTTTTTTAGTCTTTCTAGTTCCTCTGTTTCTTCTTCATTTTTTGCAATTACATATTTTCCAATCCATTTTATGGGAAAATCAAAAGAATGCTCCTCTGACCGAAACATATTATTGCCCTCGACACAAAAATGAGCCTTAAGAGAAAAAGGAGGAGAATTTATCCCGCTGTGTATTACTCCACTATTAGCCTTACTTGTACCATATGATACATCACTTTCTTTTTCAAAAACAACTACGTCGAGTTTATATTTTGATAACTCCCATGCTATTGCTGAGCCTATAACGCCTCCTCCGATGATTGCAACCTGGAAGTTTCTCATCTGCCGGGTAATATAACGAATAATATAAATATATTAGGTAATTAGTATATTCACAACAGAAAAAAGATATGAATTAACCGCTGGAGAATTCAGATGCAAGTTGACATTCCATATGGAAAAGAAAAAATCAAAATTAACATTTCTGAACCATTTAATATATTGATGCCAAATAAAGTGGAAATTAAAAATCAAAATAAAATAATCAAAAACGCTTTAGATAATCCAATTAATTGTGTTTCTTTTAAAGAATTTATATCGGAATCTAAAAAGTTACTTGTAATTGTTAACGACGCGACAAGACCTACACCAACCTCAAAAATACTAGATTACATTTTTCCAATTCTATCAGCTCATCCTAATGTTAAATTTATTATAGCGACTGGTACACATAGAGCACCAACTGAAGAAGAACGCAGGTTTATTTTTGGAAAAACTTATGACTCTTTTAAAAAACAAATCTATGTTCATGATGCTCGTAAGGCTGAGGATATGACCTACATAGGTAAAACAAAGAGAGGAACCGAAATATACATCAACAAGCTGATTCCAGAATACAAAAACATTCTGATTATTGGAAGTGTTGAACCACATTATTTCGCTGGTTACACTGGTGGTAGAAAGTCGTTTCTTCCAGGTGTGGCCTCTTTTAAAACAGTCGAGATGAACCATAAGTTTGCCTTAAGTGACAAAGCATGTTCTCTTGCACTGGATGGCAATCCAGTTCATGAGGATATGGTAGATGCAGTAAATTTTTTAAAAGACTTGAATGTTTTTTCAATCCAGACTGTTTTATCTACTGATAATAAGTTGTTTGCTGCTATAGCTGGTAATTTACATGAATCATTTAATGCTGCTATTAAATATTGTAATCAGATCTATTGTGTCGCACTAAAGAAGAAAGGAAACATTGTAATCACGGTTGCACCTTATCCAATGGATATTGATTTTTATCAATCCCAAAAGGCTCTTGATAATGGTAAACTAGCACTGGAGGATGATGGTATTATTATAATTGTATCAAAGTGTCGTAAGGGTGTTGGAGATAACACTTTTTTAGATTTGTTATGCAAGGCTGATACCCCGAAAAAGCTTTTTGATGTTCTTGGCGAGGATTACAAGCTAGGGTATCATAAAGCTGTTAAAATAGCGGAACTTGGTATGAAAGCTCAAATCTGGGCGGTTACCGATTTGGATGATGCTATTGTTAAAAAAGCCATGTTAAAACCATATTCTAATATTCAAAAGGCAGTAGATGATGCTATTATATCGATAAAATCAAAAGGTAAGAAAACAAATATCATTGTAATGCCTTTTGGAAGTCTTACTATTCCTTTGTGTTAATTTATTGATAAAATTCAATAATATCTTAAAGTTAAAGCTGCAATTCTAAGATTTGTAATACTAAAATAATATTCTTTAAAAAGAAAATTATTTAATTTAAATCATAGTTACTAATAATTACTTCTACTTAAGGAGAATCGGTGAAAAAATATAATCCAGATTTGACGACATAGAGGTACAAAGGCTCCTGTAAACCCTACAGGAGCCATCAAATTTATTTTAAAAATTATTTACTAATTAATTATTAACTAAATATATATTATATAATAATACCTAAAATGCATTTTTACTATAATTTTAAGAAAAACAATTTCTTATCTTAAAAACTATCTGGTGAAATATAATCCCCAAATTGATTTTTTGCTGATATTAATCTTTTTTGCTGTTCATTTAAAACCTTAAAAACTATTTCAGGTGTATCAAGAACTCTGGTTGTAAATATATTTTTCATACGTTCAATTTTTGCTAGATTTTCAGGAATTCTAACAGAGAATTGCTTAACATAATCTTCTTTTGAATAGTTTTTATCTAAGACATCTTTAAACAACCTTTCAAGATCATTATATAATGGAATAAAACCTGTTGGTATCTTAATTGAATCAGCATCTTTGTTAACTCTTAATTCCATCCATTTAAGCCAGATTGCCTTGTCATTTTTATGATTCAGCCAATTACCATTTTTGTCTCTTAAAAAATAATTTACAGAAAATATCTTTGGAGGATTTTTTACTTTTTTTCCAAATTTTAAATTATCTTCAATATAGTGTCCAATTGGGATAGATAAAAAATCTAAATTTGACATTGGATTAAAAACTCTTACACCTTCTTTACCAAGTGTTGCAGCTGTTGTCTCAGATTCAAGGCAAGCTCCTTTAGTAATAAGTCCATGAGTCCAGTTAAATGATTCATCAACTGGAACAGATGTATCTGAATCACGACCGCCATAAATAAATCCACTTACTTCTACCCCATGTGGGTCGTGTAAGTTAGGGTCTGCATTATCTAAAATGTCCATTTTAAAAGTAAATCTGGCATTCTTATGAGAAGGGGTAATTTCTTTACCATCTTTATCTTTCTTGCCTTTGAACCATTCACCTGAGTGATTCACACCTTTTTCAGGAATCAAACCAGGTTTACCATTCCAGTATACCTTCCCGTTATCATAAACAAGTATATTTGAAAAAATAATTTCATTTGGTTCGTTTAAAGCCTTCCATTGAAGCGTATCATCCTTATCATTAATTCCATCAATGATTCCAAAAATACCTGATTCGACATTCACTGCTCTAATCTTACCATCTATAACTCTAATATAAGCAATGTCATCACCAACAATTGTTTCACCATTAATCATAGCTGTTGAAGTTTTTCCACACATTGAAGGGAAAGCACCAGTGAAATAACTTACTCGGTTGTTTTTACCATGAATCCCCATAACAAGCATGTGCTCAGTAAGCCATCCTTCTTTAGAAGCACGGTTAATCGCAAGACGCATTGCTAGTTTTTTAAGACCTATAGTGTTTCCGCCATATTGCGTATTTGTACTGTATATAATTTCATCTTCCAGATCAATGTATACTCGTCTTTTATCTATATTTTTACTAGCTAAAAGTCCTAAACCTACTTTTTCTAATTCCCCCTGAGAATGAACAAATTTAAAAAAATTTAAATTTTTACCCTGTCTTAAAAACTCTTTATATCCTTGCCTGTACAATAGATCCTCATTATGTGCAACATAAGAAGAATCTGTCAGTTGTATACATGGTATCGAAAATGGAGAATTAATTGGTCCAAGACAATAAAATTTAATGAAAAGCTCATGACCATCCATAATATTATTCATTATCTGATAAATCTCTTTTAGACCCTCTTCACGGTCCATTGTATTAAATTCCGATCCAAGATTTTTACCTTTAGAAACAAGAAATTTTGTGGTACCCTTGTCACGGGCTTGATCATAAAAACCATCGAAATGAATGGTATGCCCTTTAGTTTCTAACTTTGCTTCTTCATGGTTTTTTATACATGCTTCTCGGGCATATTCAATATCTTTTTCACTATCTGTACAGACATAGATTTTTGCAGGGTTACAAATATTAATAAATTTTGCAATGAAATCATTAATTTGAGAATTATTTATCTTCAAAATTTTTTGATAATGCTCATCATCCAATCTGGTTTCGAGGACACTTATCGATTCTTGTTTCATTTAAATTCCGCCCTGTAATATTGTATGATTAATTCACATGTAGAAGATTTTTATTATAAACCTTTAAGAAACGAGGAAAGGTATCTAGTACTTATACTTAAGAGTATTGTGATTTTATTAAGAGATAACAGAGTTAATTATTACATTAAATTTAAAATAACAAAAATATTACACCATTTTTATGACTGAATTGTTTGAATCAAATGAACAAATTAGAAAGATAGGGGAGATTTTAAAGACTTCTTAATACAAATTTTTTTTATTTATTTTTGTTAACTACTGTTTTTATCTCATTTTGTAAAGAAGTTGATAAAGTATTAATTTTTGTTTGTAAATCATTTGATAGATTTTTACCATAAGATGTATCTTTAGGTTGAATGCCAAAGATAAAAATTTGTTTTGGTAATTCTCCTAATTGTTTGGACATTTCAATTACTTGCGGTAGCTGATTTTCATGGGTTGATAAAAAAAAGGGGTTATTGTTTGTTTTTATTTCATCTGCTGTAAATAGCTTATAGTTACCAGGGGCATCTTTTAACTGTACTGCATCAATAATAAAAACGATATCGAAGCGAGCAAATACATGTACAAGATTCATTCCACCTGTACCACCATCGATAAACTCGATTTCTTTTGGTAAAAATTTTTTTTGTTCTATAAGTTTTTCTAAAAGAATGATACCAATTCCATCATCGCGTCGAAGAGGATTTCCAATACCGATAACACCAATCTTTTTCATATTAAAAAATAAGTTTAGACAAATTTTACATCCAGATAATGAGTGCTACAGGAAATACATGGGTCATAAGCTCTAACAAGCATTTCCAATGTTAACTCGATATCCTTTGGTGGCTTATCAATGATTTCAGGTACAATTTTTTCCATATCAAATTGGATGTTGGCATGGTTTTGATTAGTTGGAATAATACAATTTGCTTTTGTACAATATCCTTTTGAGTTTAGTGTATAATCATGAATTAGAAGACCACGAGGTACTTCAACAAGCCCAACACCTCTACCTGATTTTACCTTTACTTTTACTGGTTTTTCCTCTTTTAGTCCTCGCTCAAGTATCTTATCAATTAGATTAATTGAATCTTCAGTGCTATGCACAAACTCAACAAGCTGTGCAATCGTGTTCATAAATGGATTATAATTAATAGGTTTTAACTTGAACATCTTTGCAATATCTTTTGCTTCAGGATGTAACTTGCCACTATTTAAATTAAAACGAGCAAGAGCCCCTACCATGTATGATTTTCTTTTATGTTTTGTATATTTTGCCGTTGAATGTGAAACTATGTATTCATTTGTAATCTTCTGATAATTCTTATAGTCCTGGAACTTTCCTGTGTCAGTTGAGTTAATTGTTCCATCATACAATGCATATTCATCATTAGTGCTCAGCGCAATGTATTCTGTTTCCCGTGTAAAACTAGGTAGTTTATTTACAACACTAAAAATCACTTGAGCAACATCACTTGTTACACTTTTACTTTCTTCAAGTCGCTTGCGTAGAGCTAATAGCTGTTTTTCAGTTGGTAATGCAGAAAAGCCTCCAACTATCAATCGAATAGGATGGATCGTCCGACCACAAAGAATATCAGACATCTCGTTTGCAAACCGATGCAATTTAACAATCTTTAAAACTGTGTCAGTGTGTTTTGAACCAATCAAGGGAAACACGCTACCAACACCTAATAAATCAGGAGCAGCAAGATATCCTATATGCAGGATATGGCTCTGCATGTTTTCCCCATGAATCGCAAGTCTGCGTAAAAGGGCAGTTTGCTCAGATATTTCCACACCCAATGCATCCTCAGTTGCTTTCAAGGAGGCAAGAGAATGACCAATTGAACATATCCCGCAAATTCTTGATGTGATTGGCCTTAGTTCATTGTATTGTTGCCCGCGTAGCATCGCCTCAAAAAACCTCGGTGCTTCTACTACGCTCCATTGTAGTTTTTCGATTCTCCCGTTTTTAACATTTAACTCAATATTACCATGACCCTCAACACGGGTAAGATGCTCTACGTGAATAGAAAAATCATTACTCATCTACACTACACTCCTCTTTACCATAATTATACATTGTACATCGCCGTCGAATATCTTCATAAGATAGATTATATCGCTCTAGCACTTCCCATACACACTCTGTTTCAGATTTTTTTATCAAACCCCGACAACCTTCACAGGGACTGTTATGTGTCGGGCAAATGGCTTTACAACCAGCCCGGGTAATAGGACCAAGACAATATGCCCCTAGTTCAAATTGGCAGATGTTTTCATTCTTTTTACATTCAACACACACTGGGTATCTAGGTATTTCTGGTTTTTTCCCAAGTGCAAGTGCAGTAATCACATGTTTGAATTCATCACGATCAATTGGGCATCCATGAATGTAATAATCAACAGGAACAATTTCGTTTATCGCTTTAGTTTTGAATACATCAAACAACTCATTTCCCTGGATTGGAGCATCTCCATAAACCGCTCTAATCACCTCATCATGCATCCATTGATTTCTTATTTTGTTGACACCACCAATAGTTGCACAGGCACCAAGAGCAACAAGAATTTTTGCTTTGCTGCGAATATTACGCAACCGTTTCTCATCCATTGGCCGCATAATTGAACCTTCAACAATAGCAATATCATAATTGTCAGAATGTTCCTTCATCACTTCACGGAAAGAAACAATATCGACAATTTCTAATAGATCAAGAATTTCTTCCTCCAAATCAGCGATTTCAAGCTCGCATCCTTCGCAATCAGCAAAATCAAAAATAGCTACGCGTAGTTTCTGCTTCATTCAAAAGCCTCCGGTAAATTCCTTATTTGTTTATAATTGAAAACAGGTCCTTCTTTGCAAACATAAACACCGTTTATCTGACAGTGACCGCATTTTCCAACACCGCATTTCATGCGTCTTTCTAAAGAAACATATATGTTTTCATCTGGTATACCAAGTGTTTGTAAACATTTTATTACAAATTTATACATTATTGGTGGACCGACCACTACAGCAATTGTATTTTTTGAATCTAATTTATCCACCCTTATTTTTGGAAAAAGAGTTGTTATTAATCCAACTGATTCACTCCAACATTCACCTTGCTCGCATCTATCAACAGTTAGTTGACAGGTAGTATCTTCGCATTTTTTCCAGTCCTGGATCTCATTTAAAAAAATTATTTCTTTTGGGCGTT
>Ga0315289_10012591_pt1 | contig 11905 bp, 9 predicted proteins | sample YL17G11_40_MG_FD_203452 | JGI IMG/M metagenome (GOLD analysis project Ga0315289, IMG submission 203452) | Sediment microbial communities from Yellowstone Lake, YNP, Wyoming, USA - YL17G11_40 | ecosystem: Environmental > Aquatic > Freshwater > Lake > Sediment | place: USA: Wyoming | collected...
CACCAACGGCGTATCGGTCGGCCGCATGTCGTTCACCGAATAGATGCGCGTCACTTCCAATGCTTCTTCTAAGGCGAGATTGGGCAAGATGGAGGGCAGAGAACGCGCGAGCAAGGTCTTACCCGCACCCGGTGGTCCCATCATCAACAGGTTGTGGACTCCTGCTTGACGATGATGGATGCCCTTTCGAATCCCTGTAATCCTGTGCCCAATCCTCGCTCAAGAACATTGATTTCTACGCCCCCGATTCGGCCTCTGAAAGTCAATACGTGTAACCGACATTGGGACAATCTGAATTAGTGTGCTATGGACAAACCTCCGTCGGGGAACGAGTCACGCCAAAATGAACGATGCGGCGCGACGCGAGTTGCACAATGAAAAAGAGATAGATCGGGTGGAAAAAGAGGTCGATGACAGGCAAGAAATCGCACGCACAAATATCTCTCGCGTGATTCTTCAAGAAGGTCGCCCAGGTTTGCGCGGGTGCCTTGGGGGGACGAATGCGGAGGATGTATTTTTGAGTCGTGCGCTTGGCGACGGCGAGTCCGAGTTTGAGCAGCTCACCGTGAATGCGTTCGGCACTCCACAGACGACTCTCCTGCGCCATCTGTTGAATCAAGGTGATGGTCTCTGTGGCTAGTCTAGGATGACTGCCGCGATTGCGCGATTTGAATTTCCAAAACAACCGAAAGCCTTGGGGATGCCAGCGCAGAAGGGTGTCAGGTTTGAGGACGAGGAGAGTCTCTCTCCAATTCTGGAGCCGGCTGGCGAGAAGAACGAGCCAGAGGCGATCCGATTGAGTAAAGGATGGCTTTTTGACTTGGCGGTGGAGGATGATCAGTTGCTGAAGGAGCAAGGCGTTCTCGGCAATGAGATCGGTTTTACTGCGCGTCAGGTCTACTACGGCGCTGAGAACGATCGAATGGCGGGAGGGTTGGGTGCGATGCAGGAAAGCTTGTTAGAGAGGAGAGAACAGGCGCATGATCAGGTGGGTAATCAGATGAAAGAGGGTGAGCACGTGGTTCGACTCCAGAAAGGCTGTCAAAAACTCTCACGGGATTGTAATCAGCGTTCTACCGGAGTCAAGTCCCGGACGGACTGGGTTATTAGCCAACACAGGGGGAAGGCGTTTTAGATGAGGTCAGTTTTACTGCGTGTCGGGTTGGCGCGATGGCGCGTACGATCGAACCTCGATCATAGCCATTTCCGCAATCTGGGATCGAGGAAATCGCGGAGCGTATCTCCAAAGGCATTGATTGCCAAAACGGTTCCGGCAACCAACAACGAGGGCCACAGCACGTACAGCGGCGATTGATACATATAGCCTCGCGCGGCACCAATGATCAAACCCCACGAGGGAGTTGGCGGCACGACGCCAAGCCCCAAAAAACTGAGACCCGATTCCAACAGAATCGTCGCCGCGGCGGTGAGAGTGGCTAGAACGATCAGTGGCGAGAGAATATTGGGTAAGATGTGTCGCCAAATCACACGCTGATTTCCAACACCAATCGCGATCGCGACGGTCACGTACTCCATCGCTTTGACCTGAAGCGTAGAGGCATAAGACAAACGCGCGAACGTCGTGGAATACAGAATGCCGATAATGATAATCAGGTTGGTGACGCCGGGACCGAGGAGACCGACGACGACCATCGCCAACAGAATCGGCGGAAAGCAGAGGAGCGCGTCGACGAGTCGCATAATGATCTGTTCGATCCAGCCGCGAAAGTAACCGGCAATCACGCCAAAGAACACGCCCAGGAGCATTGCCAACGTGGTCGCACCCGCCGCCACAATCAATGAGGGTCGCGCGCCGTACAACAAACGACTGAGAACATCGCGTCCAAACTCATCGGTGCCGAGCGGGTTTTGCGGGGAGGATGGCTGCAAAACGTGTAGCGGATCGATTGCCAAAGGATCGTGCGGAGCAAGAAACGGCGCGAGGATACCGGCAAGAATGATGATCAAAATGATCGAGCCACTGAGCAAAAGCCAAAAGTAGCGTCGGATTTTTCGCAACATTGCTACACCATCGCCGGAGTTTCGCGTTTACGAATAACGCACGCGCGGATCGAGAATGCCGTACAGCATGTCCACAATCATGTTGAAAATGATGAACAGACTCGCCGAGGTCAGGATCACTCCTTGCACCACCGGGTAATCGCGCCGACCTAACGCGGTAACGAGCAAGGTGGACAGCCCGGGCCAATTGAAAATGTACTCGACCAGCACCGAGCCACCGATGAGCGTGCCCATTTGCAGACCAATGACGGTGACAATTGGAATCAACGCGTTGCTCAGCATGTGCCGCGTCACCACGAGACGTTCCTGCAACCCCTTGGCGCGCGCGGTGCGCACGTAATCTTGGTAAAAGACTTCGAGCATACTCGAGCGCGTCATCCGCGTGATGATCGCCATCGGACCGAAAGCCAGAGTAATGGCCGGCAAAGCCAAGCGGCGTACGTGTTCCGTCCAACTATCGCCGATTGACGCATATCCCGCGGTGGGCAACCAACGCAAGGTGACGCCAAAGGCGAGGACCAACAAGGTGCCGACAACATAGACCGGCGAGGAAATGCCGACCGCACCCAGGATCGAAAGTACGCGGTCGGTCGCGCGGTTCCAGCGCAGCGCCGCGACAATTCCCATCGGCACGCCGATGAGCGTGGCAAGTACCATTGCGACCGTCACCAGTTCGAGCGTGCGCGGCAAACGTTCTGTCACCGTGTCCCACACCGGCGAGCCGTCCACGAGCGAAGTTCCCCAATCATGCTGAACCAACCCACCAAGCCAGCGCACGTATTGTGTCGGCAAAGGTTGATCAAGACCCAGTTTCACGCGCACCGCTTCGACAACCGTGGGGTCGGGTGTGTGTTCCGAACCCAGAATAATCATGACGGGATCGCCAGGTAGGAGATGCACCAGGCTAAAGACGATGGTCTCGACAAGGAGAACCAACAGTAGGGAGATGAGCACACGCTGGACAAGGAATCTGCTCAAGGATGTCGCTCCTACGAAAGTTAGGACATTGATTAACACAGATAAACACTGATTCCTGATTTTATATCTGTGTTCGTCTGCGTCCAATTCCTTACTTGCGTTGCATTTGTGCGGCGCGCTCTTGCCGCGTCTTTTCTTCGTCAACCGCGGTTTCACTCTCTTTTAGCACCACACCGTACAACTCGGTTGCCGCGCGCGCCGACACCTTGCCTTCAATTATATCACGTAATACCGCTTGTGGCTCACGCAACATAGGCGCGCCATAACCGCCCGCCGCCGGAGTGCGCACGCTAATCAGGTCTTCGGCTTTGAGCGCGACATCCGAAACTTTGGAACTGAGCGTTGATTCGGAGCCGTCAGTGCGTTGCAGCAAAAATCGTCCAACCGCGCCTTCACCCGCGCCATGGAGTCCCCACGGCGCCATCCGCTGGCGGTCTGCCAAGCCGGAAAATGTGACGCCATCGTGTAGCGCGCGAATGTCTCGCTGAATCCCCAAGCCGCCGCGATACTTGCCCGCGCCGCCAGAATCTGCGCGCAAGGCGTAGCGTTCCACCAACAACGGGTACTCGCGTTCGAGCGCCTCAATCGGCAGATTCGACGTGTTCGTCATGTGAACTTGCACGCCAGAAAGTCCATCGCCGTTTGCATGCGCGCCCTGTCCACCGGCAATCGTTTCAAGATAGACGTAGAACTGACCCGTTTCCGGATGAATGCCGGAAAATGTCGCGGTCGTCACGCTGCTGTTGCTCGCCGCGATGACGCGATCGGGTGCGGCTTGCGCCATCGCGCCGAAGAATGTATCCGCGATGCGTTGGCACGTGTCAATGCGCTCGCCGACCGGTGCGGGCGCGCGGCAATTGACGATGCTCCCTTCGGGCGCAATCAAACGCAGCGGGCGATAGATGCCGTGATTCGACGGAATCGTCGGACCGACCAACGCCTTGAAACAGTAAAACACCGTCGCCCACGTTCCGTTGAGCGTCACGTTGATGGGACCCGCGACTTGCGGGCTCGACCCGGTGAAATCAACTTCCGCTTGGTCACCGTCAATCGTAACCTTGATGGAAATCGGCACCGGCACACCCAGGTTGATACCATCGTCATCCATATAGTCGGTGAACGAATAATCGCCGGACGGGAGCGTCTGGATGCTCGCGCGCATCATCGCTTCAGCGTGGTTGAGCAACGCGGCGACCGCGTAGTTGTAGCGTTCGACGCCGTAGTGCGCGACGACATCTGCCAAGCGACGAATGCCGACGCGATTGGCGGCGACCTGCGCGCCCAGGTCGCCTTCACGTTCCGCCGGGGTGCGACTGTTCAACATCACGAAATCCATCGCGTCGTGAAGCAATTCGTCATTGCGACAAATCGGCAAGAGTGGAATCCGCAGCCCTTCTTGGAATATGCTCGTCGCATCGCCGGACGTGCTGCCCGGCACTTTGCCTCCCAGGTCGGCGTGATGCGCGATATTCGCAACAAAGCCAATGAGTTGATTTTGCGCAAACACGGGCGCAACCATCGTAATGTCCGGCAAGTGCGTGCCACCGCCGGAATAGGGATCGTTCGTCAGAAACATATCTCCAGGACGAAGTGTTTCCTGGGGATACTTCTTTAAGGTTGCCTCGACCACGCCTAATAGCGAACCCAGGTGCATCGGCAGACTTTCCGCTTGGGCAATCATTTGTCCAGCTGCATCGAACACGGCGGTCGAACAATCGCGGCGCTCCTTGATGTTTGTCGAGTACGATGTGCGAATCAACGCGGCGGTGATCTCTTCGCTGACCGCGAGCAAACGATTGCTCAACACTTCGAGCGTTACCGCATCAATCGGCGAATTATTAGGCGCGATCATTGCTTTCTCCTGTCACGTCAACCATCATATTCCCATATTTGTCCACCGTCAAGGGCATCTGCGGCGGAAGGACGGTCGTCGCGTCCATCTGCTCGATAATCGCGGGACCCACGATGCAATCGCCGGAGTGCAAATCGTCACGTTGATAGAGCGCCGTCGTCACATATCCACCCGATTCCTTGAAGTACACTTGGCGTTGTCCGAACGGGGTAGGCGTGTTGCCGTTGCGCGCGGGACAAAGTGGAATCGGCGCTTTGGGTAGTTCGCCAACCGCCGTCAATCGGAAATTGACAAATTCGACCGGCGCTTGCGGTCGCGCGTAACCATAGAGTCGTTTGTGTTCGGCGTGGAATTTTTCAACCAAGCCGGCAAGCCCTGCCGCGGTCAAATCGTTTTCCTCGACCGAAATCGGCAACTCGAAATTTTGATGTTGATAGCGCGCTTCGATCCAACGTGTCAACCGCTGCTGATGTTCCGCCACATTTTCTTTTTTCAACGCCTGGCGACCTTCGGCGACCAACTCGTCAAAAAGGCGAACCATCTTGGGCACGGCTTCGAGATTCGGCTTGAGCGGCAGACTGCGCACGAAATCCACGCGAATGTCGGTGACGACCAACCCGAGCGAACACAACGTGCCGGGCGCGGGCGGAACGAGCACGCGCGGAATGCCGAGTTCTTGCGCGAGCGCCGCCGCGTGCACGGGACCCGCGCCGCCGAACACAACCATCGTAAACTCGCGCGGGTCGTACCCCCGTTCGACCGAGACCAAACGCATCGCGCGCACCATGTTCGCGTTCACTACATCAATCATTCCACTCGCAGCGTCGAGCGTGGACATTTTTGCGGGTTGCGCGATGCGCGATTGAATCGCCGCTTCCGCCGCTTCAGTCTTCAATGCCATGCGCCCACCCAGGATGCGCTGCGGATTCATTCGTCCCAACACGACATTCGCGTCGGTCACCGTCGGCAATGTACCGCCGAAACCGTAGCACGCGGGGCCCGGATTCGCGCCCGCGCTCTGCGGCCCGACCTTGAGCGCGCCGCCGGCATCGAGCCACGCAATCGAACCGCCGCCTGCGCCAATCGTCACGATGTCGAGCATTGGAATGCGCACGGGCCAATCCCCGACCGTGCGTTCCATTGACAACAACGGTTGCCCGCGATGAATCAAACTGATGTCCGCGCTCGTGCCGCCCATATCGAGCGTAATCAGATTATCGAGACCGACCAGACGACCGACGTGCGTGGCTGCCATCACGCCCGCGCTCGGTCCCGACACAGCCGTTCGCACCGGCGATTGGATGCTTTCCTCCAGCGAAAGGATGCCGCCATTCGACTGCGTGATGTACGGGTCTTGGCGAATTCCGGTTTGATGAACCGAGTCTTGCAGATTGCTCAAGTAGCGTCGCATCACCGGTCCCAGGTAGGCATTAAGGACCGTCGTGCTGAGGCGCGCGAATTCGCGGAACTCGGGCACGACTTGGTGGGATGCGGTCACGAATGCTTCGGGGAACATCGCGCGGACCGCGGTAAGCGCGGCTTTCTCGTGTTCGGGGTTCACGAAAGAAAAGAGAAAACAAATGGCGACCGACTGGACGCCGGCAGAGCGCAACTCGGCGATTGCCTGTTTCAGCGCGTCCGTGTCTAGCGGCGTGCGGACTGCGCCATTGTGTAAGACTCGTTCCGGAATCTCCTTGCGCAAATGACCCGGGACGAGCGGCATGGGTTTTTCCTTGCGCAGGTCGTACAGCGCCGGACGAGTCTGCCGACCAATCTCCAACAAATCTTTGAAACCGGCAGTGACGAGCAAGCCGGTTTTCGCGCCTTTCTTTTCGATGAGCGCGTTCGTCGCGACCGTCGTGCCGTGCCCGAAATAGTCCACGAGACTGAATTCCACTTGTTCGCGCGACAGCAGTTCGGTGACGCCGGTCATAATCGCCTGTGACGGATCCGCTGGCGTCGAAAGCACTTTGTGGATCGCGACGCCCTGCGCCGCGACATCCACCAGCGTCAAGTCTGTGAAGGTGCCGCCGACATCAACGCCGATCATATAACGCATCACGTTTGTTCTCCCCAATCTTTGTCGACGAAGAACACGAAAGGACACGAAGAAGAATTCAGTGTTCCTTTGTTTCCTATGTGGAAAATCCCTGAAGGCGCGGATCGGTCAGGTCAATAGCGTGCGCGTAACCGAACGCGCCGTAATGACCGCACACCTCTGCCGCGCGCACTGCTCCGGCGAACAACGCCGCGTCTACCGCGCCGGTCTTGAGGTATTCGACGATGAACCCGGCTTGGAACGCATCGCCCGCGCCGAGCGTATCCACGACCTGCGCCGTCAACGCGGGCTGACGATGGTCGCGCGTGCCGTCGAACGCGCGGCTTCCATTTTCGCCAAACGTCATCACGACAACGCGTGCGCCTTGCTGCTGATATGCGACTAGTTTCTCCCGCGCGCTGGCTGGGTCGCTGTGTTGCCCGGAGAAAAACGCAACCGTGATGTACGGCAAGAGCGCGATCTGTTCCGGCTTGGCGCGGTGACTGAAATCGTACGAAATCTTATGCCCGGCCTGATGCCATGCCGGAATACTCGCGTCCACTCGCCCGTCGAGCGTCGTGTGAATCAGATCGAACCCGGCAAGATAGGCGTCAATCTCCGATGTGACACGCAACTGCTCGCGCACACCGTGGTCACTGCCGATGAAGGTGCGCTCCGTGCTCACGAGTCGCACGAACGCGAGCGCGCTGGGACCTGGCACGCGCCGCAAATGCTGTGTCGCTACGTGTTCCGCCGCGAGCGCGTTTGCCATCCAATCGCCGTACACGTCGTCGCCGATGACGCCGACGTATGCAGTTTGCGCGCCGGCGCGTCGCGCGTGAACGGCAAAGTTTAACGCGCCCCCGCCGGCGAATCCCTGGCGCAAATTGGTGTAAACATCAATGCAGTTGTCGCCGATTGCCGCGATGCTGACCATCTCAATACGGAACCTTGCCCATATAGCGCCGTGTGGAAACTGGATGATTGCGTTCTACACCCAGGTACCAGTTGAACCATTGCAGAGGAAGATGCACGCCGAACGGCGCAAGCAAAGGATGAATGCCGGGGATTTCTTTCATGTCGAACGCGATAATTTTCGCCCCGTGTCGCCGCGAAAACTCCATCGCGCGTTCAGTCTCGCCGCGCGTCTCGTCTGCGCCGAGAAGAAAAATCATCGGCAAACCGGGCTGGACGATTTCCAGCGGACCATGCTGAAACTCGGCGGCGTTTAGCGAAGTCGAATGAACCCACTGCATTTCGAGCAAGTTGCAAATCGCAAATTGATATGCGAGTCCAGCCAACAATCCTGTGCCGACCACGTAGAAATTTTGCGCGTCGCGGTACTGAGTCGCCAGCGCGCGACTGTGTGCTTCGGTTGTTTCTTTTGCCGCGTGTACCGCTTCGGGTAGGGTCTTGAGCGCGTTTTTGAGTTCCGTCCCCACCGCCTGGTGGTCGCGCTGGATCAGCACTTCGGTCACGATCAGATAACTCAGGAGTAATTTGGAAAGATTCGTGGCGGGAGAATCATACGTCAACGCGACATCCGCGCCTTGGGTCAGCGGGGTGCCGGATTGCGAAAAGGAAACGGTTTGCGCGCCACGCGATTTTGCCAATTGCAGCGCCATGAGAATTTCTTCAGTCTTGCCGGAGTGCGAGCCAAGAGCGACGGCAGAGCGCGGCGATAGTCGAGCGGGCGCGCGGCGCACAAACTCCCAACCACTGTAACGATCCATCGGCAGAGTCGAGTACTTGTCCGCTAACCACTTGGGCGGTTCGAGCACGGCAAAGGAGCCGCCGCAACCGACCCAGTAGACGTGGTCCAATCCGCGCGCCAACCAAGCGGCGACGAGTTTTGCCGCGCGCGGGCCCTCGCGATCCACAATGTCGCGCAAGCCATCGCGGACAGTCGTTCCTTCCATGTAATTCACCGATCGCACAGGAACAGAAGATTGTATCGTCATGCGTCACATCCCTGAAGAAGAATTGGGGCGCCCAGAATCTCAACGTCACATGCACAGGTCACTGGGGCTGCATGTTCCCAGCCCCAGTGATCGCACGAATCGCTTTGATCTGTCTCTATTTCTTGATCGTTGCTTCCTCAAGCACGATGCCAGATTGGAAACTGAGAAAGCCGGGGAGCGGTGTAAAGCCGTCGAGTGCTTTCTTCGCGGCGTAACTTTGATCGCGCCACATCAGGAATACCAGCGGCGATTGATCGAGAACGCGTTGCTCGAGTTCCGTGTAGATTGCCTTGCGCTTCGCTGGATCGATCGTCTGGCGACCGGTCTTTAGCAGCTCATCCACCCGGGCATCGCTCCACCCGGGCGCGTTGTTCAAGCGGATGTCACCACTTTCGTAATAGTCGCTGAGATAATCGGGATCGGCGATGTCGCCCGCGGTGCCGACGACGAGCAGGTCATAGTCACCCTTCAGGTTCTTTTGCAGGCGTGTTGCCCAGTCTGGCAAGTCCAGATCGAGGTCAATGCCGACCTTGGCTAGTTCCGCCTTAACCGCCACGGCGGTATTCTGGTGGAAATCGTACTGCGAGGTCGCGAGCAAGCGCGCTTTGAACCCGTTGGGATATCCTGCGTCGGTCAACAGTTTTTTGGCTTGCGCGGGATCGTACTTAAAGTAGTTGTCGAACTTTGGATCGTAGGCAATGGAACTCGTTGGAACCGCCATGCCGAAGATCGGGACACCCTGTCCAGAGAAAGCGGTATTGATGATCGCCGTACGTTCGATCGCATAGGCGACGGCTTGGCGTACCCGCGCATCCGAGAATGGCTTGAACGTTGTGTTGAAGATCAAGCCCATGAAGGGTCCCGTGCCGCCAAGGATCTTGAGGTTGGAATCTGCTTTTACCGCCGGAACATTCTGCCAGGGCACGTACTCGATCAGGTCAACGTCGCCGCTGCGCAGAGCATTCACGCGAGCAGTGCCATCCGCGTAGAATTGAAAAACGAGCCGGTCGGTCTTCGGGATGCCGGGCTTGTAAAAGCCGGGGAATTTCTCCAGAGTGATCCGCTGTCCTTTCAGATACTCCTTGAAGACGTAGGGTCCGGCGCCCATCGGGAAATCGCTCAACTTTCCCTGATGGTCGTCAGACCATTTCTTGGATACGATGACGGATTCGGGAAGACTGAGGTAATCGAGCAGTGGCGCCATCGGGTATTTGAGTTTCATTTGGACAGTCTTGGCGTCTGCCGTTGTGACGCTGTCAATGACGGACATCGGTTTGGCAAACGTCGCCCCGGTCTTGGGATCAAGGATGCGTTCGAACGTGAACTTGACGTCGGCAGCGGTGACGGGGTCGCCATTCTGGAACTTGGCATCGCGCAGTTTGAAGGTGTAAGTCAGCTGGTCGGTGGAAACGGTGTAAGATTCTGCCAACTCCGGCGCCGGTTTGCCATTCTTGTCATAGTTGTACAGACCACGGTAGACCAACAGCCGCACTGTTCGGGCAAAGGTCCCTGCGTTGACGGCGGGTTCGAGATTGGATGGTTCGCCGGACAATCCCATGATGATGGGCGCGGAGGGCGCCGTAGTCGGAGGGACGGGGGTCGGCGCCGCGGTGGGCGCGGTGGTTGGCTTGGGCGCTTCTGTCGGTTTAGGCGCATCGGTGGGCTTCGGCGCGGCGGTAGGGGGCGCAGCCGTTGGGGCTGGCGTTGGAGCAGGCGCACACGCGACGAGGACTGCTAGCACCGCGATGAGTGCCAACAGCCAAAGAGACTTGCTGGTGTTACGGACGTTCATTTCTCCTCCTCATGGAAAATCACTTTAGATGAGCAATTGGTTGGAATCGAATTGAAAATAGAATTGGCGATGGCTGTACCCTCCTTTCTCGAAGCGAGTGTTGGTTTGTGTTCACGCGTAGGTTGAATGGTAACTACTCAGAATCTCTCGGCATACTTCCGAATTTTGGGGCATCGGATGTTGCTACAATTGTAGCAAGCGCCAATTTCGTCCAGGGTGAAATGGATCATTCACTGCAAGTTCTTGGTTATGCTTGCAGTCCATTTTTGATTTTTCTGTAAATTTTACAATAATTTGCAATCTTTATGGTGTAATTATACCACTTTTCTGATAATTGTCAACACATTTTGCTACTTGACTTTTGCTTAAGTTTGTGGATAATATGTAAGGAAAGTAACTGTTACAACTAGGTTTCAGTGGGGGCACAATGAGAAAACCAAGCACTCGTCCGACTCTGTCCGACGTTGCGCGACACGCGCGCGTCTCGACCGCAACCGCTTCGCGTGTCATTCACAGCACGGGACCCGTTAGTTCTGACCTAAAGAACCGCATTAAGAATTCTGTCACCGCGCTCGGTTATGCACCCAAGTCAACCACTCCGTCGGTCTCTGAGGAGACGATTGCTGTCCTCGCAGGTGCGCTCTCGAATCCGTACTTTCCCGAAGTGATCGGCGGAATTCAGGAGGAAGCCGCGAGTTACGGCGTGGGGTTGGTGCTTTTCAACTTGACCAATCATCCACAGCATCAACAACAACTCCTCGCCCGATTAGGAAGACGATTGGTCAGCGGGGTCATTGTCATCGGAGGTCAAGCTTTCCCCGAACTGTTTGCGTGGCGGGATCAAACCAAGGTTCCCCTAGTATTGGTCAACCATTTTGTCGAAAGACCCGGGGTGTATTCCGTTGGCACTGATTTTGAGAACGCGATGTATCGGGCGACGCAGTACTTGCTGAGTCTGAACCACACGCGGATTGCACATATTGCTGGACCTGGGAATTGGGGAGAGCTTTCCAACACGAGACGACGCGGCATCGAGCGAGCAATGGGTGAGGCAGGATTGACGCTGCGTCCGGAATGGTGTGTGGTCATTTCTCCCGGTGGGCTTGCGGACGCGGGTTTTCACGCGATGAATAATCTATTGAGCCAATCTGGCGCGGAACGGCCATCGGCTGTGATCGCTTTCAACGATATGGTGGCTTTTGGGGCGTTGCACGCGGTACACGCGGCGGGCTTGCGAGTCCCGCAAGACATTTCGATTATCA
>Ga0315289_10012592_pt1 | contig 11903 bp, 9 predicted proteins | sample YL17G11_40_MG_FD_203452 | JGI IMG/M metagenome (GOLD analysis project Ga0315289, IMG submission 203452) | Sediment microbial communities from Yellowstone Lake, YNP, Wyoming, USA - YL17G11_40 | ecosystem: Environmental > Aquatic > Freshwater > Lake > Sediment | place: USA: Wyoming | collected...
AGGGCCCGCGAGTCCACATCAACGGCCCTGTTCGGCACCTCGATGTCGGCTCATCTTATCCTGGGGCTGGAGAAGGTCCCAAGGGTTTGGCTGTTCGCCAATTAAAAAGGTACGTGAGCTGGGTTCAAACCGTCGTGAGACAGGTTGGTCCCTATCTACCGCAGGCGTTGAATCTTGAGGGGAGTCGTCTCTAGTACGAGAGGACCGAGATGAACCAACCTCTGGTCTACCAGTTGTTCCGCCAGGAGCATAGCTGGGTAGCTAAGTTGGGAACTGATAAGGGCTGAAAGCATCTAAGCCCGAAGCAGACCCCAAGATAAGGATTCTTAGCTTCCTCGAAGATGACGAGGTTGATAGGGTGCAGGTGTAAGTCCCGCAAGGGATTAAGCCGAGCACTACTAATTAAGCGATCAATAACCAATACCCTCTCAAATTTTGTTCTACAAATTAAAAAGCCATAATTCTGGTGATAATACCGGGCGGGAACCACCTCTTCCCATATCGAACAGAGAAGTTAAACCGCCCAGGACCGATGATAGTAAGGAAGTTCCTTGCGAAAGTAGGCCGTCGCCAGAATTATGGCTTTTTAATTTTAGCGGCGGGAATGAAAGCCGCTAAAAGAACTCGCCCCGAAGGGGTAGTTCATTTTGACCAAAATAAAAAGGAGTACTCTGTGGTACTCCTTGAAGGTGCGATAGTGTCTGGGGTGAAGGCATGGATCCGGGGATTTTTTCCCGGGGGCTTCTCCTCTGTTTAAGAGGAGTACCTGTGGTTCAGGTGTGATTGAGTTGCGTGTTTTCCCCACCACCAGGTCGCATGAACGCCAGGACGCTCTCTGCGCCCTCCACTGGCTCCAGCCCTACAGTCACGCGCATTCGCCCCAGACATATAAATCTTATTATTCCCAAAAATCTTTGTCAAGTAGGATACTTGTGGAAAAAGCCCGCCTTTTGGGCGGGCTCAGAATTCTTGAGTTGTAGCTTTCTTCCCTACCTCTTTTGAAGAGTAATATTCTTAACGGTCGTTGAACTAGAAGTCACGGTTACAGATACTGTCTGGTTAATATATGATTTAGCTGAGAATTTAAGAGAATAATCAGCTGGATTTAAGTTTAAAATAGTATATATACCTTGGGTGTCGGTAAGATATGTTTTTTGCTTCCCATTAACAGCTATCGATACCTTAGCTCCTGATATGACACCGCCTGTTGAACTGGAGACTATGCCAGTGATATTACCAGGAATCGAAGGGCTTACTGTAATTATTGTCCTGGCTTCTGTGGGTAATGCTGTTCCTCTCTCTACAATAACCTTTGCTGTGAAAGTTCCTGCACTAGAATAGGCATGGGAAATGCTTTGAGGATCTGTATTTACTGCATTGCATTTGTAGCCATTTGTATTGGAAGAACAGGAACCGGGAGTAGGGGCAGGAAGAACTCCACAAGCTGATTCTGAAGTACCTACATTTGTTGAAAAATTATTACAGTTCCACCAGAAACTGTAGCTGATAGTCCCTGAGGCTGTGCCTGAAACATCAGCAGAAATAGCAGTAGTTAAAGGTGCAGTACCTGAGGAAGGATTAGCTATAAGGCTTACCGAGAGAGTCTCGACTACATTATTTACCGTAACAGTTATGGTGCTGCTTGTACCTACATTATTTGTAGTATCGTAGGCTTTGGCTAAAATTGAATGATTGCCATTGGCGATAGTTGTAGAGTCCCAGGTAAAGCCGTAGGGAGAGGTTGTATCAGTGCTCTTTAGGACTGAATCAATATAAAACTCTACCCTAGCGACACTGACATTATCCGATGCATTGGCAGCGACATTCACACTCCCAGAAACAGTCGAGCCGTTGGCTGGTGAGGTGATGGAAACAGTTGGAGCTATTGTATCGGCAGGAGGAGTACTACCACAAGTAACGGCTTTGTAGGCATTGATCCGGCCATTACTTATTAAGGATCTCAGGGAAACGCCACCTATGTATGGGTCCTCAGCGGTGGTTTGAATACAAGTTCGTACCTCATCGTTGAGTAAACTATCCCCATTTGTATCGGTTACTCTTGTGAGTACTAAACCAGCCAACCCTGCTACTTCTGGTGCCGCCATTGAAGTACCAGCTTTATAATTATAACCATTGTTAGGCACTGTTGACCAAATGCTGTCACCCGGAGCGGCGACATCCACCCACTCTCCCCGATTGGAATATGGAGTCAGCTGATCGGTCACGTCAGTCGCCGCAACGGCGATTACATTCTGGAAAGCGGCGGGATAAAATAGCGTCGTATTACCATAATTTCCTGCAGCACCAACTAAAACTACCCCTTTACTCCAGGCATAGTTCACCGCATCTTCAAGTGCAGAAGCCGCTCCATTCCCTCCAAAGCTCATGTTGATGACTTTTGCTCCATTATCTGCTGCCCAGATAATAGCTCTAGTAATATCTGAATCATAGCAGTAACCTATATCATCGCACACCTTTGCATTGAAAAGGGTAGAATTAAAGCCGATGCTGGCAACTCCTGTGCTATTGTTCGTGCTAGCCGCCGCTATACCAGCGACATGAGTGCCGTGGCTATTGACATCGCCAGCTGTCGCAGCATCCGTAAAATTTGCGCTTGAAACTATCTTGCCCGCCAGGTCCTGATGTGTTACATCTATACCTGTATCCAGTATGGCAATCGAAACACTAGAAGAACCAGTTGTCACTCCCCAAGCTTCTGGAGCATGCATAACCTTCCCCTGCGTAAGCTCCCATTTCCAACCAGTTTTCCAATAAGGATCATTAGGTAAAAAGTCTGATACTTTACGAATTTGGTTCTTCTCGGCAAACGCAACCTCATTTCTTTTTGATAAAGCAGCTATTACCGCATCTCTGGCTGCGGGGTTTACTTTTAATACTTTGACCCCGATTTTTGGAATCTCGGATTTAACACTCAGGCTGTGTTCGTTGAGAATTGCAGTTTCAGTGTCCTTGGCTACGTCTGGTTTAAACTTTACCAAGATCTCATCCGCCACTGTTTCAGGAGCTGAAGGTATTTTCTGAACCTTCTGAAGTTCAGCTAATTGCTGTTGAAGCTTGGTAATTTGAGCTTGGAGGGCAGTAATCTGAGCTGAAATGTCTTCAAGTGTCAAGGCTTTAGCCGTAGGCACATTAACTAAAAATGGCAAAATAGAAATACTTAAAAAAGCACAAATTAGAAAAAGTTTTTTGATGCTCATAATTTTTTATCCCAATTAAAGTATTCTAAAAGATTTATTAACTTCTTACTTTAATTTACCCCAAAAAAAGACCACCTGTCAAGGCGACTGGAAATCAAAATTTCCCAAAAAAATATCAGCTAATGATAAATTAGCCGATATTAATTTTCTATAATTAACTTCTTTATCTTCTTGGCAGAACAAACGATCTTAACTGATAATATTTCCATGCAGCTTTCTTAAGAATTCTGTTCTGCGATTTTTCAACAGCACTGAAGAGAACATACAATAAGAATGATAAAAGAGAAATTAGAAGAAGATATGAATAAAGATAATCAGTAATTCCTGTACTCACACTGGTGGCAGCTCCCGCAACCTGTGTTCTTGTAACATTGATCTGACTGGTAGAAGTTACAGAAGAAATGTTATTCCCCGAAGCCATACCAGTATTAACCAAGGTTGTCGTACCGAAACCAAAATTCTCTGCAGAACTTACCTGGCCCTCAAAAATAATTATTTTTGTCTGGCCAGGCGTAAGACTTCCCACATTGATTCCGGACGCAATATTTTGTACGCCCACCATTGGGTTTCCATCAACCCTAACATTACCATTATAGGTAATTCTACTTGGCAAGACATCACTGACCACAACATTTTCTACAGTATTGCTGCCATTTGGACTAACGGCAATATAAAATTCTAAATTATCACCGGGATTAGCATTAATCGTCTGGTAGAAAATTGCTCCGCCTTTTGTAATGTTTCTTGCTAGCTTACTAATGCTCAATGAAGTATTTCCGCCTGAAGCCCCATAAACCGTAATGCCGGCAGTTCCTTTAAAGCTTAATCCACCTCGCTCAACTAAGACGGAAGCTGTATAAGATCCTGCTGAAGAATAACTGCAAAGATCTGTGGCAGTATAGCTTGTGGCGCTTGTAGTAATAGTTCTTTCCCAGCTACCATCATTGGTGCAGTCAAAGTGATAAGTAATGTCTCCTGTTGCTGAACCAGAAACCACCGTGGCAGTTAAATCAACTCCATTGAGTGGTGCTGATCCAGAAGAAGGATCTGCCGAAAGGTTAACGGATAAATCAGAACCCCCGCTGATAAAAATTGCTGTAGTACCTTGGAATACCAAACCTCCTCTTTCTACGGAGATTTTGGCTGTATAATTCCCAGTTGAAGTATAATCGCAAAGGTCACTAGCTGTGTAGGAAGTGCTACTTGTAGTAATAGTTCTTTCCCAACTACCATCATTAGTGCAGTCAAAACGGTAAGTAATGTCTCCTGTTGCTGAACCAGAAACAGTTGCTGTCAAATCAACATCATAAAGAGGTGCTGATCCAGAAGAAGGATTTGCAGAAATATCAACATAAAGAGTTTGCTGGGCATAAACTAGCAAAGGAAAAATTATCTGGCTCAATAGAAGGCCAAAAATGGTGATTAAAACTACCCATTTTAGAGATGGCCTTTTTAATTTAATTTCTGATAGTATTGTGGTCATATCTTATGAATAAATTAATTATAATTAAAGTATAATTACTGTGATGTAACCAGAATTTTAGCAGTTCCTTCAACATAAACGCCGCCTCTTTCAACTCTTACTTTGGCAGTATAATTCCCCGAGGAAGAATAACTGCAAAGATCTGTGGCAGTATAGCTTGTGGAACCGGTAGTAACAACTCTATCCCAGCTTCCATCATTTCGACAATCGAATTTGTATGTAATATCGCCTGTTGCAGTTCCTGAAATGTAAGTGATGAGGTCAACATTATTCAAGGGAGCTGTTCCTGAGGATGGATTTGTTGAAAAATCAACTGCTAAGTTCGCAACATCTCCGACAACAACATTAATAGTTCCTTGAATTAGCAAACCACCTCTTTCTGCTGAAACTTTTACTGTGTAAACTCCGGTTGAAGTATAATCGCAAAGGTCACTAGCTGTGTAGGAAGTGCTACTTGTAGTAATAGTCCTCTCCCAACTACCATCATTTGTGCAGTCAAACTTATAGGCTATGTCGCCAGTAGCGGTACCTGAAACATTAGCAACAATATCAACATCTTCAAGAGGAGCATTACCAGAGGCAGGAGTAGTATAAATACTAAGCCCTAAAGTTTGCGTCTCTTGGACGTTAATTTGAGTCGTGTCTTCTGCACTCAATCCGCCTCTTTCCACCCTGACTTTTGCAGTATAAGTTCCCGTTGATGCATAGTCGCAAAGGTCTATTGCAGTATAAGGGTTGCTGGCCGTAGTGATCACGCTTTCATAACTTCCATTGTTTGTACAATCAAATTTGTAAGTGATATCGCCAGTGGCTGAACCTGAAACAGTGGCAATTAAATTAACATCGTTTAATGGGGCAAAACCTGTCGAAGGATCAGCTACGAGATCTACAAATAATGTCTTAACTTCCAGAACCATAATAGCTGCAGTACCCTGGAAAGCAAAGCCACCTCTTTCTGCCCGCACTGATGCAGTATAATTTCCTGAATTAGGATAATCACATAAACCAGTTGCAGTGAAAGAAGTGCTTGAGGTTGTCTGGATTTTTTCCCAAGAACCATCACTAGTACAATCAAACTTATAAGTGATATCGCCAGTGGCCGAACCAGAAACAGTTGCTGTCAAATCAACATCATAAAGAGGTGCTGATCCAGAAGAAGGATTTGCAGAAAGGTCAACAATTAAAGACGGGCCAGATAGCACTAAGATTGCAGTGGTCCCCTCAAAAGTTAAATTTTCCCTTTCCACTCTGACTTTGGCCGTATAAGATCCTGCTAAAGAATAATTGCAAAGATCTGTGGCGGTATAGTTCGTGGTGCTTGTCGTAATGGTCTTTTCCCATGTCCCATCGCTGGTACAATCAAATTTATAGGTAATATTTCCTGTGGCTGAACCTGAAACTACGGCTGTTATATCTACGCCGTTTAATGGTGCGGGACCTGAAGAAGGAGTAGCTGAAACATCTACAAATAAATTTGCAGCATCAGCTGTTCTTAAAAAAATAGAAGGTGTTATAGGGGCAAAAACCATGGCTATTGTTATAAGCAAGGCTCCGCCTCTTAGCGCGCGTTTTAGATAATGTTTTATTAAATATTTTCTGTACATATTTTTTATTTACTTTATTATTTTTTTAATGGCCTTTACCCTCCTTATCAATAAAGAATTCCTATATTTTATTAATCCTGCATTGATAAAGAGGGAATGGTAGTAGAAATTACCAGTCCCTTATTTTTATTATGAAAGAACAAAAATGTTATTGAGAAGGTAGCACCAGGATGTGAGCGTTTGCTCCGCCCGACACTCCATCTCTTTCTATAATCATAGTTGCCGTGTATTCACCGGGTACTGGGTAGTCGCAGAGATCGACTGCCCTATAAGTGGTTTCATTTGTGGAAAGAACCGTTTTATCCCAGACACCGTCCGATGTGCAGTCGAAAAAGTAATTAATTGGACCGGCCGCGGTCCCTCCAATTACCTCCGCGATTACATCGGCGTCCAGGATTTGGTTAAACCCAGAATCCGGCTCGACACGAATGCTTCCCCAAAGCGTAGGTGGCACGCGCGTTGATGTCGGCGTTGCCGTAGCCGTGAATGTAGGCGTCCTCGTCGGTGTAAACGTTGCTGTCGGCGGTACTGGCGTAAAAGTAGCCGTTGGTACACTTGTAAGCGTACTGCTCGGCATTGGCGTTGCTGTAGAAGTCTTGGTTGCCGTTGAACTCGCCTCCGGCGTAGCCGTCGGAGTGCTCGTAGGCGTCTTCGTCGGTTTTGTCGTCGGACACGGCGTATCCGTCGGTTGCGGCTCGCAACATGGCGCTGGTGGCGACGGAGGTGGCATCACGACTACCGTTTCCACCACAATCAGCTTAGTCACGTTACCGCATTCCACCATCACATAAACTGTTGTCACTGTTGTCAATCCACCAGCGACAGGTACTGCCCAGGCAGACCCATTTACATCGCCGGGATAAGTCGGCACTGCCTGACCGTCCCGGTAAGCGATCTCTCCGTTGCCCGATACGAATGTGTAGACCGCTGGTCCTGTCACGGTATAACCATACGCAGTAACAACCGCTTCTGCGATGCCCGCATCTTGAACGCCTTGACGAATGACATAATTCTCTGGATTGCCAGGCTCAGAGTGCGTGGCTGCTTGACCTTTAGGCACTAGATCAATGTTCTGGAGCGCGTGACTGTGTACGCCAATGTTCTCCACGAACGAGAGTTCATACCCTTCGGCCTCTGCGGAGAGCATATACTCACCGCTTGGAACCCAAACACGGTACTGACCGTCTGCAGCGCTCTGCGCCGTTGCGGTCTCACCGTTTCCTTTATTCACGGCACGAATATCGGCATTGGCAATCGGATTGTTGTCACCACGCTTGAAAACCGTCCCATAGATGGACGAACCTTCGGGTTCGCCGTAAGGTGACTGTATCGAAGCCTCGGCTACTGTTATTTCTTCTGGCGTCTTCAGCTCTTCCGGAGAGCTGTTTTCACCGGAGAGAAAAATTCCCAAAAATATGAGCGCTATCCCCACTGCAAGCAAGGCAAGTGGGGCTCCAATCAACAAAAACTTTCCCTTCATGTCTTTCTGACCTCCTTTCGGTCTTGAAAAATAAAAAGAACAGATCCCTGTCCCTCCTGTATTTCTCATTATATTCTAATCAAGATATTTTGTCAAGGGGTTGTTTGAAGTTCGGCTTGAACTGCAATTCTTTTTAAATCTACGCCTGGCGGCCAACAGCTCAACATTATTAGAATAGATTTTTGGTTTGTGGGGTCATAATCAGGAATTTCTCCTCCTTTGCTCAGGAATATTTTCTCTACAACGCGATAATTATATTTTTTTTGATCAAAAAAAACAAAAATTTCATCTCCGTCACTTAATCCATTTAATCGGCTGAAAACCCAGTCGTAATTTATTTTCGGCCAGCCCGAAGGCGCGCTATGCCCCAAAATCACGGTCATGCCCGGTTTCCCTGGTAAATCAGAGTCGGGATAGAAAACCGTACCCTCTTTTAATGCAGTCTGCAGATCTTTCCTTGTGCTACTTTTGGGTAAAATAATTGGAGCAGAAATTTTAATTTTAGGTATCTCAATGGTATCTGGTTTATCGGAAAACTCAAACTTTGGTTCAGGACTGTTAAGCTTCACCTCAGGTATTTTTAATGCAATCTCTCTCCTTTTTTCAAATTTACTTTTTAAATAATTAAATGCCTCTCCGTGAATTTCCTTAAAATTAAAGATTTCCTTAAGTACTCCGAAATTAATGACTATTGCCGTTGTTATTAACAAAAAAAGAAAAATGCCTATAAATTTTCCGAATTCTTTTTTTACCAAAAATAAGTTCCCCTTGTTGCTATTTTTAGCAGTTATCATATTTTTTAAATGAGAGGGCTGTGGGGAATAAATTTAACTAAAATTCCCTTATTAATAAAGCTTAATAGGGTAAGGAGAAGAATAAAAATAACTGTTCTTAATATCAGTGACCTATCTTGAATATCAATTCTTATAAAAACATTCAATATTAGAGCAATTATTACTAAAATCAAGAAATAAAATATAACATTTTGAACGATGCCAGGGTAATTCTCTGCTGCAAACTGAAAGAGGCGGAAGGGTGCTGTATTTTCATTATCTGTTAAATTTGGCAATATAACCTCTTCTTTTGGTTCTACTTTAGTTTCTTCTGGTAAAACCTCTGTTTGAGGAGGGGTAATTTTCTCTTCTTGAGGTTTAGTTTCTGTTGCTTTCCCCTCGGTAGGTTTTGTCGTCTCAACAGCGGCTTTTGGAACAACTACCTTTTGTTGTACTGGTGAGCCAAAAAATTGAACAACCAAGGTCGTTTCAGAACCTTCAAAATTTCCTCTCACAACTGCTATCCCAATCTCTTGGTAATTAGAGTTTAGAAGGTTAGCGCGATGGGATGGAGATTCGTTCCAGGCTTTTATTACCTCATCTGAATCTAAAAAACCTATTGCTAGATTTTCTCCGGCATATTTGTATTTATAATTTACTTTTTTAAGCCAGTCCCAAGGCCTTACTCCAGCTGGACTCTGGTGACTAAAATAGTCTTTAGCCATCATATCTTGAGCCTTTAAATAAGCGGCTTCTTCTAGTTTTGGGTTAACCTTTAGGGGAGCGAGCCCCAAGGATTTTCTTTCTTGATTGGTCAATTCAACTATTGAACTCTTTGTTAGGGCTGCTAATAAATCACTGAAAAAAGTGGTTTTAGGTAAATAGATAAAAAAGGAAATTACTACTATCTTTGCTATAAATAAAGCAATAATAACCCAAAGAAGCCATTTGTTCATTAAAAACCTTGGGCGATAATTATTCTCTTGGCAGGGAATGAAGAATAAACGAAGATTGGAGAATATCTTTTTACTCATTGTTATCAACAATTATAGCATAATTTTAATATAGGTCAAGCACAAATTAATCCCGCCTACTCCACTTAATATTTTTACTTTTTGCTAATTTTGTCTATAATAAAGGAATCTTATGAAGCCTACCATAAAAAGAAGAGGGTTTTTAATTATAATAATTCTGTTTCTATTGTTTATTTTGTTGAATCTTTATAAAGATAACGTAAAAGGGTTTTTTTATGATTTTTCGTCTCCGATTCAAAAAATATTATGGCAAAAGGGTAGGGGAATTTCTTTTTTCTTCCAAGGTTTATTTGAGATGAAAAATTTAAAAGAAGAAGCCGAAAATCTTAAATTAAGAAATCAAGAATTACTGGCAGAGATTGACCGCTTAAAAGAAATGGAAAGAGAAAATCAATATCTAAGTGAGGCCTTAAATCTTCAGATTAATAAAGATTTTAAACTAGTAATGGCTCAAATAGTAAGCAAGGATACTTCCCAAGATTCGCTTTTGATTGATAAGGGACAAAGAGATGGTATATCTGGAGGATTGACAGTTATTAGTTCATCAAAGTCATTGGTGGGAAAAATCGGCAGCGTTTATAAGAATAATTCTGAGGTCATTCTAATTTCTAATAAAAAAAGTAATATTTCAGTAAAAATAGGGGGTGAAGAAATTAATGGAATAATAAAGGGGCAGGGTAATTATAAAATAATTGCTGATCTTATTCCTCTCGATAAAGAAATTAAAGCTGGCGATCAAGTTTTAACTACCGGCCGGGATGAAAATATTCCCGGAAACCTTCTTATTGGCCAAGTTGATAAAATTTTAAAAAAAGATATTAGTCCTTACCAACAGGCTGAAATTTTACCCTTCTTCGATCCTGGAAAAACAGACTTCTTGTTTATTATCACTAACTATTAAAAATTATGCCCAAGAAGATTTTACTTACTGTATTGCTTTTCTATATTTTAACCCTAATCCAGACTAGCTTTTTAGTCCACTTCCCGATATTGGGAGTAATTCCAAATTCTATTTTGATTGTTGTTCTTCTTATAAATCTTCTTGAAGATCCTAAGGGAAACTTAGGAATAGCCAGTGCTTTGTCTGGAGGATTTTTCTTGGATGTCTTTTCTCAAAAACCAATCGGCTTTTATATTCTAATTTTAGTTTTCCTGGCTTTTTCTATAAAATTCATAATAAAAAGACACGTCAGAATACCAACTATCAAAAATATTTGAATGGACAAACATCTTAAAAATAAACGGGTGAAGCTCAAGTCAAAGCAAGACATAGAACCACAAGAGGTTTTTTTAGATTCGTTATCTCAAAGAAAAGAAATTGAATTGGGAGTCTCAGAAAAAAAGTTTGAATTGCCAATTTCCAGGAATATATTACAAGCTTTCTACATTGTCTTTTTGATTTTGATGCTAACCTTTCTTGGCAGGACATTATATCTTCAGTTTAAAGAAGGTAATTCTTGCCTATCATTAGCTGCAGACAATAAGAATAGGGTTGAACTGATGAGAAGCGAAAGGGGAGTAATCTACGACCAGTTTGGCAAACAATTAGTCTGGAACCGACCCAGTTTTGACCTTGTTTTGGACAAAAGAGATCTCCCTTTACAAGATCAGGAAAGAGATAATATTATCAAGGAAGTATCAAAAATTATTAAAAAAGACTTCGGAGAGCTCAGAAAAGAGATTGAGGAAAGCGAATCGCCCCAGATCTTAATTTTAGAGAATATTCCTCAAGATATCTTAATTTCACTAGAGACTAGCCCACTTTTTGCAGAAGATAGCTGGAATACGGGATTTAGAATTGAAAAAAATACAGTTAGAGATTACGTTTCTGCTCCACTTTTTTCCCAATTAATTGGCTACATGGGAAAAATAAATAAAGAGGAGCTGAAAGAAAATAAAGATTATTCAATTGCTGATTATATTGGGAAGATTGGCCTAGAAAAATCTTACGAAAATGTTTTAAGAGGGGATGCCGGGAAAATTCAGGTTGAAAAGGATGTTGTTGGAAACCTTAAGTCGAGGAAGGAAATTTCTCAACCCGAACCCGGAAAAAGCCTTGTACTCTGGTTAGATTCTGATTTACAAGGAAAGATTGAGTCGGAAGTTCAGCTGGCCCTTCAAAGAACTGGTGCTAAAAGGGGAGCAGCCGTGGCTATGAACCCTAAGACTGGTGGAATTTTAGCCCTTGTTAGTCTACCAAGTTTTGATAATAATTTATTTAGCAAGAGCAGTGATCCGGCCGAAATTGAAAAAATATTTAATGATCCTCTTCAACCCTTTTTTAATCTAGCTATCTCTGGAGAATATCCGA
>Ga0315289_10012596_pt1 | contig 11899 bp, 18 predicted proteins | sample YL17G11_40_MG_FD_203452 | JGI IMG/M metagenome (GOLD analysis project Ga0315289, IMG submission 203452) | Sediment microbial communities from Yellowstone Lake, YNP, Wyoming, USA - YL17G11_40 | ecosystem: Environmental > Aquatic > Freshwater > Lake > Sediment | place: USA: Wyoming | collected...
TATTCCGTCGAGCAATATCTGACATTGGCCTTATCCGCCACTATTCTGATCTGGCTCATCCTGCTGGCATTTCTATTCGTGCTCATACTGGCGGTAAACTTCGACCTCTTGATTTCCATTCTGTTACTGATAATAGCTCCAATCGTATGTTTCGCGATAGCAATGATTATGCCAAGTAGCAGGGCTAAGAGTTTGGCAAGCGCGATAGACAAAGAATTACCTTTCGCGCTCAGGCACATGTCGATAGAGATACGAGCTGGCGTTGGAATCTTCAAGACCATGGAGTCGATAGCCTCTTCAGATTATGGCGCCCTCTCTGACGGTTTCAGAACAGTGCTTTTCAACATAGAGAAAGGCGTTCCGACAGAGGACGCTCTGGACCTGTGGGGTGAGAGGACTAGGTCCGAGGGTCTAAGAAGAATGGTCTCCCATCTGGTCCGGGCGATGAAGACAGGAGGCAATCTCTCCGACATAATGATCACGATAGCAGAGGACGTGTCTTTCGAGAGGAGGATGAAGATAGCCGACTTCGCTGAGAAGCTGAACCTAATGAGCCTCTTTCTCATGATGGTCGCGGTAATCCTGCCTGTCCTGATAACCATCTTGGCTGTCATCGGCTCCAGTCCTTCAATAAAGCAGTATATGTCTACGTTCAGCCTGTTCAATTTGGATTTCCTCATGTTGATGTACTTCGTGCTATGCCCAGCGCTCCTGCTCATGTTTATTTACTTCATAAAAGCATCTGATCCGGAATGATACCATGCAAAGCAATTTAGGCCAGCGGCTCAATGAACTTTTGGAGAGACTGGGTTATGGACTAAAGGATATAGCAAACAGAACCATCCTCAAGATCAGGCCGATAGCCGTCTTCTGGAGAAAATATGTTGATATGGTCGAATTCTCCGAGATTAAGATCAATCCGGCAGTAATAATAGTGACTACCGTAATCGGCGTCTTTATGGTCGTACTGCTGGGCTCTGTCATTGACCTCACCCTCTCATTTTTGATGGCGGTTTTGGTGGCTGACCTGGGTTTCGGTCTTCCGTTCTTCCTCGCGGACAGGAAGATTGATGAGATAGAAGCCAGGTTGCCTGATGTCCTCCACCACATAGGTACCACTCTCAAGACAGGAGGCACCATCGAGATAGCCCTGCGGGAGACCTCAAAGATAAGCTACGGCCCCATAAGCAAAGGACTAAAGACTATGCTGAGGGAGATGAACGAGGGGAAGACCTTCGAGGACTCGTTCAGGGATTTTGCGGTCGAGTCGAGGTCAGGGATGCTAAGGAAGGTCGCGGTAGTAGTGATAGCTGCTAAGAAGTCAGGAGGGGCGTTGCTAGATACATTGACTGCCATGGCCGAGGATATAAGGGCGGTATACAGGTTAAAGAGAGAGAGGAAGACCAAGACCCTGATGCAGTTCCTCTTCATACTTGTCGCTGGCCTGGGTGTCGCACCATTCGTCTTTGGAATCGTCAAGTCAGTGCTCGAGATACTGTCCAAAATCGGTGGCGAGGCCGGCATGGCGGAAGCCGATGTCCTGATAAGCCAGTTTAACTTCCTATTCAAAGCCTATCTAATAATAGCTGCTGCTCTCATCGTCCTGGCCTCAACCCAGGTTAGGGAAGGGAGACTGTCCAAGAGCATACTCTATATACCCATAGGATTGATAATCACCTACGTGATTTATGTCTTTGTATCATCCTCTTTCATATCACTACTTGGGGGCTAAAGCGAAACCTTTTTATACCCCCGTTTTCTAATTAGAAATATAACATATGGAGGTATATTAATGAGAAAAGCACAAGGAGCATTAGAGTACTTAATCATCATAGCGGCAGTGCTAGCTATAGCGGCTATCGTAGTCCTCTTCCTCACGGGTGCCTTCAAGGGCGCTACTGGTGGTGGAGACATAGCAAAATGCAGATTAGCAGCCTCGACCTGTGCAAGCAACATCGCGAGCGGAGTGTATTCAGGCAGTGCGGGTTGTATCACGTCATGTGTATCTGCATGCGGTGATTCATCAGGAAAAGACCTAATATCACTAGTTGTGCCTGTGCCGTCCGTAACTTCTGCAACGTGTACACGCGCTGGTGGTGCAACTGGCTGTGCCTACTGTACAGAAGGCAATACATCGCTCATAACAAAATAACCCAATAATTAATTTTTTAATTATTCTTTAGTTTTGAGCACTAAGTAGCTATTTTTATAATTGCTTTTTCTTTTTTATACTCCTAAACCTTTCTTTATGATGGTATTATGAGAAAAGCACAAGGAGCATTAGAGTACTTAATCATCGTAGCGGCAGTTATAGCTATAGCGGCTATGGTCATTCTCTTCTTACCCGGTGCATCAGTAAGTCCATTAAGTTTTTATACCTGCTATTTCTAAGTAAGTTAGAGTACATGGCAAAAAGGCAAGCTAAGCAAGCAAGGCAAGAAAAAATGCCCGTGAAAAAGCACGAGAAAACAGTGAGGTATATAGCCGCAATAGTGGTGGCGGTCATGTTCGTGGCAGTCGTTGCCGTATTTGCCGCGCTCTCGCCGCAGGGAAGCTCTAATTCCTTTGCTAAATGTAGACTGACCGCATTAAGCTGTGCTCAAAACATCTTAACTGGCGTTTACTCGGGCAAAGCAGCTTGTGCGCCTTCTTGCAGAACCGCGTGCGCGGATTTATCGGGCAAAGATTTGATGGACGCAACGGTTTCAGTCACTACATCAACCTGCTCAGACACTGGAATTGGCTCTGCGACAGCCTGTTCTTACTGCGTAAATGGGTTAGCATACCTTATCACAGGATAGCCTATATTTCTATAGTTTTAAATAATCAGCAATCCTAATCCTCACTATGATTTACGCCATTGTAGCAGTAATATTTTTTTTGATAGCGAGTTATACCGACATAAAGAAGAGAGAAGTCCCAGAGGCACTCACGATAGGCTTGATAGGCACGGGACTGTTCCTCCATCTCTTAGAGTCGCTCATGAAATCTGACCCGGGCTTCATCATCTCGTCAGTCTATATGGCTGTTCTGGCGTTTGTCTTTTCCTATTCCCTCTACAGGATAGGGGCATGGGCGGGTGGGGATGTAAAGCTGTTCACGGGCCTTGGCGCCATCCTACCATATTACGGTCATTTTGACTATTTCCCCTTTCTGGTCTTTGCCTCGACTTTCATAGCTGCTTTGCCTTTCATAGCAATCTATATAGGTTATTTCTTCATCAGGATTAGGAAACTCAGAGAGATGATAAACCCCGTCCTCTCTAGAGACTTCAAAAGAGCCATTTTCTCAGCAGCCTATGTTGTCGCTTCCTATGAGATGGTAGCGCTCTCAGGCCTCCACTTGGCATTCACCATTCCTCTGGTTTATATCCTTTACAAAATAAAGCGGTTCTCGCTTCCGTTCATAGTCATACCCATGATTTTCTTCTATCTGTCGGACTGGGCTGCTTTTCTAACCTATTTCGCATCGATAGCCGCACTGTCATTCCTCTTGTTTTTCGGAATCAACTCATTCAAGATTGCCAGGGAGAACATCCTGCGGACAACGGTTAAAACAAAGGACCTTGAGGAGGGCATGATTCCAGCAGAAAACATCTATATCGGCAAGGTCAAGGTGGCTGATTCTAGAAATGCCGATGGTCTGACTGCCGAGGAGATGAGGAAACTCAAGAAAGCGAGAAAAGAGATACGCGTTAGGCTGAGCATCCCCTTTGTCCCAGTCATACTGCTTGGCATGATTCTTCTCATGCTGTTAGAAAAAGTTATTAAATAAGTATGTCTTATATAGCATGGTGATTATGGACAACAAGGCCCAGGTATCGGTAGAGTACCTCACAATGCTCGCTATAGGACTATTGCTAGCGGGAGTTGTGCTGGTTCTTATCGTGAATATATTCTCGATAAAGGACGGAGTGGTGCAGGCAATCCACGCGATTAGGGACAGGATAATCCAGGTGTAACTATGGACAGGGCGCAGGTTTCATTCGAATATCTCACTATAATCGCAATCTTCATGCTCATATCGGCGCTAGTACTTGTATTCTCCTCTCTCCTGTTTTTTAACAAAGAGGCCACCAAGACCGCGATGTCGCTTTACATGGACAAGCTCATAAAGATGATGGGATAGTATGAAAAAGGCACAGTTGATGATAGAATACATGATAATCCTCGTGATTATGCTCCTTCTCTTCAACTCAATAAGCCTAGACTTGGTCAACACAGCTACTGAGGACGCTTCTTTTCTCCAGATGGCTGAGATGATTAACGCATCAAAAATGGTCATATCGGACGCAACTAAGATAGTAGCTCTCCAAGGCAGCGGAGCGAAAAGGACAGTCCAGTTAAGAGCACCACCAGACTGCGACTACGTCCTGAACATCGGCTCAATATCCACCCAGTGCAGCCAGAATTCTAGGTTTTATCAGAATTTCACAGGGCAAACGATAACGCCACCAAATGTCCCTGCTGGCGTTTCTTTCAATATTAACGGCGGGATTATTAAAAGTGGTAATCTTGGAACTGTCAATGTTTCGAAAACGTAAGGCCCAAGCGTCTTTTGAGTTCATCCTAGTGCTTACTCTGACGCTTTTGTTAGCAACCGCCTTCATCCTTGCCATAACTGAAGAGTATTCAGACACATTTATTATCTCTTCAGTAAAGAACACGGCAGAGCACAATATAGCAATCCTTTCCATAAACAAGCCCGAGTGCTGGAACACGGCATTGATGGCAATGAACTTCTCTGAAGAGGAAAAGAAAATAACTCTCACAGTATCAGGATGTCCTCTGAATCTGACGGAGGTTGCGGCGAAGGTAGAGACCAGCATATGTGGCGCAAAGGTCCATACTGGCGGAACTTCGATGATGTGCGGCGGAGTGAGCTATACCTTGGAGAGTGCCTAGCATGAGAAGATACCTGGTCGAGGCGTTGGGGAGCGAGAAGAGCTACATACTATTCAAAATACAAATGGCCGTGATATTGTCAGTTGTCGTTTCAATCCTCTATACCCTGCTCAAAGGCGATTGGCAGGTACTCCAGATAGTTCCGTTACTAATCTTGGCCCTTTCGTACGCCGAGCTGTACAGGAGATACCCGAAAGATTTTTGGCCGTACTTCTTGCTGTTTTCGACAATATTCGTGCTTGTCCTGCTAGTGCCGCTTGTTCTCCGTTCCGTTTCGATAGCCCCAGGCAATCCGACAGAGCTAATCAGGTATGCCGCCTATATCATATTCGCAATCCTCATACTCCTGGTTCTCTTGAGGGGCATGCTGTTCAAGAGAGAGATTCGCGCCAAAGTCACGCTGGCAGATAAGGATACGGCAGTTATTGAGACCGATGTCGACCTCCTGGCAGGAATCAGGGCGGGAAGATACGTCGTCAAGAACAATGGCGCCAAGAAAGGAGACCACGTAAGAGTATCGGTCAGAAAGGCGGTTTTCAGAGGAGCTTATCCGTACAAGATAATCGGCAAGGTAATCGCATGAAAAAAGGGATTAACTCATTGGACGCTTTCCTAGCAATTATGATAATGCTTTTCATAGTGTTTTGGATGCAGAATTTCTTCAGCCTGATCTACGAAAACGCGCAGGACTTCGGAGTTCAGGTCACGCTCTCCACAGAGGCGATGAGGGTCGGGAGCATGATGAACAGTTTCTATGCCACCAATCCATCCCCCACAGACTATCTGCAGCTAAATAGTTCGATAACTGTCTTCGGAGATAAGCTCGACTGCAGAGTCACCAAGCCAAGGGGAGATGCTAATGTGACTATAGTCGCGACCTACAAAGGGACAAAATACAATGCCAGTTACCCCGTCGCACTTCAGGTAAACTATGACCCGCTGAATCAAAAGGTGATTGCTTGAGAGGACAACTATTCATATCAGACGTCCTTGTATCCGCTCTAATAATCACAATCATAGTCGGATTTACGGTCTGGGAGGCGGAGCAGGTCTATAACGCTGCTCCGGACATCCAGCAGGACAAAATCAATTCTTTGGCTAATGATATCGCGCAGATGGCTGTCAAGAACATCCTGGCGAACAGGTCCGATGGAAGAGTCCTGCCAAATTGGGTCGATCCCGCAAGATGGGGGTTGCTTGCAGGCAACATGAGCCAGATGATACCCTTAACCTCGCCATACGCCTACTCCGCGACCATAACCCACTCGGGCCTTTCTGCAACGGGGAATGGAGGATGCGGCTCCCGCTCCAATGTCGCAGTATCACGCAGGATAGTATACATAAACGGCGCGGCTGAGGAATTAAACATCAAGGTGTGTCTATGAGAAAAGGAGTTTTTTTCACGATGGATGCCGTGTTCGCATTGTATATAGCATTTTTGTTCATGAGCACTATGATGGCCCTCTTGGAGAGCGGGAAGAGCTATTCAGACGACTCCCTGACCATCGTAAGGCTATCACGAGATGTGTATGAAGTCAAAAAGTACGCACCCGGTCTTGAACTGCCAAATGTAAATATAACATTCGTAAAAACTGGGAGCGCCTGTAACAGCAAAAACTATATTGGTTCTGCTATCGTTTTCGGTTACAATGACATTGCCTACGACGCGAGCTGGCAATCCAAGTCAAGCGTCACAACCAAATTCGAGAAGGTGTGCATCAATGGGTGAAAGAGCTTTCCTCTACTCAGGAGTAACATTTTTGATAATGATAAGCATCCTACTCACTGCCAACTACCTTTTGCTATCAAAGCACAGCAGGGAAGAGTCTAAGATAGCAAACCTAGGGATAGACGCGATATACAGCACCGCGGTAGATGTTAAAAATGTGCTTTCTGCAGACTCAAGCAACACCCTGGCTGATGCGATGTCAGACGCCACTTTCCGTGCCTTAAACTGCACCTTTGCTGGAGCATCATTGTCGTCCATCTGCAACGCCCTGCTTCCCACCAACGTCCTTTCCGAGCAATGCGGCACCAACCTCAGCAAATGGGTTTTAAATTACACGAATGTGACCCTGCTTGAGGTGCAAAAGATCATAACCTTTGCAGAGTTCAACTCATCAATAAATAAAATCAGCTACACTGCCCCTGGTTCTTGCGGCGGCTCTTCTGACTATCGCTCGTTCATGTATTACGGCAACATATCCTACAACCTAACTACCTACGACCCGTTTTATATGCAACTCAACCAGACTGTCTTATTCAACAAGACCCTGGGATTGGCGCAGATTTACTCTTCTGGTCCGATAAAAATCTACGAAATCAACGTGACTGACTGGACTAAGAGGGTGGACTTCAGCAAGAGGGTGAACTGCACCAGCAACCTGTGCCACCCATGCATCCCAGGAGAGTGTTTCACCTAAATTAACTTAAAAGCTTCTAAAAAAATATTTATAGATTTTTTCTCCCAACTCAACTATGGACCTAATTTTCCTAAAGAGACTGTCCTTATTGCTTGCATTATTTGGTCTTGTTCTGATATATTTCTTCTCACCAGACCAGCAGAATACGGCAACATCCATCAAGGAGGTTCGCAAATCGTGTTCTGGACCAGTCAGCCTGGAAGGGACAATTAGCAAGATTTTTTATTCTTCGGCAGGGAAGCTGGTCGGCGAGCTGAAGCAGAACACGTCTAGCATAACAGTTTTCCTTGGAGATTCGTTTGTAGAGGAAGGAAGCAATATCTCAGTTCAAGGAAAAGCGAGCAAATTCTCCAACCAGTGCTGGATATTTCCCGAGCGAGTTGAATCCAGATGATCGACCTCGCTTTCTGTCTCATGGGAGTAGGCCTTGGGCTGCTCCTCGGCCTGGTACCTGGCATGCACATCAACAATTTTCTTCCGTTCTTCGTCTTATTATCCTTCACCAATAACCAATTATTCTTCTTCGTGATAGCGGCCTCCATGGCTTATGTTTTTTCAAGTTTTTTTCCTGCCATCCTCCTGGGCGTTCCGAATGAAGACACAGCCCTGAACGTCCTACCGGGCCACAGATTGGTTCTGGAGGGGAACGCCTATTCTGCAATCTTAATCTCCTTAATCGGCGGTCTATTGGTCGTCTTATTCTCAATGCCTTTCTTACTTTTCTTTCTAAGTGTTTTGCCCATTCTATATCCAACCATCCAAAAGATAGTTCCATACATACTCATTATAGTGCTAATTTTCATGTTTCTCTCGGATAAAAAGCAGTCGATAGTAATCCTAGTTCTCTCATCGATTCTCGGTTTTCTTACCTTTGACTTCAATCTTTTACTGCCATTGCTGAGCGGCTTCTTCGGCCTGAGCACCATTCTGATATCCTTCCTAAACCGGGGCTCAATCTCGCCACAGATTATGCGCTTTAACTCACGATTGTCTCTCTCGAACCTTTCAGTTATATCGTTCATATCCTGCTTTCTCAGTTCTATCTTCGGCTTCATCCCGGCGATATCTTCCTCTATCGTAGGCGCTATCGGCAGCTACATAAGGAAGTTTGATTCAGAGGAGTTCTTGGTCCTGCTCAGCGGGACTAATGTTATCTATATGGTCTATTCCTTCTTCGCCCTCTTCCTTATCAATAAAACCAGAAGCGGGAGCGCCGTCTTTCTATCCCAGATATTCGAGAAAGAGAGCATATTTTTCATCCTGGGCATAATCCTCCTATCGAGCGCCTTAGCGTTTCTAATCTGCCTCCTTTTATCCAAACCGCTAGTCAAACTCTATAAACGGCTAGACTATCACAAGCTCTCGCTATTGTCGATAGTCTTCATCATAACCATAAACTTCGCGTTGGCCGGCCTTTTCGGCTTGCTCGTTCTGTTAGCCTCTACCTCGATAGGGTTGTTGTCAAATAGTCTCGGGGTGAAAAGAATAAATTGCATGGCTGCTCTAATAGTCCCGACGATAGTAGTGCTGATATAGATGCAAATCAAAAAAGAGCTGATTGAAGCCATCTTAGACCTTTGCAGAGGGGCCCACCCGCGAGAGGTCGGGGGGCTGTTGCTGGGGAAAAAGATAGTCGATGATTATGTGATAGTGCCCGGCAAGTTCTATAACTTCTCTATCTATATACGAATGGACCAATTGCCTATCTACCCCAACCTCTATGGCACGTTCCACTCGCATCCTACTCCAAACAACAGGCCGTCCAGCGCTGACCTCGAGTTTTTCGGGAAATTAGGGAAAGAGCACATCATTTTCGCATACCCCTACACTTTAAATAGTTTTCAGGCTTATGATACGATGGGAAAGAAAGCCCAAGTGAAACTCGTATGAAAGTGTTGTTCTTGCTTCTGGACGGCCTGGGAGATGTCAGATACAGACAATTGGGCGGCAAGAGCCCGTTAGAGAAAGCCAAAACCCCTAACTTGGACAGATTAGCGTTCAACGGCTATTGCGGAACGCTGGTACCTCTTGGTCTGAACAAAGAGATTCCTATTTCCGACGCCTCACTTATGACTTTCTCCAATTTAGGCTATGATGTCAGAAAAATAAAACCGAGCAGAGGAGTTGTGGAAGCGATAGGAGCGGGTTTTAAGGTAAAGGACGGCTACCTATGTGCAAGAACCAATTTTGCGATAGTCGACAAGAATTGGACTGTGAAGGACCTCAGGGCAGGCAGGATAAAAGACACCGAGAAACTGGAGAAAAAAGTGAACAGCATCAAGTTCTATGTGCCGTTCAAGTTCAAGTCGACTGTGGGCCATCGCGGGGTTCTAATCTTCTATGGTAAGTTTTCCGGCAGGATACCGACGCCAGACCCGCACAAGATAGGGGCCAGAGTCAGGAAATCGTCCAAGATGCTCAACGATTTTATGACGTTAGTATATAACGCGTTGAAGGGAGAAAAAGCCAATTTCCTGCTGATGAGAGGACTAGGTTCAAGAGTACCCAAAATCAAGAAGTTCGGGATGAGGGCCGCAGCCGTAGTAAGGAAAGACGATGTGCATTTGGACAAGGGCATAGTCAAGATAGCCGGGATGAAAGTCATGGAAGTGCCGGAGATTAATGGCAAGGCAGTGGAAGGGGCATTCAAGAAACATGATTTTGTCTTTGTCCCATATAAGGGCACGGATCCGCCAGGGCACGACGGCGACTACCACGAGAAAGTCAGGCAGATAGAGAGAGCGGACAGGTTCATCGGAGGACTAAACCTGAAGAACAAGCTGGTTATAGTAACGTCAGACCACTGCACGGTCTGTAAGAAGAAATCACACACAACAGACCCAATCCCGACTTTGATCTCTTTCGGGCCAGATAGCGGAAAGAGAAAGTTCGGAGAAAGACATTGCACCGATTTCAAGATTCCGTCGCACAAGCTCATGGACTATTCCAAGAAAGCAGCAAAAATTAGCGCTTAGATCTAACAAAAAGTCCTTTAATCCCTTTCTTCGTTTCAAGTTCTTCCCTTTCTTTCCTGATTCTGAGCAAATCGTCCGTCCTCTTGTTTATTTCGCCCCTATACATGCGTCTATCAGAAGGACTCATTCTTCCTTCTTCTTCCACTTTTTGTTGCGTATCCATCACATTCTTTAGCCCTTTGAGTCTGATACCTTCAACAGTTTTCAAAGTTTCTATTCTCTCTTTCTTTCGCCCCAAAAAACGTGGAAAACGTAGTCTCAAATACACACCAAAACAATTTACGCATCATTGCTTTAAAAATGTTTTTAAATAATCTTCAACGCCCCGATAACCGTCTTCTTTGGCAAGCTTTCTAATGGCCTTGTCTATCCCAGAGCCGTACTGAGTCGCCTTTTTTGGTCGGTTATAGACAAACTCAGGCAGTCCTATGTCTTTCCCAATCTTCCTAAGCAATAATTTGTCCTGTCTCTCATTTATCTTGTATCTTGGATGGACCCGCATTACTGTCCTTATTACATCAAAATCTAGCAGAGGCGACCTGATTTCCTTGCTTAGTTTGTTGGCGATGAGGCAGTCCCGATACTTGTCCTTCCACCCCAATGCATAGAGGCCCTCCCACAGCTTTTTCTGGAGATCCTGCCAGTCAGAGAACTTCTTGAACTTGGCATATCCTACAAACAGCTCCTCGCCACCAAAGCCGGTCAACAGTCTCTCCTCTTTCGCAATCTCGCAGGACGCAAAAATAGGAATACCAACACCGACCTTCATGATGTTCGCCTCTTTTATCGTTTCAACGACTTTCTTTATGTATGACGAGATTTCTTCATGCTTTATTGTCTTGACCTTATGCACCAGCTCCATTTGTTCGGCCGCTCTACGCGCATATTCCAAGTCCTGTGCGCCCTCCAGACCAGCAGTATAACACGTAATGTCGGCAAACTGTCTGGCTACCTGGGCGATTACCACCGAGTCCACACCACCGGAAAACAGAATGCCTACCTTCCTCTCGCTGCCGATGCTCTTTTTCACGGATTCGAATAGCCCTTCTTTGACCTCATTATAGAGCTCTTCATTTCCAAAATCAGTGGGAATCTTTTTCAGCTCGCGGTTGAACTCGTTTATATGGTCTTCAAGAGAGGTCATAATAGTATTCGCCCTTCTCCTTCTGCTCCCTATCCTTTTGCGAGCCCGGCTTGTTGACGCGAGGTCTTTTGCTCGTCTCGTCTCTCCTGAAAGTCATATTCATACTCTTTAGGAACAGGTTCATCCCGTCTTTCATGTCCATCGGCTTGCTCGTATGGCCTATAACGCCAGGCTCTCCCTCGAATGTCATTATCCTGTTAGAGACCAGGTCCTGAAAGACTATATCATGATCAACGACTAGCGTTGTCACTTCCTTCTTCTCAGTGAGCCTCTTGATCAGGTGGGCCAGCCTGAACCTCTGCTCTATATCTAAGAAGGCGCTGGGCTCGTCCAATAGGCAGACTTCGCAGTTCCTTGAAAGCGCGATAGCTATGGCCACGCGCTGCAGTTCACCGCCGGAAAGATTACTGATTTGTTTCATGAAAAGGTCCTCGACTATCCTCTTTATCTCGG
>Ga0315289_10012598_pt1 | contig 11898 bp, 13 predicted proteins | sample YL17G11_40_MG_FD_203452 | JGI IMG/M metagenome (GOLD analysis project Ga0315289, IMG submission 203452) | Sediment microbial communities from Yellowstone Lake, YNP, Wyoming, USA - YL17G11_40 | ecosystem: Environmental > Aquatic > Freshwater > Lake > Sediment | place: USA: Wyoming | collected...
TTGGTTCTTGGAGGAATTGGTTCAGCTATTGGCGGCGAGGGTGCAGGCACGGTTGCGACATTAGGTTGGGTCGCTTTACTACTCTCGCTAGTCGGGATTGTCGGCGGTTCTTTAGCATTAGCTAAACCAAAAATCGCCGGAATTATAATGTTATTAATGGGTATAGGCGGGCTTATCTGTATTTCTCTCGGCTATGTTGTCGCTGGACCGCTACTGATTATTGGCGGCATCTTGGCTTTGGTTGGTAGCAGAAAATCTGACTAAGAAATAGATACAAAGAAAAACAAGGAACCACTAAGAAAAACAAAGAAGACCTTGGGCATTTATTCGGGGCTTCTTTTTTGAGGGAAAATAAGATAAACTAAGAAGGACAAGGAGAGACAAAGAAGATTATTAATAAGGAGGAAAATTGTATAATCCGTTGGGTTATAAAGCTTTAAGGACTTTTCAGCAGGCAGAAGAAATTTACGAACTGACAAAGGAGTTTACTTCAAAATATCTCGATCCGATAAGAGATCGCCGTTTGATTGAACAAATGGATTCTTGCGGAAGATCCATCAAACAAAATATTGCCGAAGGACATGGCCGAGGTTCGACCAAAGCTAATTTAGAATTTTTGGGCTTTTCGTTTGGTTCTTTAAATGAGCTTTTGGAGGACTATTTCGATTTGGAAAAGGACTACAAGGAAGGACAAAGAAAAACAAGGAAGGACAAGGAAGAGGCATTGGCCGAAATTTCCAAAATTATCAAACTTTTGATGGGAGAAAAAACCATGCTCGAAAGGCAGATTGAAGGGCTAAGGCAAAGATTTATTCAAAAAGGCGATGAAAAAGAAGAATTACGGCAGGAACGCCAACAGGAGCAGAAACGACAAATTGTTAATAGTTTCAACCGTAAATATTGGTCCTAATTTCTTAGTGACTTAGGGTTCATTGTTTTTCTTAGTTTATCTTAGTGGTATTATTAAACTATGGAAGCGGAATTTACTTTTGAAGGTCAACGTTCGGACGAAGATGTCATTTTTGTCATTAAACGTCATCCCTGGGTGGTTGCCCGAGCGGGTTTGATTATCATCGCCGTTTTGGTGGTCTTAACCATCTCTTTTTTATTTTTTGGCTTTTCCAAGCTTTCTTCAATTTTCCTTATTTTCTTTTTGATATTTTTGGTGGTTTTCATTTTTTACCAATGGTTTCTTTATAATAATTATGTCTATATCTTGACTAATCAAAGAATTATTATCATTGAACAAAAAGGAATTTTTAGTCGGAAAATTGTCGAAGCCGAACTGGAAAAAATTCAAAATATTACCGTTGAAGTCAACGGTCCGATTAAGACATTTTTAAATTTCGGCGATATTAGTCTTCGAACTGCCGGCATTGATCCAGTCATGATTTTGAATAATGTTGAGAACCCTTATGAAATCCAACAAAAAATTATTAAATATTGTAAGAATTATGAGGAAAGTAAAAGAAATATTATTCGTTAGGTTCTAAAATCGCCTTAATTTTTTCCTCATCAAAGCCAAGAATAATGTGATTATCAATTTGAATCACCGGCACGCCCATCTGACCGGAAATTTTAATCATTTCTTCGGCGGCTTTTTGATTTTTAGCGATATCAATCTCTTGATAGTCGATATTTTTGCTTTCAAAATAATTTTTCGCTTGAAGACAGTAGGGGCAGGTGGGAGTGATGTAGATTTTTATCTTCATAAAAATTAAATCCGAAATCCGAATATCGAAATCCGAAATAAATTCTAATAATTAAATTCCAAGGTTTAAAACATTTATATTTAGAATTTTCCGCCAGAGGCGGATCATCCTTTGGCTGAAAATATTGCTTCGAATTTCCCCTAGTTTAGCTATTTTTTTCGGCAATATCACCAATTACTGGCAGCTTGTATTTCTCACCATTGTAGGCCTTCATCATCATTAAGATAATCACCACAAGGTAGGCCGGCCAAAGAAGCCAAGAAAACCAATTAATAATCGGGATCCAAACCAAGATAAAACCGACAACGAACCAGGCAAGGCCCAAAAACAAAGATTGCCAGGCATGGAAACGGACAAACTTGTCTTTAGAAATAATCAAAAAGACAATGCCGATAATCCAGATATAACAAAGCAGACCCGCCAATTTTGGATCAAGGCCCTCGGTGCCGGAAGATGGTTGGTTTTGTTCATCAGCCATTTTAAACCTCCTTTATTATTTTTTATCTCTTAATATTTTCAGCTACCTTAACTCTATTTTAAAACGCGGGGTATTGCTTGTCAAATTTATCCTTGTTCAACCCTGTTCCCGCCGAGAAGTTTGCTTAATTTTTCCATCAGCTTCTTCTCTATCTTAACCCGCGTTTTGGTTCTAATTTCCTTAAAATCATCATTTTGGGGGACTTTTAGGATAACGGGCGTCTCCCCGGGGAATTTCTCCAAAATTTTTTTAATCTCCAGTAGAAGATCTTTTTTGGCATTGGCAGGTAACGTCAGGATTAATTGATTTTTAGTTTCCTCATCCTTGGTCAAAATGATTTCTTGGGCAGATTCGGCGATAATTTTTAAGACCCCATCTTTGAGATTGGTTCGGCCTTCGACTAAGATAATATTATCCGTTCGCCAAATAAAAAGGTCTTTTTTGAGGACTTTAGGGAAGACCAAGACTTCAGTGCGGGCCGAGGTATCTTCCAGGGTGGCAAAGATCATTGGTTCGCGGGAACGGGTAAGAATTTTGGAAGTTGAAGTAATAATCCCGGCCACTTTGACCCTGGTTCCTTCTCCAGAGTTTAATTGGCCGATCGGAGAAGCCAGCAGCGAAAGTTTATCTTCAAAGCCGTGGAGGGGATGTTCACTGACATACATCCCCAAAAGTTCTTTTTCCCAGGCAAGTTTTTGCTTCTTAGTCGCCGGATCGATTGGCTCTAGTTTAAGAATTTGCTCTAAATCTTTGCTTTGACCAAAAAGACCGATCTGGGCTGAAGAAACTTTTTGGGAGGAATCGCTTAAAAATCTTAGAATCGCTTCCATATTCATTAAAATTTGATTTCTTTCCCCAAACCTTTCCAAAGCGCCTACTTTGGCAAGGGCTTCAATGATTTTTTTATTAAGAATTTTGCTGCCCAATCTTTTAAGAAAAGACTCAAGTAAGTTGTACGGACCATTTAATATTCTTTCTTCGACAATTGCTTCGGCGGCGCCTCGACCGACATTTTTAATTGCTGCCAAACCAAAGCGAATATTACTGGTGCCAACCACCACGCCAAAATCAACAAACGATTCATTGACATCGGCTGGAAGGACTTTAATTTTCATTCTTTCGGCTTCGGCAATTGCCACCGAAAGTTTATCAAGATTATTTTGTTCGGAAGTAAGCAGCGCTGCCATAAATTCTTTGGGAAAATGTTTTTTTAAATAAGCGGTCTGGTAAGCAATCAGGCCGTAGCAGGCGGCATGGGCTCGGTTAAAGCCATATTCGGCAAAAGGTTCAATAAAATGGAAAAGTTTTTCCGCGATATTTTTCGAAATGCCGCTCCTAATTGCCCCCTTCATAAATTTTCTTTCCTGTTCCATGAGAAGTCGACGGATTTTCTTACCAATGGCTTTCCTTAAAACATCGGCTTCGCCCAAAGTAAAGCCGGCAATGTCCCGAGCAATCTGTAAGACCTGTTCTTGATAAACGGCAATCCCATAGGTATTTTCTAAAATCGGTTGAAGTTTAGGATGAAGATAAGTGATTTTTTTGCCGTGTTTACCCTGAATATATTCGGGAATGAGTCTTATCGGTCCCGGTCGATAGAGCGCCACCATGGCAATGATATCTTCAAAAGAGGTTGGTCGAAGCTCTTTGAGATATCTTTTCATGCCGTCGGATTCTAATTGAAAGACGCCGGTTGTTTCCGCTCGGGCAAGCAGTTCGTAAGTTTGGCTATCGTCAAGGGGAATCTTTTCCAGTCGAATTTCCCGATTTTGAGTTTTTTTAATGATTTTGAGGGTATTTTCCAAAATCGTCAGATTGGCCAGTCCCAGAATATCCATTTTGATGAGGCCAATAGTTTCCAAATCGTTCATGGGATATTGAGTAATAATTTCTCTCTCGCCGCGAGGCGAAAATTGCAAGGGGACATAGTTTTCCAAGGGCTCCTCCGAAATTACCAAGCCGGCGGCATGGGTTGAGGCGTGGCGGGCCACACCTTCCAGTCTTTGAGCCATATCGAGGAGCTTTTTGACCGGGGAATCTTTGAGATATAAATCTTTGAGTTCGCTGACGGTTTCCAAAGATTGTTCTAAAGTCAGGCCAAAAGGGATAAGTTTGGCAATTTTATCAACATCGGCATAGCTCATTCCCAGGGCTCGACCAGTGTCCCTTACCGAACCACGAGAAGCCATGGTGCCAAAGGTAATGATTTGGGCGACGTTTTGAGTCCCGTATTTTTGGGAGATGTAGTGGAGGACTTCTCCCCGACGGGCGTCGGCAAAATCCAAGTCAATATCTGGCGGGGCAATTCTTTCGGGATTTAAAAATCTTTCAAAAAGAAGATTATATTGGAGGGGATTTAAATCAGTAATATTAAGGGAGTAAGAAACTAAGCTACCAGCGGCGGAACCTCGACCAGGACCGACCAAAATACCGTTTTTTTTGGCAAAATTAACATAATCGGCGACAATCAAAAAATAATCTTCAAAATGAGTTTTTTCGATCGTCTGAAGCTCATAGTCAATTCTTCCCCTGATTACCGAAGTGATAGTTTCAAAACGCTTCTTTAAGCCTTCTTGAATTTTATTTCGAAGAATTTCTCGGGCAGTTTCTCCCGGATTTAAAGGAAATTTGGGCAGGATGGTTTTGCCAAATTTCAATTCCAGCTGGCAGCGATCGGCAATTTTTAAAGTATTTTTGATTGCTTCGGGGCTTTCTTTGAAAGCTTGGATTAATTCTTCAGCCGGTCTCATGGATAGATTGGTTTCTTTTAAAGTTATTCTCGATTCGTCATCAAGATCTTTGCCGGTTTGGACGGCCAGTAAGACTTCATGGGCTTCTCGGTCTTCTGGATGAATGTAATGAATGTCGCCGGTTGCCACCAAGGGCGCGCCGGTTTTCTCCGAAAGCTTAATTAACCCCTGATTAATAATTCTCTGTTCCGGAAGTTCCGGATGGTCCTGAAGCTCTAAATAGAAATTTTCTTTTCCAAAAATTTCTTGATATTCAGCAATCATTTTGAGAGTGGCCTCGGGTTTATTCTTAAGAATGAGTTGAGGGATTTCCCCAAAAACGCAGGCAGTTAAAGCGATTAAACCTTCGGCGTGTTTTTTTAAAATGGCTTTATCTATTCTTGGTCGATAATAATGACCGACCAAATGAGCGGCGGTGACAAGTTTTAGCAGATTTTGATAGCCGGTTTCATTTCTTGCTAAGAGAACCAGGTGATAAGGTTTGGTATCAATTCTCGGTTCTTTATCTTCCATTCTCCGGGGAGCAAGATATGTTTCTACGCCAATAATGGGTTTAATTCCTTGCTTTTGACATTCCTCATAAAATTCAATCACGCCATACATCGCGCCGTGATCGGTCAGCGCCAGAGCCTCCATCCCGAGTTCTTTGGCTCGGTAAATCAGCTCGGGAATTTTCCCTAAGCCATCTAAAAGCGAGAAGTGAGAATGGGTATGAAGATGGACAAAATTGGACATAATGAACTCAAAATTATCTTAACATAAAATTTCGAGTAAATCCGAAATTCTAAGCTCTAATTTCAAAAAAATTCAAAAGATTCGTTTTTTTTTGACAATTCTCCCAGTTTATGGTTTAATAATATCGTTAGTTTTATTAATTTTCGGATTTCGGATTTAGGATTTCGGATTTTCCGAGCAAAGCGAGGTTTGATGGCTCACACTAAAGCAAAAGGGACAAGTAAATTAGGCAGAGACAGCATCGCCAAGCGCTTGGGCGTTAAAGTTTTTGGTGGTCAAAAAATTCGCCCCGGGATGGTAATTATCCGTCAACGAGGGACAAAATATCGGCCGGGCGAGGGCGTGGCCAAAGGCGCTGACGATACTTTATATGCTAAAAAAGAGGGGATATTAGAATTTCAGAAAAGGCGGGTTCGCCACTTCAGTGGTCGCAAAATTCAAAAAACTTTTGTTAATATTAATTAAAGATTAAATAAACTATATAGAAAAAGGGCCAGAGTTTCCTCTGGCCCGGCTGGGCGAGTTCAGCAGCCGTTGATAGCGCTGACGATCTCTTTCATGGACTCCTTCCTGGTCGCCCCGATTTTCCCGATCTCCTCCCTGATCTTTTCGGGGTCGCCAGGCTGCCTGACGCGCTTCTCTGGGATGACCAGAAAAGCAAAGTCAGACCTTGTCCTCCTCTCTGTCCTCTCTGGGACAACAAGGAGAATCTCTCGTGGTCCCAAATAGACCTCGCTACCGTTTTCTCCTGCCATTTGCCGGCAGAATACCCGGCCGATACAGCAGGAGAAATCATCTCTCATCAGATATCCTTGCTTCACTCGGTAGAAACCTTGGAGGTTGACTTTCTCGATTGGGATCGGATGAATCACAATCGAGCTAAACACCTCGGCTTCTAAGATGTTGGCAATGACTATCTGGTGTCTTCCTTGGTCCTGGATCTCATATGGAGAGGCCTCGTCGACACCGAGGATTCCCCTCAGAGATCTCCATTCCTTACACTCCGTAGCAGTTCTTCCCTGCACCTCCATGTTCTCTTCTCCTATACTATACTGACTTGAGTCTACCTGCTTGAGAAGAACTTACTTATGGGCGAGGCATCCCTCCTTTCCGACCAGGATTCTCGGCTAATTGGGCGTTTCCGAGGAGGTCTCTAGGCACTGGATGTGCTGGATTCTTTCCACGGTGATATCCCTGGGGTTCTTGAAGGACTTGATGTTCCTGTAAGCCGGGTCTGGGATAGTCACCTGGCATCCTGGGGGAAAAACGATAGTTAAACTTCCCCGGAGCATCCATGATGGAATCTCCAATCTCATCCTGCGCGGTGCTTCTTTTCCTTTCACTGCTGCGTTCATATCCACCTCGTCAATTGTCAAGTTTACGGCTGACAAATTTATTTTTATCATAAATTTAATCATTTGTCAAGCCCAATTACTTGTCAGAAGGGATGACTTATGCTAAGATAAGGAAAGAAAAATGAAACTCCAAGAATTAACCCAACAATTTGGTAAAAAAAATATTCCCGAGATTCGGCCGGGAGATACCGTCCGGGTTTCTTTTAAAATCACCGAGGCCGGGAAGACTCGCATTCAATCTTTTGAAGGAATTTGTCTGGCAATAAAACATGGCAAGAGTCTCAATGGCAGTTTTACCATCCGAAAAATTTCCGCCGGGGTTGGGGTTGAAAGAACCTTTCCTCTTCATTCGCCTTTAATCTCCAAGATTGAAAAAATCAAATCCCGTCGCGTCCGCCGGGCAAAACTTTATTTTATTCGTGATTTAGTCGGTAGGGGAGACAAGAAAGCTCGAGAAAAAAAAGATTATAAGATGTGGGAAGAGGCCCTCACCGAAGAAGAATTGGCCAAAATTGAAGAAGAAAAGAAAATTGCCGCGGAGAAGAAAACTGAAGCAAAAGAAAAGAAAAAAGAGGAGCTTGAGAAGAAATTTGAAGAGGCCGTTGCTCAACATCAACAAAAAGAAAAATCTTAAGTAATGACAATCGACCAACGAAAAATTCTTGGGACTTATGGGGAAGAACTCGCCCTCGAATATCTTAGAAAAAAGGGCTGGCAGCCAGTTGGCAAAAATATCAAACTCTTTTGCGGAGAGATCGATCTTTTATTCCAGGATGGCGATTCGCTGGTGATGGTAGAAGTTAAGACTAAAACCAGCCAGGATTTCGGTTTGCCTCAAGAAATGGTAAACTATAAAAAGAGAAGAAAACTGCGACAATTAGCCAAGGCTTTAGCCCAAAAATTTCCCCAGCGAACCATCCGGATTGACGTTGTCGCCGTTGATGAAGAAAATAATCGGATTGAACACATTATGAGTGCGGTTGAAGATGATAAATCATAATTAGTTAGGATCTTTCATGGCCGAAGAAATTAGAACCAGAATCGCTCCCAGCCCGACAGGACCGTTACATCTTGGCACGGCTCACACGGCTTTGTTTAATTGGCTCTTTGCCCGCCAAAAATCGGGAAAATTTATTTTAAGGATTGAAGATACTGATCCGGAGCGTTCGCGGGAGGAATATATTGATGAGATTGCCGATGGTCTGAATTGGCTCGGAATCGATTGGGATGAGGGGCCGGAACGGCCCGATACCTACGGTCCTTACCGTCAAAGCGAGCGTCTCAAAATTTATAAAAAATATGCCCTTGAGCTTTTGGCAGCCAAAAAGGCCTACTATTGTTATTGTCTGCCGAAAGAACTGGCTTTAGAGCGCGAGGAACAAGCAGCCAAAGGCCAAGCGCCCCGTTACAGCGGCCGCTGTCGAAATCTTTCTGCCGCGGAGATAAAAAAATTTCAAAAAGAAGGTCGTGAGCCAACTATCCGCTATCTGGTTTTAAAAAAGATGGTGAAATTTAAAGATTTGATCAAGGGACCGTTGGAATTTGATACCGGTTTATTTGGGGATTTTATCATTATGAGGTCTGATGAAAGACCGACATTTATTTTTGCTGGCGTCGTTGACGATTTTTTAATGAAAATATCCCATTGTATCCGCGGCGAAGATCATCTTTCCAACACTCCCCGTCAGATTTTACTCGGAAGTGACCTTAATTTTACCATTCCCGAGTATGGTCATTTGCCGCTGATTTTAAATCCTGATCGAACCAAACTTTCCAAGAGAAAAAATCCCACCTCAATTAAGGAAGATTTCCGAAAAAAGGGATATCTGCCGGAAGCGATGATTAATTTTTTGGTCTTAATGGGCTGGAAATCGGAGGAAGAAAAAAATTTTTGGGAACTTCCGGATTTAATTCACGAGTTTAGTTTTAGTGATGTGGGCAAAAGCCCGGCGATTTTTGACCAGCAAAAGTTGGATTTTCTCAATGGTTATTATATTCGCAATTTAACTTTGGGAGAATTAGCCAAAAGAGCTTTTGATTTTTTGGGTAAAAATGAATTGACGCGGGATAAGCCCAAATTTTTAGTTGGTCTTTCTTTGGTTCAGGAACGACTGCGAAATCTTTCGGAGATTCCCGAACAAATTGAATTTATCTGTCAGAAACCGAAGCCAAAACCCGAGATGATTATTCCCCAAGGGGGCTTGCGGGAAAATTCTCTCCTGGCTTTAAAAGAGGCTTTAAAATTTTTAGAAAAGGAAGATGATTTTGGTCGAGATTCCCTCGAACAACTTTTGCGGGCGGTGGCAGCCAAAAATAATCTTAAAGCGGGCGAAGTCCTTTGGCCGATCCGAGTGGCTTTAACCGGCAAAGTTGCCTCTCCCGGGGCGTTTGAGGTCTTAGAGGCTCTCGGAAAAAAAGAAAGCTTGGAGCGTATTAAAACCGCGATTAATGTGCTAAAATAGGAGAGAAGAAGATGAAAAAAATCAAAGTTTTAGAAATTATCGGCGATGCCAGTTTAGCCGGTGCCCCGCGCCATCTTTTGAGTCTTTTGGAAAATTTTAATTACCGAAGATTTGATTTATCAGTGATTTTACCCGGTGGACCTTTGGCGGGAGAAATTAGGAGTCTGCCAGCAGATGTTGATTTAGAGATTGTTCCCATGCATTCCAAGCTGGATTTGACTGCCATTTCGGAGATTAGAAAAAAGATTAAACACTTAAAGCCCGAGATTATCCATGTTCATGGCACCCGCGCCGGTTCCGTGGGGAGATTGGCAGCGATCAATCTTAAAATTCCGGTTATTTATACCGAGCACCTTTGGACGAAAAATTATCTTCTGCCCTCCAGAGTGGCTCACCGAGCCCAAATTATTGGTCTTTGGTTTTTGGATATGTTTACCAATTTAAATATTGCCGTTTCCCAAGCCGTCAAAGATTTTATGGTGGAAAATCAAATTTCTCGGCCGGGGAAAATTGCCGTTATCTATAATGGCATTGCCCCAAAAAGAAAGAGGACCAAGATTTTTTCAAAAAAGGTTATTACTCTGGGAACGGTGGGGACTTTAAATTTTCAAAAGGGCATTCAATATCTTATCCAAGCGCTGCCGAGAGTCTTAAAGGAATATCCCGAAACGAGATTGGTGATTGTCGGCGACGGTCCTTACAAAAAGTATTTGGAGAAATTGGTGGCAAAATTAAAACTTAAAAAAGTCGTCTTTACCGGCTTTTTGAAAGACATTGAAGAAGAAATGAGAAATTTTGATCTCTACATTCAGCCCTCGCTCTCGGAAAGTTTCGGCCTGGCAATTATCCAGGCGATGAGTTTGGGTATTCCAATTGTCGCCACGAGCTCCGGCGGCATTCCCGAAGTTGTCACTACCGGCAAATCAGGTATTTTAGTCGAAGCTGGTAAGCCCCAAGCCCTGGCCGAGGCAATTTTGGCTCTTCTTCGCGATAAAAAGCGGGCGCTGAAGATGGGAAAGCTGGCGTCAGAGGAGGCGAAAATTAAATTTAATTTAAAAGAAATGGTGGAGGAGACAGAAAGGATTTATGAGAAGATGGCTAAAACAGGGGCTTAGTTTAATTACTCTCCGGAAAGCTTTGGGTTTTGGCAATGTCTTTGCCGCTGCCAAATTCGACCTCCATTTGGAAAAAAATGCCAAGCTTGGCTTTGAAAATGTCCTCGTGCTTTCGCCTCATCCCGACGACGATGTTTTTGCCATGGGCGGGACGATTAAAAAAATGACCACCGCCGGGGCGAAGGTGACAGTGGCTTATTTTTGTGATGGTTCCGGCGGTGTTCCCGAAGGCCGATTGCCAGAAGAAGAACTGGGCGCCTCACCCAAAAGGGATGAAAGTTTAATTTTAAAAAGAAAAGCCGAAGCGGAAAAGGCGGGGAAAATTTTAGGCACTTCAGAACTTATTTTTTGGGGATATCCGGACGGAAAATTGGCTTCGGGAACTTCGGCCATCCGCGCCCTCCAAGATTTAATGGAGCACGTGAAACCGGAGATTATCTTTCTACCTTCTTTTTTAGATAATCACGGCGACCATCGGGTGACCAATGAGATTTTTCTCAACGCCCTCGGCAAAATGCCGGAAATCAAAAAAACCGCCATTTGGGCCTACGAAGTCTGGACGCCGATTTTTGTCAATCGTTTGGTGGATATTTCTCTTTACATTAAAACCAAACAGGAAGCGATGCTTTGCCATCAGTCTCAAATGGAAGGGAGGGGATACGACAAAGCGATTTTGGGCCTAAATCAGTATCGGGCGGAAATCAATAAAATTTCCGGCTATGCCGAGGGCTTTTTCGCCTGCCCGTTTGAGATTTATCGGGAGTTATACCGAAGGAGCTGACGGCTAACAGCAAACAGCTGACAGCAAACAGCCAAAAATATCAAGCCGTTAGTCGTAAGCCGTAAGCTAAATAATATTGCCAGGTCGTCTAATGGTAGGACGGCAGACTCTGGATCTGTTAATGAAGGTCCGAATCCTTCCCTGGCAGCCATTAGGTTTTAATTTCCCGCCGAAGTCCTAACCGATTTTGATACACCTACGAGGTGTATCATTGGTGTCCAGAGCCTCTTAAAATATGTCCTTAAAGTTGAACCTCTTATCACAATTATCTTCTTGCAAAAAATAAGCTCCTTAAGTTAAAATGAAGGGGAGGTGTGTGATGGCAAAAATTTTAATGGTTATTGCCCAACGGGATTTTCGTGACGAAGAATATGAAGAGCCCAAAGAAATTTTTGAGCGGGCCGGTTTTGAAGTTAAAACCACCAGCGAACACCGGGGGGAAGCGATTGGCAAACTCGATGCCAAGGCCTGGGTTGATTTGCCTTTTGCCGAGGTTCGGGTCGAGGACTT
>Ga0315289_10012599_pt1 | contig 11898 bp, 14 predicted proteins | sample YL17G11_40_MG_FD_203452 | JGI IMG/M metagenome (GOLD analysis project Ga0315289, IMG submission 203452) | Sediment microbial communities from Yellowstone Lake, YNP, Wyoming, USA - YL17G11_40 | ecosystem: Environmental > Aquatic > Freshwater > Lake > Sediment | place: USA: Wyoming | collected...
GCACGGGGATTGGATTCCTTGATGGTCATAGCCAATTGTATTCGGCCGCTTGCCTGTCTAGATTTCGTCATACAGGAATGTGAAGGTCTCGTCTGCTTTCTCGCCTTGAACTGCACCGTTGGCTGCGGTGTCGATTTTGACTTGCGTGACCACGGCCTTAGTGCTTTCAGCAGATGTGTGATCGGTCGTATCCACGGTGAGCGGTGCGCCCGAAGTGTAGCTTACGACAGTTACGGGAATGGCCGTCTGGCCCTTGTAGTATAGGTGCCCATTCGTCGGGTCATGGATGTAGTATCCGGATGTGCCTTCTACGCCTGCGGCTTGATCATAGCTGGCTACGGGGCAGCCATGATCGCCTGCGTCTCGCAATGCGATTGTGACCATTCCGCCCGTTCCGAGATCCCAGGAGATCGCGCCGTCGGTGTACCATCGAACATTATTGATCTTCGTGAACGTGGCGCTCAGGTTTAGGCGGTGATGTTTCCAATAGCTATAGTTGAAATCGGCAGCAGGTATGACGCAGGGATAGTTCAAATCGCTCACGACTTCGTCTTTGGTCTTGTATCTTGCGGGGCTTCCGACGCTGACAGTCGTTTCGTTGCCTGGCTCGGCGCCGTTGACTTCCTTCACGACTACGGTAGCGACCAAATACTTTTCACCTCCATGCGCTTGCGATTCGATTCCGGGTATCGAATCGGCTTAAGTCTTTCTGTATCTTAGCGCACGACGAATTCGGCTTCCCCGTGTTCTGGGAGATCGCCGATGGTCGCATCCCATTCGATTGACCAAATGCCCTTTACGGCATCTGAAGCCGTGGGAAAATCATAATGGTATTTGCCTTGACTATCACGAATATAGCCGGGATCGCCTTGATTCTTAGTTGCCTTCAACGTTCCAGCGGGGTCGTAGATTTTGAGAATTTGCATTGAGGGATCAGTCAGCGCTTCCTTGAAGTCTGTGACTTCGATGTTGATGCGGATCGAACTGTGGACGTAGATTCTAGCCATTGATTATCCCATTGAAAGCGTCTTAATCGGGACCCTGTTTCGCGGGTTCCGAGCGCATATCTGGAATGCTTGGTCTTGGTGGCTCTTGTATCCGCGGCATGGGCGGTCCGCGTTCAATTGGAATGCCTAGGATCTCAGCTATTCCGAGAAGATCTTCCTCGAGGCCCTGTAACCCTGTCTGAAGAATCGCGAAGTCTCGTGCAAGACGCCTGAAAGCTATCTGAGACCGGGGAAGCGGTAGCGCTTCCGGTGGCGCTTCCTCTTGAGTTGATTCGACATCTTTGCCCAAGATGCATCCTAGTCCTACGTCTGCGAGATCTCTTTTCTGTCTTTCGCTTGGAGCTCTCCTAAGACACGGTCATGATGCAATACTATCTTGGTCAGGGCGTAGACTTCTTCTTGCGTAACATGCTCGGTTTGATCGAGGGCCTTTGTCAGATAATCATGGAATACTCGAATCGGCGTATCGGGTAGACGCCAATTTTCTGGGCATCCGCTCTGAGTCAGTTTGCCAGCGATCCAGAGAGCTCCCGCTGCGTTGACTCTGAGGACTGCGCTTCCTGCGCCATTACCGATGATGAAATCTCCGGAGCGAGCGCTATAACCGAACCAGAAATCGGAAATTGTCCAATCAATGACTCGGCCTTTCCATGTTGCACTAGGATACCAACCACCATCCCCGCAATATCCGCCTAGCGTAACCCGAGTATCCGAATAGACATTTACCCCGTCATCCCTGAGAAGACTATCTCCGATTGTTGTCGAAGTTACGAATTTCGCTATCTTGCCGGGCGTTCCTGGTCCAATACCGCCTGTTGGGGCTTTCCATTGAGGAAAGTTGTCAGCCATAGTGAGAACGTAGGTGTTTGGGCCTCTCGGCACACGACACCATTTCAGATTTGAGTCTACCCTCAACATATCGCCGAGGACTACATTCTCGACGACTACATCCGAGTGTGTGGTTGAGAGAATCCTATGTGCTGTGCCGCCTCCAGGAGGTTGCCATGATGGATAACCGCTGTACATGGTGAGAACGTAGCTATCGGTTCCTGCCAGAAGTTTTGTCCATTGGCTAGCAGTTCCGTAAATTAGTGCCCCTGTCGACGGCGGATTATTAACGACATCGTTATGCCAAGTTGATCCAAGAAGCGCGTGAGCAACCATGCCTCCACCTGAGACTGGTTGCCATGACGGGTAGCCACCTACCATAGTGAGAACGTAGCCATTGGTGCCGGGTGAGAGCCATCCTGCGACCGGGGGCGCAGCGCCACTCTCCATCAATATTGACCCGGCCACATTCGGGCTGAGCCATACGATCTGAGTGTCGTTCGTGGTTAGTAGATATCCTCGAACGCCGGGGTAACTGAGACCCTGGCCGAGCGGTCCTATCAAATTTCCATAGAAGTCTCGATAGTAGAGTTTGGGAGGATTCCCGGGTCCCGCGCTGTTCAGAGGATAAGCGAACAGAGTCACATCGGCCAGCGTCGGAACTCCCGCAATGCTGCTCTGCCCGTCAAGTTGGAATCCTCTGGGAGCATATGCGTAGTCGCGTATGCCGTCGTCTCGTTGCAGCTTTAACACGTCGATGTCGCCAGAAAGACGGAAGGCCAGACGGATGTTCGTGGTGTAGACGATGGAACTGGTGAGGGTGAGGCGCGCACAGTCAAGCGTAATGCCGCCCTCTCCCCATAGTTTGATTTTCCGATTAGTACCATCTGTTCCGGCTCCGACGATATCGAGACCGTCAGAGAACGTCTGGTAGCCGATTTTGCCTGCGTTGATTTCCTTTCCGACGACTGCGCCGCCCAGTTCGAGAGTTTTGTTGCCATAAATCATAATGCCGGGATTCCAGATCGCGACGTTGGGCGCTCCTCCGAGGCCTTCGAGAAACTTGATACCTCTCGCGTATTTTCCATGAATATAGAGCCAGTCATCATTGCCCAGGTACATGCCGCCTGACTTGTAGACGGGCACGCCGTCCTCATCTTGCCCGTTGATCCAGTAACCATAAGCCAAGACGTCGCCGCCGGGAGGCTTCGGCAAGGTGATGCCTGGATAATGGCTATCGCGATTTGTCAGATCTTGGTATAGGATGGAGTCTCCGAGTGTTGTTGGGGCTGTCCAACGTGGAATGTAATTGGGTGTTCCTGCCCCTGTGAGACCTCCGGGGGTGGGAGGGATCCAACTCATCAATCCGGCTATCGTGCTTGAGAGAATGTAGCCAGACACTATCGGAGGAGCCGACGGCAATGTGTAGGTCCCGCCGCCGCTCGGAGGGGTTGCAAACATTATGAGGCCTGTATCGCCTCCTATGCCATAGAAAGGCGAGTAGAGCCCCAGTAGACCGAGATTGTTGATGACAACTCTCAGCTTTTCCTGAATAGATTCTATAGGCGTAGTGTAGAAGAAGATCCCTGTTGGATGCGATGTGGCAGACCAATTGCCTGCCGCATACATCAGAATCTTCGCATTATCTGAGACGGGAAAGTTGTTCGGGGAATCGCAACCGCGAGCAGCGAATACGGCCAAGACATCTTGAGACATAACGGGCGTGAAGGCTCCTTGAATGCCTCTTGCGGCTCGGCAGATGATTTCGGGATGATATTGGAGTCCTCCCGAATATCCGTAGCCCGTCACGAATAGACGCGAATACTTGTTATCTCCATAACTGAGATCTGTCGCAACATCATCGTCGACAAAATGAGAATCGCCTAAGGTGCTGGCGGTAAGCCATTTCGCAAGAGCGTTCGGAGTGCCCCCGCCTGATAAGCCGCCTCCTACTCCGCCTGCCCCGAAGCCGCTGATTCCTCCCCCTCGAGCTCCTTCTAGTTCGTCTAGGCGATTGAGGATGTCCGCTAATTGCTGACCCAATATCGGCCGCGGAGGGATTCGGAATCGTGCTGCCATCAGGTGGCCTCCCATGCTAATCCGCTGATTATCCAGCCCGTGCTCTTCGTCATTGTATAGGTCGCCTCTCGCATGATGAGTTCGGTTGTTCCTATTTTGAATTTGGAGCCGATTGGGACATCTACTCGGCCTAGATTCTCAATATTCCGGTAGGTCTGCGGTGTGTATTCGTTTTCAAGGATTGCCCGGCCGAATGTCTTAGCTTGCGGATAAGTAGATACCGTGCTCGCCTGCTTGATCTTGGTTCGCCTTGATGTAGCTCCGGCTTCTTGGATTGCGACTACGAGCGGTTTAATGAAGGCTAGTCCATCGAACCAGACGTCGAAACCCATAATGCTGGGTGTCTTGTAGACACAGAATCGAATCTGCTTCACCGCAGCCCAGTTGAAGATCTGCAAGGGATCCATGCTCTTGTAACTGGCTGATGGACCAAATGGGAGCTGGAGAGTCTTCCATTCCGGATTGAACCAGTTTCCGATTGTTGCTCCTTCCAGGTGACTTGATTCGCTTTGTACGAGGTAATCGTTTTCGTCGACGACCTCGAGGAGAAAATCCAAAGTCACCGCGTTTCTGATTGAGAAGATGATTCCGCTGATTTCACCCATGGACTCAGTCATTGACGTCTCATTGAATGTGTTGAAACGGTCACCGGGCGGTTGTGCTGGCCATTTGGATCCTCCAGGCGGGTACGGCGCGCCGAAGGGGAAGGGCATGTACCAATAACCGCGCTCTCCGCCTCCTATCGCTGAGAAGGGGATCTTAATCGAGTAGGATCCGAATTTCTTTGTGACACCGTCATTTTGGATGCCGGCTCCCGCGACATGATCTCCTGGAAGATAATCGGCGGCGTTATTCTCAGTCCAGACATCTTGACGGATTCCCGCGCCAACATATCCAACCTGCATCTGGAGCGGAAGCGTTCCAGCGCCCTGGTCGCCCCAAACCCAGATATCATTTTTGACCGTCAAGGAATCAATGGTCCTAGCCGCCTTGAGGGTCTCGATAGATTCTGGAATCGTGATTTCGCTATCTCGATGGCCAACCGGTTCAAAGACCAGCCCATTGGTAGGAGTAACATAGAAGTCGTAGAATTGCCCGTCTCCACCTAGAATCGCCGGAGCGCCAAGCTGCGTTGCAAGATCCTGCAACATCGCCCAGAAGTTCTTGCGCTTCCACAGAAAATTCATAATCAATATTCCGGGGTCGTTAGGCGCAAGATTCGATTCGATCGTGATACTTGGATCCCCGGACAACTTGCGATTGATGTATTCGTTATAGATCGTGACGACGATGGCGGCTGGCGTCATATTATCTACGTGGATACTGGAGACGATATCTTCGAGTGCGCCCGCATTGCCTCTTCCGGTGAGGCTGAGAATTCGAGCGCCTTTCTTATTCATGCCGCTCTCTGGCGCATCTAAGCGGCCCAGAAATATAGGCACGTCGTCGATTTCCAACGAAATAGGATCATTCCCTTTGAGTGCAGCCCATTTCTCATTTCGATTGCTGATATCAAAACGCCCGGTCGGGACTGTGCCTGTGACAGCATCCTGGACCTCGATGAGCAGAACCTCTTTGGTCAGGTCGTTAGCCCCAGAGGTTAGGGCGAAGGTGGGTACGTACCGGCCCATCTAGGCGGCCGCCTTCTTCTCAGTCATCTCGATGCTATATCGAAACCATTTCCGTGTTCCAGGGTAGGCTCGCCAGGAATAGATTTTGAAGGCTAGATGTGATTGGTTGAGAATCACGACGCCCGTAGATGATGTGTGGACTACTGAGAAGATTCCTAAGCCATCATCGTCAAGTTGAGTTCCTAAGGCCATGGTTTTCAATTTGTCTCTAACATCGACCAGGCTGATGCCTTCGATTGTGATCTCGGGAGATCTAGGCTTCATATCTTGAGCTAAGTCACCGTCTCTGTTTGGAACTTCCAAATCTACGATGCCTGTTTTGATTGTCTCCCCGATGCTGGAGGGTGTGGGGCTTGAGCTTTCGCTGGGACCTGTTTCCTCGAGTGTTAGGGTAACGGTGTTGCCTCCGCCGCTGATGGTGCATGTGGATGCTGCCAATTGGATCTCCTCAATGCCGGAATCGTCTCATCTGTGCAAAGAACTGGGTTCCCAGGTCCGTCACGGTTTCTTCGATATCTCGCTTAGTATTCATGCTTACTGTTCCCATGGTGATCTGAATCGTTGGCTGATATGGCCCGCCGCCGACTATTGGAGCGGGAGCAGGTGGCGCGGCTCCTCCTGCTCCGCGTCCGAGAGCATAGCCGGCTACTCCAGCCCCGGCTATTCCCAAAGCTAGCATTGCCCATCCCGCGGGGCCTAGGCCGATGAGGGCGAGGCGTAGAGCCATCAAGGCTCCGGTCCAGGACCAAGTAGCCGCGATTGCAACGCCCGTGCTGACTGTATAAGCGGTCTCAACTCCGATCAGGGTTCCAGTCGATCCAGCCACGACCCCAGTTACCGTCGCAAGGGCAAGTTTTGATCCGACATTCGCAGCAGTCGCAGCCGTATTCGTCACTTCGGCCATGGTCAAGATCGAGGTCGTGGCAGCCAAGAGAGATTTGACGGATTGAACGATTCGAACCACATGACCTACCATCATGAGCCCCTTGGTAACTGCGTCGATAACCGGGCTCTGAATCCCTAATTCTCTGGTGACATATGCGATGTTTGCGCCCAGCATCAAGAACGAGCGCCCTACATTTCTCAGCGTGGGCGTGGCGCGGTCATCCGCTTCCAGCGTAACCATGACTTCCTCCGGCACTTCAGCCAAATGCGCTCCCTATCCTTCTGGCTCTTTCGTTCAGATATTCGTATAGGAATTGGATCTCCAGGCTAGTCAATGTATCTAGCTCGCTTGGTGTTCGATGAAGCAACTCGCAGATCTCGCCTAAGCGATACCCCTCAGGCATCGTCACGAAATTTCTTGAGATTCTCCATTTGCTCTTCGGTAGGCTGGCTTTTGTCCATGATCTTGTAATAGAGGGCTATGCGGATCGGCATATCGCCTAGTTCATTCAGCCCTTCCTTTGGGAGCCTAGTTGCGAGAGATATCGCGTCGTCCATTACGGCATGGACTTCCCGGATCTGCGTCAGCGTGAGATCTGTCTCGGTGATCTTGCGTGTTAGCAGCTTCGGGTTGATCTTTTCGAGGGCCGCCATGATCTCGAAGATTTCCGTGTCTCTGAGTCTTCGGCCAAGTACCGGAACGGGCTCGCCTGAACCTGTTTGGATCATAAACCTGATTGGTTTATCTCGCTGCGTTCTGAGCTTCTGCAGGGTCTCCGCGGCAATCTTCTCATCCTTCTCCATAGCCGTCCAAAGTTTCTGCATCTCTGGGGATTCGCTCATCTTTTCAAGGCCTCCCTGACTCCGTCTCGAATTGCCTGCATGATCTTATCTAGATTATCTTTTTTCGCTCTGTGTATGATGTACTGCGGCGCGGTGCCAGGATGCATAACATACTTTGCGAAGACAGTTTCACCGTCGATTTCAAATCGGAGGGCTCTTGCCGCTCGAGGGATAATGAAGTGGGGCATGGATCCATACTCTAGTGGAGCCGCGTAGGGTGATCGGGATCCGAAGATGAAGGAGAGCTCTCCCGTTTTCTCATAGAATATGCTTTGGGCGTAGGCACCTGTTTTCTGCGGTGCGATTGCTTGCGCGTATTCGACGGTCCCGCGAAGGGCATCTTCGAGTTTTGGGCTCACATGCTCTGCGATATCGATGGATTCGAGATAGTGTTGCCATTCGGTCAAGCCTGTAACGGAGATTGTGAGCTCAACGTCAGCCAACTGTGGATCCTGCTTACGTGGGCACGGCCGTCATGGTTCCAGATAACCGAGCTCGGACGACTCCTTCGCCAGCGCCGGGACCTGCTCTTTCGAATCGATTGATCTTAACGACCATGCTCGTGGCAACTTGGCCGGGGGATCCTCCTGTGTCCTTGTCTGTTGAGACTATGGTAACAGTTTGGTCTATGAGCTTAGCGAGCGCCAGCCAGTTATCATTTGTGACGTAGATGCTTTCGCATTCCACTTCACCGTGGAAGGTTGAATGCAGTACTCGAGGAATGTCTGTTCCGCAGACTGCTTCCTCATCGGTTCTGTATCCGAATGCGAATCGCCAATTCTTTGCGGCCGCGTGTACGGAGCCCACGCTGAGGATGGCTTGTTTCGCTACGCATTCTTTTCCTGCTTCCCCGACCATCAACCCATCAGCCCTTTATGATCTCTTCTCCAGTATGCGATCCTTTCCAATTCGCGTAAGCTAATGTCTCTTTGTATTTCTCGCAGAGTTTCTTGGTATCGGCAAGGAGCAGTTTCTCATCTTCGGGTTTTTCGATTTGTCCTGCCATTACGAAACTGAATGTCATTTCCATCACTCTGACGTATTCTACACATTCTATTATGTCTTACCAAGAGTCGTGACCATATCATACCCGAGTACATGGTAAGCCCGCGTAGCGGTTGGCGGTGTTGGCCAGCGATCCTCGGCCTCATTATGGTAGAGCCATCCTGTTCCGAGATATTCCGTTAGAAGCATGAGCCCTCTGATATACTTGCGAATCGTATCTGCTTGAGTCCTTGCATTTTCGCCGCCCGTTGTGCTCTTAACGACGGTATGGATTCGGATTCGTTCCGTCATGATTGCGCCTTGGCATCCTGTCTTTGTTTCGAGTCGGGCTTCGCCTTCCTTGTTGACGATCACGCGCTTATTGCCGACGTCAGGCGTTGAGCCTAGGGCCCCGGTCGGCATTTCCTTGCAGATTGCCAGGCCCTCAATGTCCTTCAGGGTTGTATCCTGGAGGAGGGTTTGATAGACGAGCTCGACGACGTCTGCCTGGACGATAGTTACCAAGTTTGAATCACAAGATTGAGATTGAGATTGAACGTCTCTTGCGGTAGAGTTCGAAGGTTCGCTGGATCTCTGTTGAGAGCGGTCCGATGACGCTGGCGAATGGTCCCGTGGCCTGTGGGGATCCTTGAGCCCAGGTCTCACCGAATCCAGCGATTGACATGCTGCTCGCGCCTTGAGTGTCGGAAAGTCCTTTCTTCCTGAGCAATTCCATGACTACCATCTTTAAGCACGCATCCCCTATTGGGGAAGGAATGGCGCTGAATCCCGCTTGGTAATCGACTTCGATCCATGCGATCGCTGAGACCATCCTTTTGAATTCAGGTTGTCTAGGCCATTCGCTCGGTTGCAGGCCTCCGGCGGTTTCCCATCTGAATAATTCAGCGGAAGTCATGAAAGGCATCTTGAGCAGAGGAAATTCTAGGAAGCCATTCTCCTTACCGATTATGACCTTCTGCGCCCAATCGCTATCTGTAGATATCCACTCTTTCGATAAGGCGTTGGAATGATCGTAGAATCGGACCTTGCTTACGGATATGATGGGCCAATACTTGAGGACGAGTTTGCCAACTCCAGGGTCATCATAGCGATCTCCTGTGACTGTGAAAGGGTCGAATCTGCGTCGACAGTTCTCTTCGATCCATGTCGTAGCTGAATAGATGAGTCGCTGGATCTCTTCGTCCGTGCTTACGATATCGATGTTGATTGATTTGAGGTATTCTCTGATTCGGTCAATTTCGGTATAGCCTCGCGCGGACATTTGCCCATCCCTCTTCGGAAGAAGTTACCTTATGACGCAGTAGAGAATGCAACTCGAGATTGTGGCATGCAGATCGATTCGGCAATCATGATCAATCGCTATCGAATACGCCATCTGGTTTGCAATGCATTTAGTGCATCCCGCGATGGGTGTTCCTGAAGCTCCGCCATCTCGGAGGGTGAAAGAGCCATTGCCGGATCCAGGATCGACTATTACTCCGATGAGTTTGCATGGACCCTTATAGACGGTACCCGTCTCCGTGACTTGAATGCTTGAGCCCATGTTATTGTGCGGCCTTCTCGATCTTGGCGAGCCTGCACTTCTCAGGGAGAGAAAGTTCAACTTTGAAGAATTCGGATGTGAGGAATTGCTTGATGTGTCGCATGTCTGGACAATTGCATGTGATTGTGTGGACTTCACCGGGATTGAAGATGTGAAGGAAGCCGTCGCATAGTTCTTTCTGCATAACCTTGATGGGCGTCATTTCTTCGCCGAAGGTTGCTCGCATCTGGACACTTGCGGATTCCGGCGCTTGGATTCGCGTATCGCCTACGACTTGGATTCGTGCCAATTCAGATCGGATCTTCTCCTACGATCTCTTATTTAATGATGTTCGACTCGAGAATCCGGAAAAAGAAAATGGAGGAAGTTTTTGATGCTAGATATCAGCGTTAGCCTTTTCCGCATTCGGGACAGACCGAGCCCACGTAACGCAGATCGCATTTCTTGCAGTATTTGCTTCCGACCGGATGCAGTCGTGCGCTTATGTCCACTGATGCGTCTCGTTCATGTCTGAGTGACCCAGACACTTTCCTCCACCTATGTTCCATCGTAGAGTACGTTGGTGCCGTAGTAATTGGCATCCCAGAAGTTGGTACCTGATCCCTTATAGTAGGCATTCGCCTTCGTGTCATGCCCGACATAGTTCTTTCTGAAAGTATTACCGCTGGGGTTCCCTGACAGATCGAAGCCGCGGGTTAATGTGTAGCCGTAATTCTGCTTTGGTAGCCATCTGTTATCTTCAAGCAGATTCTCAAGAGCGTAGGCATCAGGGCAGTAGACTCCGCGATAGCAGCCGAATCCAACGTTCCTTTCAATCACGCCTTTGTGGGCGTAGCGGATAGGGCCGGCTTGGAGATTGATTGCGTTCTCGCAGTAGTAGAATTTGTTGTTGAGGAATACGAAATCCTCACAGCCCTTCACGATGATTCCGCCTGTGTGTCTGCCTGTCACATCACCGTCGGCATCTGAGCCTTGGAAGGTGCAGTTTTGAATGACTATGCCCTGAGGATCCTGGACGAGTACGTGGTAGTGCTCGGCCTCAACTGAGTCGGGGTTGTAGAATCGAATTCCTTCAATCGAGCAGGCTTTGGCCCTCGCCTTGGGTGCAGAATCGCTGTAAGATACTTCGAGACCGCATCCCTTGGAGATCGTGGCGGGAGGAGTCACGAAGCAGGACTCATGCCCTCCACCTGCACCATAGAGGAGACCGGCACCGATTAGATGAAGCCCACCTAGACTAAGTCTCTGATGAACAGAGTATGAGTTACCGCTGGTGAGTAGGCTTTGGAAGATCAGAGCATAGTTTCTTCCTCTGGCGATTGCATCCTGATCTTTACGATCGAGCCCTTGGCCTCCACCTGGAAGAAGGTCCTGAGCTCCCTCGATCGTTTGAACAGCGTTATCCCAATCAGAGCCGTCATTGCCGTCTTTGCCGTAGCCTCGATCAATGAAAACCACTTGGTCGAAGATCATGTTGGCGTAGAGAGCGACACGGGTATTCAGCTTGTAGCCTCTCGCGCATTCTGAGAGTATTCTCGTATCACCCATCTTTGTATCCTCCATGTATTTGGAAATCCGAGATTACTTGAGGTCTCGGATCTTGCCTTGGGCTTTGAAGAATGTGCAGATCAACTCAGAGACGGTTTCGTAGAGTCCACGGGTCGCGAGTGCATTCAAGACGAATGGGTCGCTTGTCTCGAAGTATCGTGTGGGTTTTGCGACTTTCAGCCAGAGGTAATCTGGGTTGAGCATGTAGATTCTTCCGATCGTGTCGGAAGCGATGTCTTTGCTGGGGATTATTGGAGTCCCGAAGTATGCGCCCACGTTGAATGCTCCGTCAATTCCCGGCGTGGCTGGTCGGATTCCTTCGAAGGTCGGTTGGACTGTCATCTCGCCGAAATAGCGTTGCTGGGTTTGAAGGATAGCGCCCCATGCAAATACTGTATCGAATCCTGTCAGGATTACTTTGGGCATCTCGCCTGATGCGGTGGCGATTGTCCGATAGAGTTGATCGATCAAACCAAGCGATAGGTTACGATCGACGTTGCTGTTATGAAGGACGTTCGAGTCGGCCCAA
>Ga0315289_10012600_pt1 | contig 11897 bp, 13 predicted proteins | sample YL17G11_40_MG_FD_203452 | JGI IMG/M metagenome (GOLD analysis project Ga0315289, IMG submission 203452) | Sediment microbial communities from Yellowstone Lake, YNP, Wyoming, USA - YL17G11_40 | ecosystem: Environmental > Aquatic > Freshwater > Lake > Sediment | place: USA: Wyoming | collected...
TGGGGCATTGCGCTTTCGGTACTCCTGCAGCGCCGCGGGCATACGATTCGCATGTGGGAATTTTCCGCGGCCGACGCGCACATGCTCCTGACAAAACGCGAGCACCAAAAAAAGCTGCCCGGCATTATCATCCCGCCGGAAGTCATGATCACCAGCAATGTAGGCGATGTGATCACCGCGTCGGAAATCATCGTCTGCGTCGTGCCCACCCAGACAACGCGCCAGACCATGAAGACGATCGCTTCATCGGTCAACGCGTCGGCGATCGACGCCGTTCAGGGATGGGTCATCGCTTCAAAAGGCATCGAATGCGAAACGCTTTGCCTGATCACCGATATTCTCATGCAGGAATTGCCGGGAATAAAAAGCGACCGGCTGGTGGTATTGTCCGGCCCGTCGCACGCCGAGGAAGTCTCCCGCGACATACCCACGGCCGTGGTCGCGGCGTCCGATAATTTCAGCCTGGCCACGCGCGTCCAAAACGAATTTTCCACTGAATCTTTCCGCATTTACACCAACAGCGATGTCGTGGGCGTGCAGCTTTCCGGTGGCGTTAAAAACGTCATTGCCATTGCCGCCGGCATCTGCGACGGACTGGGTTTTGGCGATAATACCAAAGGCGCCATCCTGACGCGCGGCATGGTGGAAATGGTGCGGCTGGGCCGCAGAATGGGAGCCCAGGAGCCGACATTCTCCGGCCTTGCAGGTATCGGCGACCTGATAACCACCTGCATGAGCCGTCACAGCCGTAATCGCAAAGTCGGCGAAATGATAGGCAAAGGCATGAACCTTTCCGAGGCCCTGGGTCAGATGGTGATGGTCGCCGAGGGAGTGGAAACCACAAAATCAGTCTATAGACTCGCGGAAAAAAACAGCATCGAAATGCCGATCACCGAAGAGGTATATAAAACGCTTTTCGAAGGAAAGAACGCCAAGCTTGCCGCGCGCGATCTCATGACCAGGCAGTCCAAGCCCGAACGGTGGTAGGCGAAAGTCAGAGGCCCGGAAGTCGGAGCCTCAGTGGTCAGAGGTCGGAAGTCAGCGAAATACCAGATGATTCACCCACAGCTTTAAGTCCGGGACGGATTCTCTTTACCCACAATCACTTATCCGGCAAGAAATATCATTTTTCTGTTGCGCATATGCGCTGCCATAATATAAAATTTAGGTTCGATACGCTAAAGGATATATGCTTATGCAATACACACTTCCTTTGGATACCCCTGCGCCGGGCACAACTCCGCCAGTCCCGGTATTCGATGCTCGCAAGACCTATTATTCGATCGGCGAGGTCTGTTCGCATACCGAGCTGGAGCCGCATGTATTGCGCTACTGGGAGAGTGAGTTCCCGCAATTAAGGCCTAAAAAAAACCGCGCCGGCAACCGCGCCTACCGGGAAAAAGACATCGAGGTTATCCGCTTTATCAAGCAGCTTCTCTACGAAGAGAAATACACCATCCCTGGGGCGAAAAAGAAGCTGTCGGGTATGAAAGACCACGAAATCAAGGCGCATGCCGCGGCGATAGCGCCGCCTCCCGCGCCCACGCCCGCCGCGCCGGCCCTGCAGCCGGCCGCTCCCGCGCATCCCGGCCGCGATATCAAACAGATCGTGGGCGAGGAACTCAGGGAACTGCTGCGCGTGCTGAAATCCTAATTCCGCCCCGGAAGCAAGGGCAGCAGGGCCTCCCCCACGCTGGCAATTGACGTATAAGAATCTATCGCGTAATACTGGTACCATCCGCAATTGCGGTCGCAGGCGCGCATACGCGCGCGCAGGGCCCGGGCGTCCGGCGTGCGCAGCCAGGTCATCAAATCCACGGTGCGCAGGTCCGGGCCTTTGGTCCCCAGAATATGGCAGGGATAATAGAGCCTGCCGTCCGGGGCGATAATGATGGACGCCGGGGAACAGCGGTGGTTCCGATACGCGGCAAAATATCCCGGCGGCGTATGAATAGTCGCCGGATAGCGTTTGCGCAACTCCGCGACTTTCATTTCGAGTATTCGCATATCGGGAAAATGGTCTTCGGCGTTGTCCATGCGCGCGGCGGGGATGATCACGATGTTCGCGCGGGCCTCATGGCACCGCCGCACCTTGTCGTCCAGCGCATCGACCGTGGCGCTTGTTACCACGGTCTGCACCGAAAGTCGCACGGGCAGGTCCGACAGCGCGGGCAGCAGATCGAACATCGCCAGGTTGTCATGTCCCTCGTCAATTGATACATGCAAAAAGTCGATGTACCGGGCATACTCGCGGATGGGATAGTCCAGAAGGTTGCGACAGCTCGTGGTGAACAGCAGGTAAAAGCGGCGCGTGCGGGCATAGCGCAGCAGTTCGCCGATGTCGTCGCGCAGCAGCGGCTCGCCGCCCTCAAAGCTGGTCATGAGCACCGAGGAACGCGAAAGATTATCAAGGATGCGCTTGATGTCGTCCGTGGGCAGGTCGGGAACGCGGTCGCGCTTGACATTACAAAACGGGCACCCGAAGTGGCAGCGCGCGGTGAGTTTGAACGACGCATAGAACGGATAGGTCCGCTCGCGCGCCATCGCATTGCCGGCCAGACCGCGCAGCGTGGAGAGATAGGCCCACGGCGGAAGCATTCTCATTTGAGCGCCTCCAGCGCTACCCGGGCGGTCCCGGAAATGCCGATCCGGCGCGCCGCGCCGTAGGAGAGATCGATGATCCGCTGCCGTTTATGGGGCCCGCGGTCGTTGATGCGCACGATAACGATTTTCCCGTTGGCCAGGTTTGTCACGCGCACCCGGGTCCCGAACGGCAGCGTTCGGTGGGCCGCGCTCAGCGCATACATATCGAACCGCTCTCCGCTGGCGGTCGGCCGGCCGTTGAATTCCCGTCCGTAAAACGACGCCTCGCCGGTTTCTCTATACTGCGAGACGTCAACCGGCGCCGTTTCATGGTGTGCCGCGGGCCGAGGGATTGGCGTGGATCGCACGAACCGCGGGGCGCTGGCGCAGCCTCCGAAAAGCAGCGGTCCCGCGACCAGCCCGATAGCGATGCGCGCCGTCCGGATTCTGAAAATGCGGATCATCATTGGTCTCGAAGGCTTTTTCGGAGTTCCTGGACATTCGAAAAACCTTCGCGCCGGCAATATTCGGCGATTCCCTCAAGCACCTTGACCGGCAGTCGGGGATCCACGAAGGTCCCGGTGCCTATCTGGACGGCCGAAGCGCCGGCTAAAAGATACTGGACCGCGTCATCCGCGCTCATGATGCCGCCCATGCCGATGACGGGTATCCTGACGGCGCGCGCAACACGCCAGGTCATGGCCACGCCCACGGGCCGTATGGCCGGGCCGGAAAGACCGCCCGTAGCCGCCGGCAGCACCGGCGCGCGCTTGCGTATGTCAATGACCATGCCCACCAGGGTGTTGATGCACGACACCGCGTCCGCGCCGCCGGCCTCGGCCGCGCGGGCGATGACGGCGATATCGGTGACATTGGGCGTCAGCTTCATGATGAGCGGCCGCGCCGTGAGCGCGCGCAGGCGGCGCGTGAGTGTTTCCACCATCGCGGGGTCGGTGCCGAACGCCAGGCCGCCGTGCTTGACATTTGGACACGATATGTTGATTTCATAGCCCCACACCGCCGCCTGCGGCTCCAGCCGCTCCACCACGCGGGCATACTCGTCTTCCGTGGAACCGGCCACATTGGCGATAACGGCGCAAGGCAGTTTTGAAAGATACGGCAGCTTTTCGGAAATGAAGCGGTCGATGCCCACATTGGCCAGGCCGATTGAATTCAGGATGCCACCCGGCGTTTCGACGATCCGGGGGATATCGTTTCCCGCGCGCGGCCCCATGGTGATTGCCTTGGTGTAAATGGCGCCCAGGCGCGACAGGTCGATCAGCTTCTCGTATTCGCCGCCGTAGCCGAACGTGCCGGACGCAACGCCCACGGGATTGGGAAGCCGCTTAGAGCCGATGGCGACTGAAAGGGCAATGGATGAGATCGGCACGGTTTTCCTATGACGTAGCATTTGGCAAAGTAGGGATGTCTGGAAGCGAAGTAAAAGTACCGTGCAGGCCACCCAGCAAAAGATCCATTTCTTGTTTGAAAAGTCGGATTAAGCCGGGAGCTTTATTAAGCGCCGCACCAAGCAGCTCTTTATTGATTTCGATTCCATATGAATGGCGGATAAAATGTCTGAAGGAAAGCCATCCTTTTAATCCGATAGCGAGATCATTGGATATAATTCCCTTCGCGTGCAGGGACTCTAATAGATCGGCATGCCATCCCTCACCCGCCGGCAAACAGCCATATTCCTTGGCGATCTGTTTTAAGATATTTTCGATTCCATTATAGATATTCGCGCAAATAACAGCTGCGCCCATCATGGAAAGATCGTCATAGTTGGAAAGGTCCTGCGCGCGGGTCCATAGCAGCGCGCAAGCCTTGCGTATATTTTCCCATTCAGCATATATTCTTTTATCAAGAGGCGGCATAGATACAGCGACCATATTCTCTGATTAATTGCGAAAAATATGATGAATCAAGCTCCACCAGGTCCACAAGTCCGTGAAAAAGGCCCATCAACTCTCCATAGAGAGAAAAAAATGAATCAGCCGGAACGCCTTCAACCGCAATATCGATATCATGGGCGGTCTCTGGGTCATCGAGGACCGACCCGAACAGGAACATGCGCTTAGCGCCGTATTTCCCCGCAAGCTGAAAAAGTTTTTCCGTATAATCCGAAATTAGAACCATAGTGACCCTTATTGCAAAATGTGATTTTCTTTCATATCAAATCCATTTTAAAAGTCGTTATCAGGCCGCCCATCGGATAACAATCTGAGTATATCATCCGCATTTTAATCCAGTCAATCCTGTCGGCAATTCGGTTTCCCTGACTTATTCCCACACCAGATCCCGGCTCTCAAACACCGGCCCTTCCGTGCATGCGCGCGCGAATCCTGGCTCCTTGCGTATCCTGACCACGCACCCCATGCAGGCGCCTACGCCGCACGCCATCACCTGCTCGACCGACACATGGCACGGCATATCATGCTCAACGGCGAATTGATGGCAGGCCGAAAGCATCGGATGCGGACCGCAGGCATGCAGCTGCATGCCTTTGATCTTCATCAATGGCAGCGCGCGCAGGTACTCGATGACGGTCCCATGGAATCCCGCGCTGCCATCATCAGTGCATATCGCCGCGGAAAGCCCTTTGAATACGCGCGGTCCCGGGACCAATGCCTTCGTGCGCGCGCCGAAAATGAAATGCGATATGGATTTTCGGGATGCCAGCTTTCGGGTAAGAAAAAGCATCGGGCCTAAACCGATGCCGCCGGCGATCACTATCGCCGAGCGCTGCTTCCCCGGCATGGCAAATGAATTTCCCAACGGTCCGATGACATCCAGCGATTCGCCAACGGATTTCGCTGCGAGCAGACTGGTTGCCAACCCGCGCTTCTGAAATAGTATCGATGCGACCCGTTTTTTCTCATCAAAGTCCGAGATGGCTAGCGGCCGGCGCAGCAGCGGTTGAATGCCATCATGCACGCGGATGGTGACAAACTGTCCAGGCCGGGGGGCGCGGACCGATGCCGGCCAGGCGAAGGACAGTTCGTGCATATCCTCGCACAGGATCGCGATACGATTGATGCGGGACGTAAACTGCTTCATGTGTCCCCGGGATTTTATCGGTATTTCGAAGGTCTTTAATGAAAATAAAATACCACCCGGCCGTATTGTATGGGTTTCATGGAAAAACGCATTTTATCATTATGCAAAACCAAATGCAAAATGTACTCGCTTTGGCGCTGGATAACGTCGATTCTTTGCGCGCAATTGCAGGACTCATAGAGCAAACCAAACCCTTCATCGGCGTCTATAAAATCGGCCTTGAGCAGTTCACCCGCTTTGGCCCGCCGGTTGTCGATGAAGTGCGCAAGAGCGGCGCGCGGATATTTCTCGACCTGAAGTTCCATGACATCCCCAACACCGTTGCCAAAGCCGTTACATCAGCCTGCGCATTGGGCGTCCAGTATCTGACGATCCACACTCAGGGCGGCAGCGAAATGATGCGGGCAGCGGCCAATGCCGCGGCGAATTTCCGCGAAAAAGGCGGTCAACCGCCAAAAATCATCGGCGTCACCATTCTTACCAGCATATCCCAGGAAATGCTGAATAACGAACTGAATATCGGCACGCCGGTTATCGATCAGGTCCGCCACTTGGCCGGCCTGGCAGCCGCATCCGGCCTTGACGGCATCGTCTGTTCCGCCGCCGATCTGCCGGCAATCAAGCCATCACTCCCCTCGGCATTTGAAATCATAACCCCGGGAATCCGGTTGCCGGAAAACAGCGCGGACGATCAAAAGCGGATTGCATCGCCGCGCGATGCGCTGAAGAGCGGCGCGACATTGCTGGTCATTGGAAGGCCGATCACCGCGGCCGCGGACCCGGCAAAAGCCGCGGAATCGTTTTTTCGCGCGATCACATGATCCCCTATGGCAAAAATCCTTGTCACCGGCGCCAATGGTTTTATCGGCCAGCACCTTGCACGAAAGCTGCTCGATCAGGGGCATAGCGTCCGCGGCACCATCCACACCGAGCAGCCGCTGTATTTCATCCGTGCGGATGAAATCGAATGGCGCCGCATCGATCTATCCGTGCCCGAAACCCTTGCCGGAATCGCAAAAGACATCGAATGCATCTACCATTGCGCCGCCATTCCCCGCAACGATCTCAGGCTCTCATGGGATGATTTCGCATCGGTCAACATCAACGGCACCCAGTGCCTGCTTGCGGAAGCGCAACGCGCAGGAGTCAAAAGGTTCGTGTATATCAGCACCGTGGAGGCGGCGGGATATGGGGACGGCAAAAACCCGCGCAGGGAGACCGACGTTCCGCATCCTGAAAACAATTACGGCAAAAGCAAGCTGGCCGCGGAACGGGCCGTGCTCTCAGGGAGCTGGGCATTCGAGCGCACGGTGGTACGGCTGCCCATGATCTATGGCCCCGGCACATTTCTCATCGTTCCCAAGCTGTTCGGCATGGTCAAGCGCGGGTGGTATCCCTGCATCGGAAACGGCGCGACCGGGATGGAATTCTGCTATGTCGCGAACGCTGTTGACGCGCTGATACTTGCCGGAACCTTGCCCCGCGCCGCCGGAGAATTATTCTATGTGTCCGACGAGCGGTCATATACGATCAGGGAGGTTGTTTCGCATATCGCCGCGGCCCTGCACAAACGCGTCGTCTTCATCAGCATACCAAAGGCGCTGGCATATGCGATCGCCACGGCATGGGAAATCGCCGCGCGCATCGCCCCCATTCCGCCGATTGTATCGCCGTATTCGAAGAAGCCGTTTTTTACACGGGAGACCGTGCGGTGGACCACCAGCAATATCAATATCGTTTCCACGGAAAAAATACGCTCGCTGCTGGGATATCGCCCGGCGGTTTCCATAGCGGAAGGCTGCGCGCGGACTGCGGAATGGCTGGCCGCGCATTCATAGCATATTACAAATGCAAACAATCCTTTCCATTAACGCGACGGCGGAGATCCACGGTGGGGCCGACCGCTTTTTCCATGCGCTGAACGCGCTGCAGGCATCGCATGGGGAAAGGGTCGTCACGCTTACCGCCCGGCCGCGCAACGCGCCCCTTCCCGACGACCCATCGATACGGCGACGCTATTTCGAATCCGCGTTCGACAAGACCGGGCCTGTTGCGTCCCTATGGAATGCAGCGCATATATTCAAAAATGCCGGCTTTTCCCGGACGCTCGCGGACGTGATCGCATCGGAAAAGCCGGCAATCGCGCATGTCCATAACATTTACCATCGCATTCCCTATGACCTTGTCAAGGTGCTGAAATCCCGCAAGGTCCGGATCGTCTGGTGGCTCCACGATTACAAATGGATCTGCCCCAATCACCAGCTGTTCACGTCGGATGAAGTATGCACGCGATGTAAAGATGGCCGCTATGGGCACGCGGTGTGCCATCGGTGCCAGAACGGATCGCTGGCGCAAAGCCTCATCATCGCCGCGTTTTCCCGCTTCATACGATGGCGCGGGTACTCTGCCTTCGTCGACGCATTCATCGCGCCTTCGCAAGCCTGCGCGCGGATGTTTGCCGATTTCGGGTTCCAGGCGTCGAAGATCCGCGTGCTGCCGCATTTCAATTACCTTCCGGAAAGCAGCGCGGCGCCGGAACGGCCGGCGGATCTCCCCGACCGATATGCGGTGTATGTGGGAAGGTTGGAGCGGAATAAAGGCATTCTTCCGATGATCGAGGCATTCGGCAGCCTGAAATACCCGCTGATCATCGCCGGCAAAGGCAATCTGGAAGACGCGGCGCGGCGCATTTGCACAGAAAAGGGATACGCGAATATCCGGTTTATCGGCCATCAAGGTACGCACGCGCTGAACGCATATTATGCGCATTGCGCATTTTCGGTTGTACCCTCGCTCTGGCACGAAATATTCGGATTATCAGTCCTTGAATCCTATGCTCACGGCAAACCCGTGGTTGCTTCCCGCATCGGCGCGCTGCCGGAGACCGTGGAGGACGGCAAATCCGGATTGTTGTGCACGGCGGGCGACGTGGCGGACTTGGTTGACAAATGCAGGCGGATAATCGATGCGCCGGCGGTTTTGAAAACAATGGGGGATCACGGGCGCGCGCTGCTGGCTTGCCGGTTTTCGGCGGAAGGCTATTGGGAGCGGCTTGCGGCCCTTCACAACGAGCTGATGCGCTGAAAAATTTCCGTACTCCGCCGGATAAACTGGTCGCGGTCCGCCAGTGATTCATATTTCCTCAGGTTGGCGCGCGAAATCCGTTCCCACACCTCCCGATTATTCAGTTTACCAATTGCAGCCGCTATTCCCCCGATATCATCGGGATCGCATAAAAAGCCGTTGATGCCGTCTTCCACCAGTTCCGGCACCGCCCCGCGGGTGGTCCCGATGATGGGCAGCCCGTAGCGCATTGCCTCTCCGTAAACCATGCCGTAGCCCTCCATCACGGAAACCAGGATGAAGACCGTGCTGGCCGCATAGCGGGCCTTTAGTGCCTTTTCGTCAAGGCGGCCGAGGAGCGCGGTCGAATGCGCGGTTCCCGATGTTTCAATCAGCTTCGCCACCGCATCACCATACGCTTTTGAAAAGCAGACGCCAACCAGGTCCAGACGCACCGGCGAGGATGCGGCCGCCAGTGACTTGATCGTATTTACAACATTTTTGCGCGGTTCGATGCTGCCCACGAACAGCAATCGAACAGTTGACGGATCGAACCTGGCCGGCTCCACGGCTTCGGCATTCTCCCGTACATACGGCATGTTGATAAAGCATTCCGCATCCTTCTTTGCCAGGGCCTTGAAATTATTCATGGAGAACCTGCTGATCGTGATCAACCTATCGCAATAGCGGGAAACAAAGGCCTCAAGCAGATAATGGACATTCCGGCTGATGCGGGTTTCCTTGTCCCAATAATTATAATGGTACAAAACAGCGACAACGCGGTCCCGCAACACATATTTCATCCAGAGCATTGCGACGATATAGCGTGCATGAAAATCCATGTCCAGCACTAAAAGCGATCGCGGTTTTGAAAACAGCGCTTTGAAGAAATAAATGCAATTCATCACCATCACATTCTTCTTCAGGCGGCCATAGCGATCGCCTTCCCAGCAATCGACATGCAGCCCCGCCTGCCGCGCGCCGATGAGCATGGCGGCATTGCACTTTTCGCCGCCTGTGAAAGGCGTGGATATCCGGTGCGTAATGAAATACAGGTTCATGATTATTCAGGCATCCGGCTTGATAAAAATCGCCTCAAGGTTGCTGCCCATGCCGACCAAATCAGAAAGCCAATAGACCATGCCGCCGATTTTCCGAGCAAAACGGTATGGGAGTTTTGCCTTGAAGCCGGTATACGCAACCTGATCGATATGCAGATAGCTTTTATTGCATGTCAATGATGCAACCCGCAACGACAGCGCACCGGCCAGAAATCGCATTGACTTTCTGGAAAAACCGACTAGATGATATGGTTTCTTGAACGGCGAGATCATTGCCGTATACAGCTTCCCCGTCAGGCGAAATGCGGCGTTTTTCAGATGGTTCATCAGCGATTTTTCATTGGGAACAATCAGGTACAATGCGCCGCCGGGGGACAGGAACCCGGTGATTATTTCAAGGAATTCTCTGGGATTCTGCACATGCTCCAGAACGCTGTCTATATATATCAGATCAAAAAAATCGCTTTGATAGCTTTCTTTGCTGATTTCCCGGGTGTCGACTGTTATTCCTGTATTTTTCTTGACCGTGCGCGCAAAGAGAGCGGAGATATCCTGAGCATATACTTCATAGCCTGCTTTTTTAGCCTGTTCAAGCGCCTGGCCTTCGCCGCAACCGACATCAAGATAGCGCTTGATTGGCCGAGTCATCTGATGCTGCGCAGCCGCGAAACGACGGCGAGGATTCAGCTCATTGCGGATCGTTTGCCAGCGCTTGGTGATTTCCGGAAAATAGCCTTCGGAATACATACGATTAAAAAGCGTTTTATCGAAATCCGGCATCGGGTAGGCATAGATACACCCGCAGGCACGACACTCGACAACGCGTATTTCAGCCAGGGCCTTATCCGGCATAGTGCCGAAGATGGCATCTCTCAGCGGGATTCCAAGACAAGAACGATCATTCGCTTTGCATACAGGGCAGGTAATCTTATTTATCTGCATGCCGCCGGAATCTTTCTGATGCTTTGCGATAGATCATTATTGCGATGTCTCAATAAAGATAATTTTTTCACGATATAGCCTCTTAAAGTCATGGGTATGGAGCTTAAATAATTTCATATTCAAGCGCCGTATCGGCGCATGCCGGCGTAAGCCAAGCAAAGCATCCCACCGTGACTTGAAATACATAGCCGGGTATTTAAATTTATAAAACAGTACCCGCATGATGCGCAGCTCAAACAGGACCATAAGCGGCAGATGCCGCAGGATCAGCGCCAAGGGATAATTCCTGAAAATAAACCAGAGCCGGTTGCGTTCGCGCAAATATAAATAATTCGCCGAAGTCCGGTCGAAGCTGGCGGCGCCTTTGTGGTGTACGACAGCCGATGGGACATACAGGCATTTCCACCCGCGCAAAAATGCGCGCATGCACAGATCGATCTCTTCATAATATGCCCAGTATGTTTCATCAAAACCATTGAGTTCATCGATCGTTTTCTTTCGGTAAATCGCTGCGCCGCCATGGGCGCCCATGACAAAACCCGGTCGCGCCATCAATGGATTCAAAGCATCGTACTGCTTCCCGAATGCATAGGGAACAGGCCCTAAATCCGGCATAATAACATGGAATAGGCCGTCAACATATCCGGGCTTGTTCGCGTCCATAAGACGGCAACCGACAGCGCCGATGCGCGGATCGCTTTCAAGATACTTGATCGGATCATTCAGCCAGGCGGGCTCAACCACGGTATCATTATTCAGCATTACGATATATTCGCCCGCGGCCAGTTTGAATCCGATATTGCTTGCCGCGGCATAGCCAAGATTGCGCCCATTTTCGACCAATCGGATTGTAGGCTGCCGGGCGCGAAGATATTCCAAGGAGCCATCGGTTGACCCGTTATCAATTACTATGATTTCAAATTGGCGATATTCCGAGGCCAACACGGACGCCAGGCATGCTGGCATATGCTCAAGGCCGTTCCAATTAAGGATGATGATAGAAAGCAATGGCGATTTCATGCAATCGTCACCCGAGGATATGAAGCTTAAGGCGCATACTTAAAAATATTCAATTCCCTATTACACTATTGCACCGATTGCGCTATTTATTTTACTACAAGAAGATATCCAATCCTCAAGAATCGCTATGTATGTTTACCGGCGAAGATGCATTCATTGATTCCATCC
>Ga0315289_10012602_pt1 | contig 11896 bp, 8 predicted proteins | sample YL17G11_40_MG_FD_203452 | JGI IMG/M metagenome (GOLD analysis project Ga0315289, IMG submission 203452) | Sediment microbial communities from Yellowstone Lake, YNP, Wyoming, USA - YL17G11_40 | ecosystem: Environmental > Aquatic > Freshwater > Lake > Sediment | place: USA: Wyoming | collected...
TCTCGATTCTGGCTACAGAATCGAGCCTGTAAAAGAACTTCTGGAATTATCAACAGCCTTCTCAGCCGACTTTCAGGAATATCTCTCGTTTGTACATCCAGTATAACAGATACCAGAATACCGCCAGTACCAGAACTGACTGGATTATTGTACCGAGGTCGCCCATTGGTCCAAGAATCCCCCTGGTGAAAACCCAGAGCCAGTCCCAGACAGAGCCGCGCATGAAGCTGACAATCATGTAAATAGTGATGGAATTCATTCCCACCACCAAAAAAACAAAACTCCACTTCCGCCAGTTTTTGATCTCGATTGTCCAGTAGAAAACCGCCAGGAGGAGGAATCCCCAGCCGGCACTGTAAATTGTCCAGGATGGAGTCCAGATTCTTTTAATTAAAGGAATCGCCGGACTGAGCAGCCATCCCAAAGCAATACCGGCAATTCCTGCCAGAACCAGAAACTTGACCTTGGATGTTCCACTGATCTCTTTCCGCAGAAGCTCTCCGGCCATGATACCGAATATAACCGTGGCAATCGAGCCGTAAGCGTTCATAGCCGTATAGCCCCCAGGAGACAGACGACCGAATATCAATTGCTCCACAGCGGAGTGGAAGTTTGCGTTAATGGCCCAGGGGCCTCCGGGACCGACACCCGGATAGAACTGGAAAAGCGCCCAATCAGTGATAAGTATGGAAAAGGCGGCGATCAACTGAACTTTAATTCCCCTGCCGAGAACGAAAAAGGCAAAGAAATAAGCCACTGCGATCTGCTGGAGTACGGTAGTCATATCGAACAGCAATTCACCTTTGTCCATGCAAACCCGGATCACGCCGAGGAAGAGCAGCACTAGCGAACGCTTCCAGACATGATGGAACATCTGAGGCCTGGTCTCGCCCCGCTCCAGCCGCACCGCGAAGGCGAACGGCATGGCTGCTCCGACAATGAAAATGAAAGATGGCTGGATGAGGTCCCAAAGTGTACAGCCTGCCCATGGAGCATGGTCGACCTGACTGGCCAGCCATTCCCAGCCGGGGTGGGAGGCCAGGACGCCAAGTCCCAAACCGGCCGAGACCATAAGAAGCATCGTGAATCCACGGTAGGCATCCAGTGAAAGAAGGCGTTTTTGTTTTTGAAGAACATTGTTCATGGAATTGTGCCTCCTGACGATAAGGATGGATTGAAAAATCCTGAAGATCAATTCACTGCTTGCTCCTGAAGAGCGCGAATTATTCAATCTGGCAGGCAGGAAAAAAAACCTGGGTGATGATATTAAGATTTAATACCTGTAAAGTGACTAAGCAAGATAATAATCAATCACAAGCAGTACCTTGAGCTAATATATTCGCGTATCCCCAAGGGAGGGGTCATTGTCGCCCACAACGATGTGCGCATGGCGCACCAGCTCCGCGATTACCTGGATTTTGTCCGGGATAACCCGGGTCTGGATACCGTGATCCTTACTACCGGCAATGACGGAGTGGCGCTTAGTTATAAGAAGTAACCGCGTATTTTCCCTGAAACATTTTATAGCTGTTGTACCCGCTTGATAAATTCATAAAAAATCCTGAAAAAATTTTCAGCGCAATCCACAGGCACTGTTTCCGGAAGATCTTCCGGGCGGTGCCAGAGATGGGTCAGGTTATAACCCTCGCTGTTCACATAAACCGCCCTGGCAGTGGATTCGCTGAAAGGCTTGGCATCAAGCTGAAACCCATCTTTGGTTTCCCAAAGCGGTGTTCCGGGGATGTTCAACTCCTGATCAATAGCCAGGATCATGGACATCAACTCTTCATCAGCAGTATTGATTTTCATGTTGGGGCCCCAGGTCACTGAATCCAGATTCACCAGGAACTTGATTTTATTCAGGGTTCCTTCCTTCTTTCTCCGCTCGGAATAGTTTATCGCCCCGAGCTTTCCGTACTCTTCACCGGTAGTAGCAGCAAAGGTCAAAGTTTTTCGCATCCTGGTTCCTGAAAAAGCATGGGCCAGCCAGAGCATAGCTACTACCGAGGCTGTATTGTCGTTAGCTCCCGGGCTCGAATAAACCGTATCAAGATGGGCCAGGAAAACAATTTCCTCATCGGTTTCTCCAGGAAGAGAACCTATCACGTTGCTGGAAGCTGTGTCCGGAGAAAAAGTAACCTTAGCTTTCATCCGCACCGGTAACTGTTCGGATATCGCTTTTTCAAGTTCTGGAACATCCTGTTTGCCGATATTGAAAATCGGCGGGCATTTTACCTCCCTGCCGAAAGAATAATAGACCAGGGGTACTGCCTTGCCATATTGAGAGATAGTAACATAGGCTTTGATTTCACCCGATAATTTATCTACCAGGCCATACGGGATCCCTCCTTTATCTTCGATCTTTTTCAAAACACCAATTAAACCGTTATCAGGCGTACCGGTTGTACCGTGGCCGAGATATGTTTCCAGCCTTTTGTCGCCAACGTAAAGCTCCGGTTCTGATCGGAGTTCCCATTTCTCAAAATTAAAAGTGTCCAGTTCCACTGCCGGCAGAGAAGATTCCATCTCTTTCTTGATTGTTAAAGCCGCCTTATCATATTCCTTGCTGCCGATTGGATGATGACCAAGATCAGTACAAATAGTTTTGAGCATCCGCACCATGTATTCATCGCGTTTTTCCGGTGTCTCGACAAGATAACTGTTGTTGAGGGACTTCGGCCGGGGTGAGCAACTGTAATATAACTGCGTCAAAAGCAGCGACTTCCCGGTACAGCCGATAAAATCTCGTCTTTTCATGGATGTTCGCCTTTCTCAGAAAATGGATGGATCGCTGCCAATGAATTTTCAGGCATATTATAAATCGTCTTTATTCCCTTTAAAAGCAAAAATATATCTGATTGATAAATTTTTAAAACACCGAAAATAGGAAGAGGCATAGAATGTTTCCCATCGTTTTCGGAGAAAATTTGGATATTGGTTATTTTAATGAACATCTTTTACAGGATCAATTTTTATGATCACGGTATAAAAATAGGTTATTATCAGGTTAGTTCAGAAGAGTTGTTTCAGGTATTTATTTTGGAATGAAAGTTATCCAACTTACTGAAAATAAAAAAGATTCGTATTCACTTGCCCACAAGATATATTTGACTTTTTCCGCAAAATATATAAATTATAGCGGGAGCTTTTCCTATCAATGTATCATGGTAAGGTAAAAAGATATGAACGATGATGAGATTTTTTACAAAGATGCGGATAATCTGTGCATACCGGGTTTAAACACATTGATCAAGCTTGCCCGTTATAGCCCCGTACAACCCACAAATTTCCTGGATGGTTTGGAGCTCGCTGAAGATCTCAGGACCTCATCAGGAACCGTTCTTTACCCCAAGGATATAGAGCTTACCAGAGACAGGGTCGGCAAACTGCAGCAATTGCGGGAATCAAACAACAATCTTGATTTTTCTTTCAAGATTAAACTCAATGATACGTTGTTCGAGAGATTCCGTTTTGAGCTCAAGGAGCGAATTAAATTCCTCTATAAGCGCCGCAAGGAAATAAAAATATTCAAAGATCTGATGTCCGGTATAGCCAGTCGCCTTGAGCCACTGTTCGAAAAAATCCTCGCTGATAATAATATTACCCTTGAATTGTACAAAGTACGTTTCCTATGCGAAAAAATTGCTAAGTCGAGAAGAGCAAGTTTGTTCGCCGACCATCTGATGAATGTCTCTATTCTGTCTCTGGCCATTGCCATCTCCCATAAATTCAAATCGACAATCGGAGAGGACGAGGGGAAGCTGGTCATGATTATGAAAGCCGGCCTTTTCCATAATCTCGGGGCGCTTTATACGATTGATAATGTTTTGGAGACCCCGGAGCCGGATCGCCCTAAGGCATACTGGGAGGCAATTCACAACGGATTCAGAGACAATCCCTTGTTAAAATTAGACAGGGAAGTTGAAGAGGCAATAGAGAAAGTTTATTTATATAATACCGGAAAGCGGGATTTTATAACGAATGACGAGTGGCCGGAAGTTATGACCAATATTCTCATTGTCGCCGATCTTTTTTTGCAGAAGGAAGGGGGATTTTTCGGGGAGCCGATGGAGGCCAGGGATGTGGTAGACCAGTTAAATATCAAGGTAATGGACAAGCAGATCAATAGCCTTGCGGTTCAGGCTTTGACACTGGGCTTAAACCTTATCGACATTTTCGATTTTTATACAGAAATTGACGATATGATCGGAAAATGCCCCTATGATTCAGCAATACCTTACCCGCTCACCGGTTTTCGTACTCCCACAATGTTTGTCTGTAAAAAGACAGTGACTGAATGCCGATATCTGGAGTTGTCGGTTAAAGCGGTCAAGCTGGTCAAGCGATTAGGCAAGCTGATCCCGGGAGACTATAATCGCTGCAAGCTTTTGAGCCCTAGGTTGCTGGCTTTTTACGATGAATATTACGAGGCAATAAAGGAGAGCACTGCGGAAAAAGCCAAATCGGAGTCTCCCCCCCAGAAAGAAAAGGCCGGGACAGCTCCCGGGAAACCGGCACAGTCTAAAGATTCTTTATCAGAAGTGCTGGAAAACCTAATTCAGAAAAAAAATGATACGGAACAAAAGGAGTCCGGGCAAACCGGAGGAGAAGTCCCGGATAAACGGCTCTCTGCTGAAAAAGGGGCTGCTCCGCCGGAACCTGAGAAACAAGCTGACGCTATAAAAGAAGACACCAGGCCAGAGGCGGGAAAAAAGTCATCTAAAGATGAAAAAAATCCGCCTGCAACGGGCAAAAAAACCTGAGATCGGGAGAAAGAGGATCGGAAATTCTACAAATTGAAAATTGAATTGCCGGGTATTCCCAGGAATGCGGAGCACCCGGCTTTTTTATTCAAAAAGACAGAATCTAATCCAGCGGAAAATCAGGAGCCGCGTGGAAAAAAATTCCTGAACCTGTTTTCAGGCCATATATATATAACGCTGGTGATCGATTACTCCCCGAACCGGTTTGCCGCTGAAAAAGGCTTCCAGGTTGTTTACCGCTTCCTCGGGCATCCAGATCCGCTGTTCGGGTGTCGGACCGGCAATATGCGGGGTAAGAAGAACATTAGGTAATTGTCGCAATTTATTTTCAGCGGAGGGGGGCTCGGGATCGGTGACATCGAGTGCGGCCATGAAGCGGCCGGTTTCCAGTTCTTCGATCAGGACCTGTTCATCCACGATTGCTCCCCTGGCGATATTGACAAACACAGCACCGGGTTTCATTTTCCGTAAAAGTCTCCGGTTGATGAGGTGTCTGTTTTCCGGCGTATTGGCTGCGCTAAGCACAATCACATCGCAGATGGAAAAGATTTCATCCAGGGTACTTTTCTCTAAGCCCTGCCTTCGGGCATCTTCCTCTCTCAAATGCGTGCTGAATACATGGAAAGTTACCTTGAACGGCCGGGCCAGTTCGATAAATTCCCGGGCGATCTGCCCCAGGCCGACAACGCCCACTTTCTTCTTGAGCAGGCTGAGATTGTTGTCCCGCTCGTAAAGCTCCCAATTATCCCCGCTGCCGACCCAGTGGCGGAAGTACCAGAGATGGCGGAGGCAGGCAAGACTTGCAGTCAGAGCGTATTCAGCTACGGGTTGGGCCATTACATTTGAGGCATTGCAAATTACTATGTCCGGTCTGAGAGTATAAACCTCCTCAGGGAGGAAAAAGCGTACCATGCCCCCGGCGTGAGAAATTATTTTCAGCTTCTCTGCTTTCTGGAGTATCCGGGGATCTATCTTCCTGATTTCCCAGGTGGTGAGAAGACCATCCACTCCCTGAAAACGGCTGCCGAATTCCTCGTCTGACAGCTTGTAAGGGTCAACTACTATCTCGCATTCGGCAAAAGAATGGAGATGGTCTAGTATAGTCGGCGGCAGTAAATCATTTTTGAATTTTTCCTGAACCAGAACCATTACTTTGGGTTTCATAAGATGATCCTTTCCTCTGTGCTGGGTATCAAATTATATTTTCTAACTTATGACAGTGCTGTAAAATGTTTTTCATGGTTGTTACCCTGTGCTAATCAAATTACCACCAAAATCTTTCACGAGGCAATGAATTTATTTTATACATAGACTCATAGATTTTAGCGCGTACCAATATTTTCTTGAATTTATTGATAACCACTTTTCTTTCAGGAGTCAGGAGACAGGAGTCAGAATTAATGACAGTATGACATTTTAAAAATAATCTTCTGATTACTGTCTCCTGACTCCTGACTACTTGTATAAGCTTCCGGCAAAAGCTTTGTTAACAGTGCGAATATAACAGTAACTCTCGATTTATGAATTATTCGGATTAAAAAATCAAATCAGCAAAGGTGGTTTAAGATGAAACTGTGTTTTAATACTATTGCCTGCAGAAATGCTAAAGAACCGTTGGTTGAAATCCTTGGACAAGTGGCGGAACTTGGAACATACCGGGCTGTGGAACTCTGGATGCCAGATATAAGCCCCATGGATCGCCAAAAGGCTCGCGACCTGGCTTCATTCTGCAAGGAGAAAGGGCTTGATTTGCCGATTGTTTCCAGCCTGCTCGGTGTAGTCAACCTTCAGATGACGAACCTTAAAGAGCAGCTCGAGCTTTGCCGGAAATTGAGCAGTCTGGCTAATTGGCTTGGTTCAAAGCTGGTTCGGGCCTTTCCTGGCTGGGTTGGTGAGGTTTCCAGCCGCAACCCGGATCCCGAATATTATTCTTTCCTGGTGCGGGCTTTCAAGGAGTATTGCAAAATTCTGGCCGGCGACAACCTGACTATTGCCATGGAGACCCATCGGGATACCATGGTCGATACCGCTGAGGGGGCGCTTAAGTTCATGGCTGATATCGGCGAACCAAATCAGGGTTTCATTTTTCAGCTGGGAATAGTCCCCAGGTGGTCCGGTATGGATGGACTCCAGTTCTATAGGGCACTGCAAAAGCATGTGGTACACATGCATCTTCACCCGTATCCCTGGCAGGAGCATGAAGATAACCTGCCCAATTATGCGCTGCTTCTTCCGGTTCTGAAAAAAGAGAATCCGGGTTTCTATATCTCAGTTGAAAATTGTGAAGGCCTTGTTCATCCAGTGGAAGCTGCCCGTTACGGTGCAGAGCTGATCCGAACTCTGGCGGATGGCGGGAAAGTCGAGCCTCCGAAAGGCAGTTGAGGTTAAATATCAATTCCTGGGGATTATTTTCAAAAAAGTTTTTTTAAGTAACATTGTCAGAGAAAATTTTCACCAGGCGGCTTGTTTATATATCTTCCGAATGAGCGATCTCCACACGGTTTCTCCCTCTGTGTTTTGCCTTATAGAGTGCTTTGTCCGCCAGGGAAATCAATTTCTCGGGTTTTGAGTTTTTGTCCGGTACAGAGGAAGCGATGCCAAGGCTGATAGTGACAAATTCATTTATTCTGGAGTCCGGATGGGTGATTTTTAAGCCTATGATATCTGCCCGTATTTTCTGGGCGATGATTTTTGCGCCTTCGGAACTGGTCTCCGGGAGAAGAACAACGAATTCTTCTCCTCCATATCTGGCGGCCAGGTCACCGGGCCGGTTCAGGGAATTTTTAATCAGCAGGGCGATTTTTTTCAGGCACTCGTCCCCTGCCAGATGGCCGAGGGAGTCGTTGTAGTTTTTGAAGAAATCGATATCGATCATGATTAGCGATATGACTGAGGATTTTCGCCTGGCGCGTTTCCATTCCAGTTCTATTGTCTCATCGAATATACGCCGGTTGGGAATGCCGGTCAGACCGTCCTGGGAGGAGAGGAGAAGCAATTCATCCTCGAGCTGTTTATGCCTGGTAATGTCCATGAAAATAGCCACAAGCCTGTTGTAATCGCCGAGAATCATCTCGGAGATGGATAAATCGACATTGAAGATAGAGCCATCCTTGCGCACGGCAGTCAACTCCCGGCTTGTTCCGATGAATTTTGATTTCCCGCTCTGATGATAAGTTTCCAGCTCTTTTTCAAGCTCCAGCCGGAAAGTATCGGGCAGAAGCATGCTCAATTTTTTCCCGGTTATCTCGTAGCTTCGATAGCCGAACATATGTTCGGTGGCCGGATTGCAGGTCTGGATATTTCCCTGGCTGTCAGTGGTGATAATGCCGTCCACCAGGGCGTTGGCTACCGCACGGATGAATTCATCGTTTTCCCGGAGTATCTTTTCTACATGGTGGCGGTCCTCCATTTCTTTCTGAAGCCGGTCTCCGGCTGCTGTGGCCTTTTCGGCCAGGATTATCGCCTCTTTCCGGCTTTTGGCAAATAGAGCCGAGAAAACGACAAAGATCAGAATGGTAGTTCCCAGCACAGCCAGGACAATCCGGCTTATGCTTCTGAAAGAATGATAGGCTTCCTCGACCTCGAGCTCGGAGGATATCCCCAAGCCGAGCCGGTTATTCCAATTCCAGACCCCGATTACCGGTATGCCCAGATAGTTCCGGTAACCATCGAGGTCGGACCCGGATGTGCCGGAAATAGCTTGACTGGCCATGAAGGTAAAGGGTTGGCTCTCACGGGGAACCGAGGGCACGAAACCCTTGGTGAGATTACCGCCGGGATCGCGGAGTTCCAGGTTGAGAATGCTGGTCTGATCCTTCTTGAGCAGTCCCAGCTTTTGCAGTTCAGTCACTCTACTGCTTTCGCTAATCAATCGGCCCTTTTTATCGAAGATGTAAGTTTCGCCGGTCTTACCCAGTAAACTCAGGCGGGAGATATGGGTAAGAACGTCGGAGGGGTCGAATTTCAAAATAAGCAGAGCAATGACCGAACCGTTTTCATTCCGAATCGGGGAGGCGACAAAAGCTATCGGCCTTTTCTCCAGGTTATCACCTTCAGAATTGGGGAAAGAGTGATCGGAAAGATCGGAGATTATAAAGAAGCTGCTGTCTTGAAACACGCTAGGGAGGATATCGGCCTGACCGGTCAGTTGATCAATCCGACCGATAGGATAATCTTTTGACGAAGCGATGCAGACTCCGCGAGCAGAGAGAACGGTGAAATCAAGGAATCCGCGACGAAGGAAAGTGGATTGGAATCTGGAACGCATTGCTTTCAGGGCCGGGCTAGCCAGAAGAGCCTCTTGAGTTTGCGGAACTTCCAGCTGTTCTTTCACCAGTTGGCTTAACCGCGGTGATTTAGCCCAGATTTCCACATTGAACAATTGATCGGAAAACCATCTCTCTATTGCCAACGAGGTTGTTTTGTAAATTGTGGCAAGGGAGATTTCCAGATCATTGACAAAGTTTTTTTTGATCTGCCCCAGCATGAACCAGGCCATCACCGCCACGATCAGTATGGCCGCAAGAGATAACACCAGATCTGTCCTGCGGCTTTTCGGGTAAAAGCTCAAAATTCTCCTCGCGTCGTCATTTTATTTTCAGCAGGTATTCCAGAGCATTTTCCGGGCTGTCAGTATAGCTGGAGAGGATAGCCACCGCAGTACCCGGTCCACCGATACCATCTATATTATAATTGAAAAATGGCAGAAATGGAAAGCGCAGGCTCGTCTTCATCTCCGGTACCTCGAGGCGCCATAAATCTGAATCCAGGGAAGGGCCTATTTGCTCTTCGAGAAGATCGGTCTTTTCCGTGGACAGGGTCGTCGTTTCACCATTTCCGAGGAGGATTTTATCTCCCGGTTTAAGCTGAAGCTGGAGGTTAGATTCATAACGATTGGGCCAGAGAACCGGCGGCGTAGTTTCCTTGAAAAAGGCTTTGAATTTCAGCGTCTGATTGTCGATAATCACTGCTTTCAGGCCGGCGCGGAATTTCTGAAAACGCAGTTCAAGCTGTATGGTGTCGCCTGATGTAGTAATGCGGCTTTCCTGGGGCCAGAAATCGAGCCCGCTGTTGCTCGGTTCCATCAGCAGTCCGGCGATTTGCGGCTGGCGTTTGGTATTCCCTCCCCCGATCAGAAGCCCGGTCTTTTCATGCCAGATTTCCAGATAGGTATAGCGGTCGAGGAAGTAGCGGTTACCCTCCCAGGGAGGGCTGATTATGCCGGAGAGACAGATAACCCAGCTTCCCCGGCGCAGCAATACCGCCCCGCTCATCAGGCGGGCTTCATAACGATCGAGTTCCTGGGGCGCCGGGGATTCAGGTCCGGAGGCTGAATATCTGAGGTCATCAAGGATGCGGCTCAGGGTCATCGAGGAAAGGCTGTAAGGCTCTTCGTGGATTTCAGACTCTCCTTTATTCCTGTCGCTTTTTTCCAGGGAATGGATGGCTTTTTGCAGCATAAGGCGATTGAAACGCCTGCCGTCCGGGAAGTGGCTCAGGGCCATAAGTCCCCAGTCAGCCCGAATTCCCGGGCTGTAGCGGTTGCGCTCATCGATTACCGAAGCCAGCGATCCATCGGGGTAGGTGAAGCCGAGGGTGAAATTTTTAGCCCGGCGCAGCGCTATCAGTGCCTCGGGATCGGAACTGAGAGCGTAGTAGATACCGACTCCATGTGTGGTTATTCGATGATAAGCATTTACCGGCCCGTCATGCTCTGCCCAGTAACCATCCGGATGCTGGGTGCGCAAAATATTCTTGAACTCTTGTCTGGCCAGATCAGCCCATTCTGGATGTCCCAGCACCTGGCCTGCCCGGAGCAGAGTGACCATATAAAGGGAATAATGGTTAGGGCTTGTACCCAGCTCCACGGCGGTATAATTCCTTTTACCCCGGCTCCGCTCGACATAATTCACATAATAACCCACCCAGTGTTCTATCCTCTTTTTCCAGGCCAGGTTCTGCTCCTCGAAGAGGGAATCTTTCAATAGATCCCATGTTTCCAGCCAGGCGCAAAGCGTCCAGTCTTCCATGGGCCAGATTGTCTGCGATTCATACTTTAAAAGAAGGTCGCCGCAGCGGACAGCGGAATCGAGAAGCCGTTTGTCCCCGAAAAAGGGATTGAGCGAGTGTGCAGTCTTGTAAAGATAAGCCACTGGATGGATAGCCATCTGGTCAAAAAGGTTAAGCCTTGGCGCAGGCTTGTTTTTCCCCCCGAGGGAGGAGTTATAACGGCCGTCATCGCTCTGATACTCAATTGCTCTTTTTACGCCTTGGACCAGGAGCTTCATATAGAGATCGGAGAGCGGGGGATCGCCGGCTGCACAGAGAAGCTGGACACAATAGGCTGAAAGAAAGAAGAAGAGAATGACTGTTTTAGCTGGTTCATTATGGGTTTGTTTATTTTTGGACATGGGATGAGCCTCAAAATCAATGTGGAAAAAACACAGGAATATACCCCAAAAGCGGGATTTTATCCCGGCAGTTTGGGGTTTCCCCATGGATAATAAAAATAAAAAATGGATTAAAACTTCCGGTTTTAGAATAATCTTTTGGAGTATATCATAAACTTTGATCCAAGTAAATATTTTCCTGGCTCTTTTGTTATCGCTGAATATTCTGTCCGCAAGTCTTTTTGATTGAATGAATGAGCAGACAGTTCCTATGAATTTGAATCACTCATAAAAAAGCAATTTTGAAAAAAATAATCAATGGATTGATCTTGGCAATAAAAGAGTACTGGTTCCGTGGCTTTAAGATGGCGCTGTTTTTCTATTCCGCAGCTAAGGGCGGATGATTAAAAAGTCTATAATTTCGTGGATAAACTGCCGCTGTCGGCTATTCGGTTCTAAATGCCATTGACAGGATATTTTAAAAAAATATATATATAAGAACTAAAGAATATCGAAACAAAGGATGGAATTCCGCGTTCATTTTTACTAAATCCGTCTTTTATAAGCGTAATCCAGGCCAATCAAACATTTGAAAGGCCCCCTAATTGTAATTTTCAGCTTTCTGTTACGCTATCCGTTATTACCCTGCATAGGGAGGAACGATGACGCCGGAAAAGAGGATTAATGCCAGCCTGTTTTTTACAGCCCTTTTAATGATAATATTAGCTCCCATCCCCCTCTCTG
>Ga0315289_10012603_pt1 | contig 11896 bp, 19 predicted proteins | sample YL17G11_40_MG_FD_203452 | JGI IMG/M metagenome (GOLD analysis project Ga0315289, IMG submission 203452) | Sediment microbial communities from Yellowstone Lake, YNP, Wyoming, USA - YL17G11_40 | ecosystem: Environmental > Aquatic > Freshwater > Lake > Sediment | place: USA: Wyoming | collected...
CTCAACGGCTCTATGGCAGAGCGGAGGGAGGATTTAAAAAGGATTATCCAGAGCAGCTCTCATCTCTTCCAGGAAGCCATGCCTTAATGATGCAAGATGAATGTAAGTCTTTGTGCTTTCAAGAGTTTTGTGGCCGAGAATTGATGCAACCATTATTGGATTCTTTGTGTGTTCATAAATTTCTGTTGCCTTCGTATGCCTTAGAGTGTAGGGAGATGTTTTTCTATTGTGATACATTCCAATCCCGACAAGAGTGTGCCTGAAAATATTCTGCCACTGGTCCTCGTGCAGCCTATCTGTCTTTAAAGATGGGAAGAGATATTTTCCAAAATTCCAGTATTGCAGTTTTGAGATTGAAATGTATCTTTTTAATTGCTCGATGAGAATATCATTCAAAGGAATCACTCTGCCTTTCCTTAACTTGTTGCTCATCGGGTCAATCCTGACCAGACCTGCCTTGAAGTCTATATCAGATTTCTTAATGCACAGAACTTCCTTTGTTCTCAGGGCCAGATGATATTGCATCAGAAAGATTGTTGCATTCCTATCTGCAATCCAGTATCCTGACTGACCTCCCCTGCTTTTTCCTGGATGTTTCAACGAATATAAAATTCTATCTATGTCGTGGCTCGAAAATATAGGAGGCAGCTCGTGCAACGGATAGTCATGTATGGTTGTCTGTGTCATTTCAGAGTAATTCTATATACATAGTAAAGTATATAAACATATATATTCTATAATGACTATGGAAAAGAGCATCTGGGTGAAAGAGGATTTGCATTACGAGCTATCAAAAATAAAACTGGCGATGAAAGTGAGAAGTTTTGATGAAGCATTGAGAAGGATTATCAAGGCATGCGATGGCAAATTATATAAGGAGAACAAGCCTAATGAAACCATGTTCAAGAAGTCGAATCAGACAAAAACCCGAGTATAACACTACGGGGGCTTAAGACTGATTAGATTTCTTGGTTTAAAAAGATAGAGGTAAGAATGGTTAGCCAAGTAATAAAAGACAGAATAAAAAATAGCATAGGGAAAGAAGCAAAAATATTTCTCGATAACGGATATAGTTATTATGGCATCATCACAAACTGCGATGATATTTATGTTGAACTCGTTTCTACTGGGAAGATTAAGATTGTCAACCTGAACGATATTCATGATGCAACTATTAGAGAAATTATAACTTTTAAGAAGGGAGAGACAAAGCATGAATGAGAACCTCAAAGTTGCAAACATGATTGTCTCTGGAATGCTCCCCTTGAATCGGGCCTTGCACGAAAGCGAGGTCAGAAATCTTATCAAGTTTAGCAAGAACTTCTGGACTATCGTGAATGAAGAGATGTCTCCAATATTCCAGTTGAGCATCGAGAGAGAAGAGCTAACAAAAAGCAATAGAAAGAAGAGGATGGTTGCTTCTATATGGAATTCTGGAAAAATAAACATTGTTGGCGTGACTAATATCGAGGAAGCCCAAAGATTGTATGATTTGGCATGCGAGGATTTAAAGCGGTTCTGCGGGAGGGCAATGCAATGACTTTCTGCCAGGAATGCGGATGCAAGATTGAAGGTGAAGGCTCATGCACGAGATATTGCTTGGCATGCAGGAAGAAAAAACAGCAGGATGCGCAGAAGCTGACGACGTTGAAATTGATTCTAAAATTGAGGGTGAAGAGATGAATGACTTAAAAATTATTCTGCAATGCTTTGGAACTCCTGGAGGCAGGATTTGGAGCGTGTCCTGGCACGATTGCACTGGAAGAATGATTGAGCAGACTTTTGAGAAATATGAGGCAGCCAAGTCTCTGGCTGACAAATTGAGAAAAGGAGTATACCAGAATGTCTGATGAAAAAGAAATAAAGACTGCGCAGAAAATTCTCGAGGAAGATTTGGGAAAAGAAAGTCTCTATCCGATGAAAAGTATAATTGCCGAAGAGATGAAAGATAACATCAAAAAGATTGTACAGTTTGAAACTGCAGAGAAAATCCTTGGAAAAATTATTGATAAGAACGATTTGGCAAGGAAATTCATCGATGTTATGCCTCTGTATTATGACGAGGCACAAAATTGGTGGAGATGGGATTTGATTGATTTCTATTGGAGAATTACTGACGAGACAGATATTCTTTTGTTTATAGATAACGCATGCGATACGAATGTAATCGGCAGCAAGGATAGAACTGAATTGCTCAATGCTCTTAAGCTACGAGCTCGTGCAAGAAAACCTAAAGAAATTACCAAAACAATGATACAATTTGGAAAGGAGATTGTTGATGTGCAGACTGGAGATAGATTCCCCGCAAGTCATAAATATTTTGTCACAAATCCTGTTCCATTCAAAATAGGAACATCCCCTGACACTTCAAAGTTTGATAAGTTATTCGGTTCCTGGGTTAACGAGAAAGATGTGCCTTGTTTGTATGAGATTGTTGCCTATTGCCTTCTCCCTGATTATCCGATTGAAAGAATGTTTGCTTTATTGGGAAGCGGGTCAAATGGCAAGTCAACATATCTTAAAATTCTCTATACTTTTCTTGGCATGAAAAATATATGCACAACAAATCTGGAATTATTGACGAGAAGCAGATTTGAGACTGCAAGATTATTCAAGAAACTTGCTTGCGTGATGGGAGAAACAAATCTTGCGCAGCTTAACGAGAGCCAGTTGATAAAGAGACTAACATCTGGCAAAGACCCAATACCTGTTGAATTCAAGAACAAAGGCTTAATGGATTTTATAAGTTATGCAAAATTGATTATTGCAACAAACAATCTACCTCAAACCGACGACAAAACAGATGGATTTTATAGGAGATGGAGAATAATAGATTTTCCCAATCAATTCGAGAAAGAAATTGATGTTCTTGGAGATTTAACAACGGAAGATTTTGAGAACCTGGCAGCCAAATGTCTGATTACTTTATGTGATGTCATGAAGAACAGGGGGTTTACTGGCGATGGAACCATTGCGGATAGGCGCAAGAGATATGAGGATAAGAGTAATCCCTTTGATAAGTTCTGGGATGAATTTATATCAATAGAAAATCCTGATTCAGACATTCCTATTTGGGAATTTAGAGATGAAGTAAATAATTATATGAAGGCAAACCATGCCAGGACAGTTTCAGATAAAGAGATTTCAAGACTGATGAAAGAAAAAGGAATCCAACCAGGCGTAAAAAAATTAAATTGGACAGAAAGCACTGATGGAAAATCAAAAGCGTTTAGGATTTGGATGGGTTTGTCGTGGAGAAAATGAATGGTTACAGGAGTTACAGAAGTTACAGGTATTTCACTCTTTCTACGCATATGGAAAAGAGTGAGAATATGTGTAACTTCTGTAACTGGCGTAACCTAAACAGGACAAGTTAAGCCACAACCTGTCTTATTTGACTTAAAAATTATAATAAGACAGGTTCATTTTTATGAAAAACACATTTAGAATCCACTGCTGCAATACCCAAATTAGCCACAAACAAGGCAAAAACAATGGGTATTTTTGCTGTGCCGATGATTGGGTAGTGAAAATGAAAAGAAACGATTATAAAGGCTGTAAACATCTCTGGCACGAGGACAGGTTAAGATGCCACAACATGTTATTCATGAAAGTTATGGAGACTACACTCTAAGACAAAATAGCAACTCACTCACCTTTATCTTTGGGCTTGGTTTTATTCTCATTGGTATTAGCTTATTTATTTATATGAATGAATTTATCGCTGGAATTCTTGCCATTGTAGGAGGATGCTTCTTTATCTATTCCTGGAACAAGAGATTTAAGGTTTTAGGAAAAAAATATAAAGAGAGAAGTGCTGCTCCTATGGTGAGAGTTAGCTATGGATAAACAAGAACAAGGGCCAAGTATAGACTGGGAATATAAGCGAATGCTCTCTTGGTTGGGAATTGTTGGGAGCATTGTCTGGGGCTATTTTTCCTATCCAAGCATCAGCATAATTCTTGCTATTATTGTTTTTCTTTACAGTTGTTATTCTGCTTGGCTATATCACATACCCTCGTCTAAGAAAAAATAAAGCTGCTTTTGATTCAAGATAGAGCAGCCTCGGAAACTATCTTTTTATCCTCTTTTTCCAGGAGGTAAATATTAAAATTTAACCCCAGATGTCTTGCCTGTCAGGTCATCCATGGTTATCATTGATTTTCTCTTCATCTCAGCCATCTGCTGTCGTGCCTTAGCTTCTCTAAGTTGATGCTCGGCAGATTCGGCTTTTGCCTTCATGTAAGGAGCATGCAGGGCTTGCTTCCTAAGATTAATTTCCTTGTTGATTCCGAGGCCTTTGATAAATCCACCAAATCCTTTCAAGCCTTTCTTCTGCTCTTCAAGCTGCTTCATCTCCGAGGCTATTCTGTTCAAGCCATCATTGGGTCTGACACTTTTCATAACAGCTTTTGCTTCTGTTGCCGGCTTTCCAAGTTTGTCAAGCTTCTTTTGCAGCTCCATTCTTTTTCATTGATTCCAAATTCATTTTCAAACAATCCCCCTTTCAATATTATCAATTCTCATAATATTATCAATTCTCATAATATTATCAATTCTCATAGTTTGATGCCTCTTTCATGACAAGATAAACTCCCAGGACTGCAAAAACAATTCCAATATACATGACATAATCGCTGATAAGGCTCATCATTCTTAGGAATATTCCAAGGATTCCAACAATCAATCCAGTCGTTCCGAATGCTTTTTCATTCCCGAAACCTTTGGTGAGAAGAAAGGTTATTGCCCCGATTGCAAGAAGTAAAATTATTCCGAGAATCGGACCCTGCCCAACATCAGTCAGGCTATTGATATAACCAAGCATTCCCTGCAAGGTTGTTGCGTTATGAGGAGCTGCGAAAACCATTGCGGACATCATCATACTTGCCACCTCTGATAAATTTCCAATAACTTGAACACTGCCCATACAACAATCATGATAAGCACCACGAAGAGAATGTAAGTCGGCACTCCAAACGAGCCAAGTATTCCTGTTGTTATTGCTCCTCCATAGAGTATTGAATCAAACAGCAACCTTGGAATAAGAATGACTGCATAAGGGATTGCAGCAAGTCCAGAAGTTATTTTTGAGAACCATCCTGTATCTGAACTCTCAATGTTCTGCAATGCTCCCTGCACTGGCGCAATAGTAGAATTTATCTGGGTTGAATAATCATACTGCACGACTGCACTGCTGTTTATTCCTGCATCAGGATAGTTAACAGATGCCTCCTGACCCATCATTGCAAATATAAAAAATACAACCCCGACGACGAGGATTATTGAGATGTATGCTGAGATTTTCATGTTTTGATTTTAGTTAGGAGATAAATGAATAGAAGTTCTATGCAAATAACAACAATCCAGGAGAATGGAAACAGTGTCATTATCTTGAGCATAATAATTACGGCTCCAAGGACAAACAGGACAACAGATGGATTTCCTCTTGACATGACAGCAGCGCACATGATGGTAGTTACAAGAATTCCAAAGCATGCAAACAATCCTTCCCATCCCCAATCTGCAATCAGTGACGAAAGAACAAAGCTGATAATCTTATCAAGCTTCTCTGGGCTTCTTGAGATAAATCCTCTTGCATAATAATCTCCTGATGCTCCTGTCATGTTGCAAGTCATGCTTCCAGATGCAGAATAAAGATAACTGTTGCAATAATCAGATGACACAGAATTATTGAGAAGAACCTTGCTGACTTCAAGCCTGAAATAGTGCGCAAGTCCAGTCGTGTCAAGGAAAGAATAAGTCACAATCTTTGTTGTTGCATCATAAGAAAGATTTGAAACAACATTCTGCGCAGTTGCATTTTCCCAGACTTGCATCAAATTAGGAATTGCATCCTGGAGATTTACCGTCATCGTGCATGGAGAAGATACGCAGGTTGCTTTCTGGATTACTGTTCCCAATGTCTGCCCGTTCTGGATGACTGTGAACTTATAAGAATTATCAATGTTAGCATAGAGAGGGAACTGACCCGTCTGGTCTGTCTGCTTTATTGAAACTGTCTTGTAAACTCCGCTTCCTATGAAATATTCCTGTATGTTTACAATTGCTCCAGACAAGAAGTTAACGCCCTGCTTGACTGTGACATAGAATTTTGTTGAGGCATTTGTGGGCAACGCATATAAAATAACATTATTTGTTGCATTCGTGAGAAGTGCATTGCTTATGTGATATTCATTCTGAGAAAAAGTGTTTGGAGTATATGAAATATCTGTGCTTAAATAAATTGTTTGGCTTGGAGGAATAAAGCAGAATGAGAATGTTGTGTTAGCTCCCGTCAAGTCATTGTAAGATAGATTCTTGTATGTTGAGCCGTCTCCAAGCCAGTAATGAAATGTTCCCTGAAATGTTGTTGGAATAATTATCTCTGTCTGCTCACTCTTTGCTGTAAAATTAATGTAAGTTACTGCTTCCGTGGATGTTGAATTGCATTGATAAAAAGTTATTGGCTGCACGGTCTGGGTTTGAGAGCTCATTGTCTGATTTTGCTGAACTCCATTTTCTGTATATGTAAATACCCAGTAGAAATTATTTGTCTGGTTTGCTGTTGAGTTTACATTCAATGGAAGGTTTATGCTTTTCTCAAGAATGACTTGGCTTCCGCTATAAATTATATTCGAGACAGGATAATATGTTCCGTTATAGATGAAGTTTGCAAGGGAAAGCTGCGCCCCAGAAAATAGATTTATTGTAATGTTAAATTCTTCATTTGCTGTCTCATAGGTTACATTTCTCCATGTCTGGGATGAGATTGTCGAGCCGACAGAAAAAGAATTATTCTGCAACGCCCATGAGCATGAACTTCCAGTTAAGTTAACTCCGCATACCTGCACGTTCCACATATAATTTCCAAGAGAAAATGAATCAATGTAAATACTTGAAGTGTTTGTTGAGTTTCCAGTCAGGGATATTGTTGTTTGGTTAAAAATAGTTCCATTCTGAAGATAAACATAGTAGGTTGCATTCGTGAAGTTTCCGCTAACAATGTTATAAGTTGCGTTGAAGTTTGCTCCGATTGTATTGAGAAGTGTCTGGTTTGATGGATAGACATTAGTGACAGTCAAATTGAATGGAGGAGAGGCGGCATTCGCAGAAGTGTAATTAAATTCATAAATTCCATACAAACTCGAACCTGAAGTAAAATAAGTGCCTGCATTGTCATACGTTCCAAGAAGGGTGATATTTTCTTTTATAACTGGAAATGTTCCCCACGAGGTTAAATAGCCTGTTGCTGCTGTGCCATTTACAACAATGTTATAGCTTGTTGCGAAAGACAGCAATGTTGTGCCTGCAAAATAAGCCGTTCCGCTACTGATGGCGGCACTCTCAAGAATTACTCCGTTGCTAACATTTATGATATAAACCATTGTTCCTCCTCCAGTATTAACTAATTTTATTGATGTTGGATATATTCCAGGAACAGCAGAGTTTGTTATGTTAATTCTCCATCCTTCCAAATAAGGCGAACCCTTTGTCCATGTATTGGAAGAACCTGTCATTGTAAAATTATACGGAGTTGCATAGACTCCAACAGATGATAAAATAACAAAAAGCAATGCTACGATTATTGCAAGTCCTAATGTTTTTTGTTTCTTCATTGAACTATATCCTGCCCTTGCTTTCCATACATAAGCAGAAGCACGATGCCTCCAATTATGCACATCATGAGAGGAGTGTATTTGCTGAAAATAATTCCTGTAAGCGTGAGCTGCGCCTGCTCGGTTGGCATGGCATCAGCAAAGCCAGAATAAATATTTACAAGTCCAGATGCAATTAAAATAGTTATGATAATCAGAAGGAAGAAAAGAAACAGCATTGTTGCAGAGAACTTTGTTTTTACAGCAGCTATGCAAACTCCGATAATACATCCGAGAAAAAGAAGAAAGACAGTCAAGTCCGTTATTGTTGGAGCAACTTGATTCATCTGATTAATCGTGTCTGTTCCAGTTTGAGTGCTGTTCAGCAGCCCAGAAGTCAGCCAGTAATGGTTGACTTCATTCGTGAGCTTGAGGCAAATCAATCCAACAAGCGCAGCGATGAATATGATTATGAGAACCACTACAATCTGAGCTACATCTCCTTTCTTATTCAAAGTTAATTCCCCTCAAATTTCCTATGACTTTCTTTGCTTCACTCAAATCAAACACCAAACTTGAACTTCTCAGGGCTTGGATTGCAGAAGCTTCAATCTTTGTTATGTCAATCTTTAATTTTTTCTTGTAGGCTTCCATCAATCTATACAGTTCTTTCTCTTCGTTGACATGCCTTGCGCCCCAAACTGTTTCTTTTCTGCTTCCCATGTTGCAACACTGTTTAAATAAGCTACTTGTATTACAAGTAACTTTCCAAATTGGGAGGTGTAAAATGAAAAACTCAGAAAAATTCGAGCAGAAGAAATCCATAATGGGTCCAATAATCAGCGTTTTCGTGATGGTGTTAGTTATTTCAATCCTTTCAGGATTGACATTCCTGTTCCTCACTAACTTGCTGACTAATGTAGAAACTACATCTGGAAGCGACCAGTCAATGGCCTACCAAGCTGTGAACGACACGCAGACTGCAGGTTACACTATTGTAGGATACTTGCCTCTTATTTTCCTTGCGGTTATATTCGGCGCACTGCTTACCTTGGTCCTCAAGATAATCTTGCCTTATGTAAACCTGGGACAATCGATGGGCGGATTCTAAATCCTCCATTGTCTGAGCTTTGATTCATGCGATTGACTTATAATCTCGCATGAATTAAGACTAAATAAAATGCAAAAGAAGTTACAATTCGAGCAGAAGAAATCCATAATGGGTCCAATAATCAGCGTTTTCGTGATGGTGTTAGTTATTTCAATCCTTTCAGGATTGACATTCCTATTCATCGCACAACTGAAATCGCAGGTTTTGACATCAACGGATGCGGATGTTGGAGTAAATTCAACAGCTTATCAAGCTGTAAATAATACAGAAGCAGCAGGCTACACGATTGTTGGCTATCTGCCATTGATTTTCTTGGCTGTTATCTTTGGAGCTTTGCTTACCTTAGTTCTTAAGATAATTCTGCCATACGTCAATCTCGGGCAGTCTATGGGTGGTTTCTAAACTTGACATGAAAGCCGAGCAGAAAAAGTCCATCATTGGTCCTGTGATAAGCGTGTTTGTCATGGTTTTGGTAATAGCAATCCTCTCAGGATTGACATTCCTTTTCCTTGCAAGCCTGGCTACACAGACCTATAATGTTGCACCATTGGCAGATTCCACAAGAGTTGTCAATGAGACAATAACCCCTTCAACAGAGGGAACTGCCTTGTCTGTTGCAGGATTAAGAGATTGTGCAGCTACAGTTGAAGTTATAACAAACAGCACAGCAGCATCATCTCATGCAGTAATAAATTCTGGAAACTATACAGTTACAGGATGTACTCTTGCAAACGTGACAGGAACTTACAATACAGTTGACTGGAATGTCACATATTCGTATGTGTATCGCCCAATCAGCACTGCTGAAAGTTCAGTAAACAGCACGTCAAATGCAGGCTATCAGACCATTAACTATCTGCCATTGATTTTCCTTGCAGTCATATTCGGAGCATTGCTTACGCTTGTGCTTAAGATAATTCTTCCTTATGTGAATCTTGGACAGTCTATGAATAGCTTTTAGTCAGGCAATAAAATTTATTTTTTATAACATCGGGGGATGAAAAACTCCCCCTCTATTTTTTTAGAATATCAGAAACAAGACTGCAATCAGAACAGCAACGATGCCATAGAGCATCCAGACATTCAAATCATAAACTATTTTTCCTCTTCGATATTGCATGGGCGAGAAGTCAGACCACATTCTTGGATGCTTTGCGATGAACCACATCAAAGAAATAAGTGTCTTGTATCTTCTTATGTCCATGTCATGCCAGAGGTCGAAGCCCTGCTTGTGTCCTCTCTCATGATTAATAACATATCTCAGCAGCTTAGGCTTTTGCTTTAGAGCTGAGTTGATTTCTATTCTATTGCGATAAGAATTTGCTATGCCCCAGGGAATATAGATTATTCTCTTCATTCAAGCCAACCAAAGAAAAAACAAAAAGCAATAACTGGTAACAGGCACATCAACAATAAAATCCCGCAGCACACTTTAATCTTCTCAAACATTTTCCAGCTCATCCGTTGGGTCATTCTCTTTTGTCTTGAATTCTTTCTTGATGTAAGACACAAGCTTCTCCCAGTAAGTGAAGAGTAGAATGCCTGATACGAGCAAACCGCAGACAACAATAGCAAGTATTCCATAGAACATGAACTCGGGAACATTGCTATTGGAAAATCCTGTTATTGCTGAATGATATTCATATCCAAGCCAGACATCATAGATAAGGAAGAGCGTAGAAAGAAACATCACAAATATTCCAAGAACCCAGAGATATTTTGTCTCTGTCAGCTTGAATCCAACAATTCCGAAAACAATCGTGAGAACACAATAGAGAGCAAGGAACGCAAGAGAACCCAATCCCTGAGCTGTGCTTTGCTCCAAGCCTACTTGATTAATATTAAAACTAAAATAGAATGAGCTGATGTTGCTTCCTGCAAGGCAGAATCCAACAACTTGGTAATTATTCCCATTCTCAGTCAGAAGAGTTCCATTTATTGTGTAATTAAAATCAGAAATTCTTTTTGTCATCTCTGAGTTTGAAACAAATACAGAACCATTTGGATAGCTTATTGAGCTTATGTTACATGAATCACAAAAAGCAGAATCAGTGTTGCACACCTGAATAAGGCTTAAATCCGATATGGTTTTGTATGTCCCGATGCTTTTTCCATCGGTATAGAGCATCTGTGCGCCTCCGATTTGCAGGCAAAGAACAAAAATAGCGAGTATTGCGATGTAGGGTTTCATTTTTTAAGCTCCGCACTTTATCTTTGTCTGGATATACAGACTGATGAGGTGAGCAATAACCATGATGATAAATGCAGCTATGGCAATCGCATAGACTGTTATCTTGTTCTTGTCAAGCAGCTCTCTCCATGACTTCTGGGCGTTCATCGTGTAGGCTTTCACGTCTGCCCTGACTGGCTTGACAATCAAGTCATAATAGACTGTTCTCTTTGTCTCCTTTCCATTCTCAGTAATAACTTCTTCAACAGATTCTCTCGTCTGCAATATATGTTCTGTCTGCTGCCAGAAGTTCCCATCATGGGTTGTCATGAAATGAAGTGTGCCATCTGCATCTGCTTTTGACAAGTCAGGAACATATCCAAGCTCTTTCTTCTTAAATCCTTTTGGAGGTTTTACACGGAAGTCAATAACTCCATGCTTGTTCGTGAACTTTCCTCCCATCATCCCATAGACTGTTTTCTTCGTGCCATTGTCGAAGTAAGTTGTCAGAGTGCATGGATTTGTGTAGGCTGTTTTTTTATTCCACCAACTCCAAACAAAATATCCAATAATTCCAAGAACAATAAATATTCCAACTCCCCAGAGAAGCATTGAAGCAATGCTCATCAGGTTGAAGCCTCCTAAGTTTATCTCATATCCTGCAATGTTCATCCCATCATCTTCTTGAGCGGATTAATCTTATCCAAGAAGCCCTCCTCTTTTTTCTTATCCCCTCTGAGAACCTTGCCCATGAAGTCCTCTGAGTATGTCTTGCCGAGCAGGTTGATGTACTTCCCACCCTTGCCCTTCGAGAATGCCCCAAGCAGGAACATCTGTATCGTGGTTGAGATATAGTCAAAGTCCTGCGGGTCTATATCATAAACCTCATGATAAAAAGTAAAGTGAGGAAACTCAACATTAAAGAAGTGAATCATGTAGGAAGGAATATCTTCTTCCTTGAAGTTTCCAAACTCTGCTTCCATTGCTATCTTCTTGCAGATTGCCACGAGCTTCCATGCT
>Ga0315289_10012605_pt1 | contig 11893 bp, 9 predicted proteins | sample YL17G11_40_MG_FD_203452 | JGI IMG/M metagenome (GOLD analysis project Ga0315289, IMG submission 203452) | Sediment microbial communities from Yellowstone Lake, YNP, Wyoming, USA - YL17G11_40 | ecosystem: Environmental > Aquatic > Freshwater > Lake > Sediment | place: USA: Wyoming | collected...
TTTCGCCGCGGATTCGTGACCGCGGCGGCCAACTTTTTGTCCATAAACGAAGGCGCGGGCCCGGCGACAGCGGCTTCGCCAACGCCCGCGCCCCAACCAGCAAAGGAGATTTCACGCTCATGACCAGTATCCAGACCGCCGCGGATGGCAGTGTCTCTGACGACGAACCCCCGCCACTTGTCGGCGCGGCGCCGCAAGCGTGGGGTAGGCCGACGGTCGGCCGACTCATTGAGCCCCCCGCAAACGAGGACTGGAGCAATTGGCACTGGCAGATGCGCCACCGCATCCGCACCATTCTTCAGCTTCGCCAGTGCTTCCCGCAGTTGCCCTGCGACCAGGCGCTCCAGGAGGTCACCCGCAAGTATCCCCTGGCGATCACCCCCTACTACGCCTCGCTGATTCGCCGCCTGGACGTCGGCGACCCGATCTTCGCGCTGTCGGCGCCCCAGGCGGCGGAGCTGCTGAACCCGCCTTTCCTCAGCGAGGACCCGCTGGAGGAGCACGAGGACATGCCCGTGCCGGGGCTGGTGCACCGCTACAGCGACCGGGCGCTGCTGATCGCCACCACCACCTGCGCGTCGTACTGCCGCCACTGCACCCGCAAGCGCGTGGCCGGCACGCGGGAGGTCCAGATTTCTCCGCGCCGGCTCGAGCAGGTGACGACCTACCTGCGGGCCCACGGCGAGATCACCGACGTGATCGTCTCCGGCGGCGATCCGCTGACGATGGCCACCGAGGCCCTGGATCGAGTGCTGACGGCCATCCGCTCGGTCGAGTCGGTGCAGATCGTCCGCATCGGCTCGCGCGTGCCCGTGGTGATGCCCATGCGCATCACCGACCAGCTGACGGGAATGCTCCGCAAGCACCACCCGCTGTGGATCAACACGCACTTCAACCATCCCCGCGAGTTGACCCAGGAGGCGGCGCTGGCCTGCGGCCGGCTGGTCGACGCGGGCATTCCCCTGGGCAACCAGACGGTGTTGCTGCGCGGCGTCAACGACGACCCGGCGACTATCGAGCAGCTCTGTCGGGGCCTGGTGCGGATGCGAGTTCGGCCGTACTACCTGTTCCAGTGCGACCTGGTGCGCGGCGTGGAGCATTTCCGCACGCCCCTGTCGCGCGGGATCGAGATCATGGAGTACCTGCGCGGACGGCTGAGCGGCCTGGCGATTCCGAGCTTCGTGGTGGACGCCCCGCACGGGGGAGGCAAGATTCCCCTGCTGCCCAGCTACATCGTCTCCACCAGCCCCACGCACACCGTGCTGAGGAACTTCGAGGGCATGCTGGTGTCCTACCCCGAGCCCGGCGGCGCCGCGGTTGCCGGCCGGCCGGCAGACCAGGCCGGCGGGGGCGGGGTGTGGGAATTGGCCAACGGCCAGTCGTCGGCGATTATCCCGACCGGCATGGCCCGGATGAGGCGGCGCCGTCAAGCCGACCTGGCGCCGCTGCCGCTGGCACGCGAGCTGGTGGAGTAGTCGCGCTGCGACCATGAAGGCTTTTCCGTCCAGGCCTCCGTCCCCCCCGGATGGTTGCCGGCCCGGAGGGAAGTCGCCACGCGGCGATGGCTGATCTCAAGAGGACGCGGATGAAGGCTCTCATCGGCCTGACATACGATCTGCGCGATGACCACATCGCCCAGGGCCTGCCACCCGAGCAGGCCGCTGAGTTCGACTCGCGCCAGACCATTGACTTGCTGGAAGGGGCGATCCGCTCGCTGGGCTACCGCACCGACCGCGTCGGCCATGCCCGGACCTTGGCGGCCCGGCTGGTGGCGGGCGACCGCTGGGACCTGGTCTTCAACATCGCCGAGGGCCTGCGCGGCCGCAGCCGCGAGTCGCAGGTGCCTTGCCTTTTGGAGCTGTACGATATCCCCTACACCTTCTCGGACCCGCTGGTCTGCGCCGCCACGCTGGACAAGGCCGTCGCCAAGCAGTTGGTGCGCGCGGCCGGACTGTATACGGCCGACTACCACCTGGTCAGCCAAGCCTCGGATTGCCAGAACGTGGACTTGGGCTATCCGCTGTTCGCCAAGCCTTTGGCCGAGGGCACCAGCAAGGGCATCAACAAGCGGTCGCGGATCGACAGCCCCGTCCAACTGGCCGCCGTCTGCCGCCAGTTGCTGGAGGACTTCCGCCAGCCGGTGCTGGTGGAGGAATATCTGCCGGGCCGCGAGTTCACGGCCGCTCTGTTGGGAACCGGCGCCGACGCGCGCGTGCTGGGCATTATGGAGGTTCGCCTCCGCAACGGTGAGGAACTGATCTACTCCTACGAGACCAAGGAGCGCTGCGAGGAGTTGATCGCCTACCGTCGGGCCGGAGACGACCCGATCGCCTCCGATCTGGAGAAGCTGGCGCTGAGCGCCTATCGCGCCCTTCAGATGCGCGACGCCGGGCGGGTAGATATCCGCTGCGACCGCGCGGGCCGGCCGTGCTTCGTTGAGGCCAACCCTCTGCCCGGCCTGCACCCCACCCACTCAGACCTGCCCATGATCGCCGCGCAGGAGGGGATGGACTATCCGACGCTGATCGACTCGATCATCACCAGCGCCTACTCTCGCAACGGAGCCTGCCCGTGAGCCATCTGCCCGCCGGCGCGGTGATCCTGCACAACCGTCCCCGCCCCGACGCTCGCTACGCCGAGGCCGACGCGGACGTGATGGACCAGGTCCGCGTGGTGGCCGAGGCGATGGAGCAGATCGGCATCAGGCACCGAACGGTCGGCTTGAGCAGCCTGGCCGAACTGAACGACCTCCTCTGCGCCAGCCCCGAGCCGGTGGTGTTCAACCTGGTCGAGACCCTGGAGGCGCCCCAGGACGCCCTGCTGGTGCCCTCGCTGTGCCGCTCGTACGGCAAGGCCTGGACCGGCAACACCACGGCCTGTCTCATGGTGACCACCGACAAGTGGCAGACCCGGGTCGCCTTGCAGACTGCCGGCCTGGCCGTGCCCAAGGGCGTGCTGGTGGCCGTGGGACAACGGGTCAAGCCGAGCCTCCTGGGCGAAGGCCCCTTCATCGTCAAGCCCAGCGGCGCTGACGCCAGCGAGGGCATCACCGCCGCGTCGGTCGTCCCGCGCGCCGGGACCGCGATGAACCGCCTGGTGCGGGAGATCCACAGGCAATTCGGCCAGGCGGCGCTGGTGGAACAGTTTGTGGGCCACCGCGAGCTGAACGTCGCCCTGATCCAGCGAGGCCGGCGCCCGGAGGCGCTGGCCGTGGCCGAGATCGACTTCTCCGCGTTCCCGCCCGATCAGCCGCACCTAGTCGACTATGAGGCCAAGTGGGTGCCCGGCAGCTTCGGCTTCGACCACACCCCCCATATCCTTCCCGCCCCCTTGGGCCAGCGCCAGACGCGGCGGGTCTTGGCGGCGGCCCTGGCGGCCTGGGAGGCGACGCTCTGTCAGGACTACGCCCGCGTGGACATGCGCCTGGATGACGACGGCCAGCCGGTGATCCTGGAGGTGAACGCCAATCCCGATCTTTCGCCCGATGCCGGGTTCGCCGCGGCGCTGGCGTCAGCCGGCTTGAGTTTCGCCGATTTCATCGCCCTGATGCTTCAAAACGCATTGGGGCGGCTCCCCGCAAGCCGGCCGGCGCCGCAGAAGGCCCCCCAGGCGTCGAAAGACCTCTGCGACATCCGCCATAGCCTCCCGCAAGACCGTCAGACCGTGCTGGATCTGCTAGCCGGCACGGGCAAGTTCCGGCCCAATGAACTGGAGGTGGCGAGAGAGGTGCTGGATGAGGCCCTCTCGCAAGGCCCGGACGGGGACTACCAGTCGTTCGTCGCCGAGCTGGGCGGCCGGGTGTGCGGCTGGGTCTGCTACGGACCCACCCCCTGCACCGAGGGCACGTGGGACGTGTATTGGCTGGGGGTGGACGCCACTTGCCAGGGCAAAGGCATCGGCCAGGCGTTGATGCAGCACGCCGAGCGGGACATTCGCCGGCGCGGCGGCCGGCTGGCCGTCGTGGAAACCTCCGGGCGCGACGACTACGAGCAGGCCCGCCGGTTCTACCTGAAGTTCGGCTACCGCCAGGCCAGCCGCCTGCGGGATTTCTACGCCCCCGACGACGACAAGATCATCTATCTCAAGACACTCCAGTAGCCGGCTATCGCCCGTGCAATCGCCGCGGCGCGCGCCCGATTCATGCGCCGGCGGCGGGGCCTCGCGGCGGGCCTTGGCGGGAAATTCTAAGGAGGGCGGACTGGCGCCCCGGACCGGTCGCTTAACGTCCCCGGCCGCAAAAACCGGCCGTAAATAGCTTAAACGGTTCGGGGGACATCCGCCCCTCCACACGCCCCGGAGAACCCTCACAGCCGGCCCGGATTATCTTTTGTGTCCCGATCTTCGGGGACACCGCGCCGCCAGTCCGCGCAAGGGCGAAAAACCGGCTGTAAACACCCTACTTTTTTTCGGATATATCTCCGGATAATCGGCGAACACCCCTCACGCCTCCCAGGCCGCAAACTCCCCCGAATCTTGCCGCGCCCCCGCCCGGGAGTGGAGCAGATACCCCGTGGCGATTGTCTTGATGGTCAAGCCGCATCCTGTCGCCGGAGGCGGTTTTCTTTGATCAGGTGTTCATCAGATCACCAGTTCTTGTGTGCGAGCGGTCGCGGCGGTCATCTTGGTTTTGGCGCAGGCCAGGAGGCGATGGTAGAATTGCCTCAGCGAGGGGTTCTTGCGGATGCCGTCCCGGGCACGCGTCCGGCGGGCGGTCCGGTCGGTGGATAACCACCGAAGGCGGGACCAGGATGGCCCTGCGACATACAGGCAGGACATGTCCGGTGCGGCCGTACTATACTGGCACGGGCAGGCCGTCGGGCCGATGGGTCCGGCCGGCTCCCGGCTGTTGCCGTCGGGTCGAAGCGGCGTTCAACGAAAGGGACTCATGATGGCAGAGCAGTTTGAGGTAGCCGAGCTGGTTAAGGTCGCGGTGGAGGACGAGAAGTCAGGGGTCGCCTACTATTCGCGGCTGGCACAAAAGGCTTGCGACGCCTGGCTCCGCTCGACCTTCGCCGACCTGGCCGAGCAGGAGAAGCATCACCAGCAGCGTTTCGAGCGGATGTTGGCCGATCTGGGCGGGTACTCCCCGCGCGAGCAGTACCCCGGGGAGTACATGGCCTACCTGCGGGCGATGACCAGCGGGCGGGCGTTCCCGGACGTCCACGCGGCCCAGCAGGCGGCCGAGCAATGCGCCGACGACCTGTCGGCCGTGGACATGGCGCTGCGGTTCGAGCGGGACACCCTGGTGCTCATGAACGAACTGCGAGGCTTTGTGCCCCAGCGGGACCGCGCGATCGTCGACGAGTTGATCAACGAGGAGCGTTCGCACGTGGTCGTCCTGACGGCCGCGAAGGAAAAAATGAGCTAGTTCCTTGACCGCCAAGGGTTTGGCTTCAAGGCAGCGTATAATCTCCCAGGACAACTCCAGGTAAGGGAAAGGCAATGAAAGGCAACGAGAAGCTGATCGAACGGCTCAACGACCTGTTGTCGGACGAGATGACGGCCATCAACCAGTACATGGTGCATGCGGAGATGGCCCAGAACTGGGGCTACCAGGCGCTCCACAAACTGATCCGCGACCGCGCCGTCACCGAGATGAAGCACATGGACGCGCTGATCGAGCGGATCCTGTTCCTGGAGGGCCGGCCGATCGTCAGCCGCCTCAAGGAGATCCGCATCGCCGCCGAGGTGCCGGGGATGTTCCAGAACGACCTGGGCCTGGAGATGGGAGCGGTTCGCGCCTACAACGAGGCCGTCAAGCTGGCGGTGGAGGTGGGCGACAACGCCACCAAGGACCTGCTGGAGAAGATCCTCCGCGATGAGGATGCCCACGTGGACGAGATCGAAGGCAGCCAGGACCGCATCCAGCAGATGGGCCTCCAGGTCTACCTGTCCACGCAGACGGAGAAGAAGGGCTAGCCGCGCCCGCGACCGGCGACCTTGACACCCGTCGTGGTCTTGCCGGCTCCGGCCTTCTGATTGGCGGTCGCCAGGGCCTTCACGGGTCCCGCTCCTGCGCGGCGTCATGCACCGCCGCTGCGATCCTCCTGCCCGAAGGGAAGCGGTGCGGGCTTCGCCTCTTTGCCTTTGGCGCGAGGCGCCTTCTTGAAGGTCTTGGTCACCTGGCGAATCGGCGGCATGTCGATAGCCTTCCCGCCCAGCAGCTCGGCCACGGTCATGATTTGCAGCCTCGGATGCCTGGTCCCCCAGGGTGAAGCGTAGAAGCCCGCCCCGGCGGCCTCGGTCCGCATCGGCCGCGTCGCCTCCTGCATCGTGATGAGGACCCCGATCTCCGCCCCCTCGCGATCCAGCACGCCGCGCAGGTCGCGGACGTGGGCCACGCTGGTATGCCCCGCTTTGACGGAAAGTATAACCTGCTTCGTCTTCCCGCCCTCGCCCTCGTCGTGGAAGTAGAGCCTGCCATCGATCCCCTTGTCGCTTCCCTTCTTCTGCTCCACGGGGCGCGCCCCGACCTGCCCCAAGGCCCACCATTGGAACTGATACGGGTCGTCGGCGGCCAGCGTGGCGGCGTCGGGCAGCGAGGTCGGCTCGCCGATGGTCCGGTAGACCAATCGCTCGCCGAAGGCGTCCCGCAGGCGATGCTTCATCAGCCCGATGGCCAGGTGGGTGATGTCGATCCCGATCCAGCGGCGCTTGAGGCGCTGGGCCACGGCGATGGTGGTCCCGCAGCCGCAAAACGGGTCGAGCACGATGTCGCCTTTGTTGCTGCTGGCCTTGATGATGCGCTCCAGTAGGGCTTCGGGCTTCTGCGTGGGATAGCCCAGGCGTTCGCGGGCCTGCGAGTTGATCTCTGGTATATCCACCCAAACATCGCCAATGGAATGCCCGGGCATTTCATCGAGATATCGCTTCGCGGTCGGCCACCCCGACTTGGTCAGCTTGATTCGCCCTTCTGCGGTGAGCCGGTCAATGTTCTCCTGGGACCATCGCCAGTGAGTTCCCGGTTTCGGTTCGAGAGTCTTCCCGAAGAATACGCGGGGCGGACCTTGTCCGGCCGCTAGTGCGTTGTCCAACCTGTACAATCGTCCGTCCGCGTCGGCTTTGAAATGGGAGGCGATGTATTTCTCCCCGTAGGAGCGGCGTTGCGTGAGAAAAGTATGTTTGCCTGGAACCTTTGCGTACATCAATAACACGTCGTGTAGGCGCCCCCATCGTTTGGAATCTGCGTGAAAGTTGAACCGCTCCCAAGCGATCTCGTTCAGAAAACCGTCAGGGCCGAACACAGCGTCCATGAGCAGCCTCAGGTGTGCGCTCGCCGTTGGGTCGCAGTGCAGGTAGATGCTCCCCGTGGGCTTCAGCACGCGGCGCAGCTCCGCCAGGCGTGGCGCCATCATGGCCAGGTAGGCCATCATGTCGTTTTCGCCCAAGAAGGTTCGGAACGCCTGCATGGCCTGGGAGACCTGCCCGCCGGCCTCGACGGTTTCCTGGTAGGCTTCGGCCGCCGCCTGGTCCCATCGCCAGGTGTCCTCGAACGCCTTGATCTGCGCCGCGGCTTGAGACCCGTTCCGCTCGGCAAAGAGGACGTTGTAGGTCGCGTTAGAGTTGAAGGGCGGGTCCAGGTACACCAGGTCCACCGTCTCGTCGGCAACGTGCCGCCGAAGGACGTCCAGGTTGTCCCCGTAGTAAAGCATGTTCGTCCAATCAGCCGCCATGGCGTGCCTCTCCTGGGGCATCTTGTGTTCCGTTCGCTGTTCCGGCTCATGCCCCCCAGGGGGTTGTCATATGCGTCCCGCTCCGCTGCGTCATCCGGACGGGTCCCCGTCGAACTCCATGATGGCGGGCGGTTTTTCCCACCAGCAACGCCAGCCCTGCGGCTATGACGCCACCACGTCCCGCCAGGCGGGCCCGGCGATGGCGTTCTAGTGACACGCCGGCCCCCGGACACCGCGTGCTAGTGGAGTGCCGGCCCGCGGTCGGCGTCCTTGCCGTCGGCGTCAACGTCCTCGTCGTCTTCCTGGATCTTCCAGCGATCCGACTCGTCCATGTCCCCGAGCTCGCGCTGCATCACCTTGAACATCTTCTCCTGCATGGGCGCCAGCCGGCGGTAGTACCCCAGCGTCGCCTGGTAGGCCGCGACCATCTGGTTGATCTTGATGAGCTGCCACTTGGCCAGGCACTCCGGCTCCTTGACGGTGCTGAACGGGTCGCACCGGAACGCCAGCTCGCCGTGCTGGCCACGCTGGAAGTGTTCGCAATCCTTGCATTGAATCATGGCATGCTCCCGCGGGGCCGCCTTCGACCCGACTGTCTGGATAGCCCATCCATCGGGGCCTGCTTGCCGTCGATGGCGTATCCACCGACAGAATCGGCAAACAGGCCGCTTTCTTGCCAGCTTAGCCGTGCACGGTAGGGCAGTTGCAGATGCACGCCCGCGGCAGCGGTTTGCCGGCATAGCTAAGTCGGACAGAAGGGGCTTCGCGGCGCCCAGGAAGGATTCTAACGACTTTCCCACCACACCTGCAAGGGCTTCCGACGACGTGATCTTGCCGCACCGGTCGCCCCCACCGTGGGGGCATTTCCACACCGACTGACTGGTGGGTAGACTCAGGCCTGCTGCGAGGCTAGGGACCAGACGTTCTGTGTTGCCCATTAAAGACGCACAACCTGTCCAACGGCAGCGGCCGATGCGCGCTGGGGCGTGGGGTTGGGGTAGAATGCACTGTTGGCCGCCGGGACCGGCGCGGAAGCACATGACACCCGATGACACCAAGGCCAATCCGGATCAGCCAGAGCTCTTTGAGGCGCCGACCATCGCCGCCGAGGCGGCGTCGGCCGCCGGTCGGGGCGTAGCCGTTCGGGAGGCGCCCTGCAAGAGCCTGCTCAACCGGTCGGGAATCGACGACTATTCCTTCAATTGCTACACCGGCTGCACCAATGGCTGTGTGTACTGCTACGCGCGGTTCATGCAGCGGTTCCATCCCCACGACGAGCCGTGGGGCCGCTTCGTGGACGTGAAAGTCAACGCGCCGCGGGTCCTGGCCCGTCAGCTTGCCCGGCTTACCCCCGGCTCGGTGTTCACGTGCAGCGCCTGCGACGGCTGGCAGGGAGTCGAACGCCACTACCGGCTGACCCGCCAGTGCTGCCAGATGCTCCTGAAGGCGGGGTTTTGTCTGAATGTCCTGACCAAGAGCGACTTGGTCCTGCGGGACCTGGACGTTTTTGCCGGCGGCAACGTCTGCGTGGGTGTGACGATCACCACGCTCCAGGAAGCACAGGCCAGGCTATGGGAGCCGGGCGCATCGTCGGTGGCGGCGCGGCTGGAGGTTCTGAAGGCCGCCAAGGCGACCGGTCTGAGGACCGCCGTGATGTTCGGCCCGCTCTTGCCGGGCATCAGCGACTCACGGGAAGCACTGGGCGAGCTGTTTGGACTGGCGGCACAGGCCGAGGTGGACCGCATCTGGACCGATGCGATGAACCCCCGGCCGAGGGTCTGGCCGTCGGTGCGGGCCTTTCTGGAGCGACACAGGCCCGACCTGCTATCGCTCTACGGCAGCGTGCTGTTCGATCGGGCCTATCGACGCCAATACCTGGCCGAACTGAACGCCCGGATCCGCCAGGCGGCGGCCAGGCGGGGCCTGGAGGACCGCTTGGCATGCACGGCCTGAGCTTGGGCCCAGGCAGCTTGTGGTAGAATAGCGATGGATGAATCCATCGTGGACGGGAGAATCAGAGATGCCGACGTACGAGTATCGCTGCGGGAACTGCGGGCGGCGCTTTACCAAGATAATGAGCTTGCGGGAGCACCAGCAACGGGCCAAGCCTTCCTGCCCCAAGTGCCGCAGCCGCAAGACCCAGCAGGTTCCCAGCACCTTCCAGGCAGTCACCGGCAAGAAGGCCTGATGTCCCAAGGCCGTGCCGGTCTGGCGGGGGCGCGGCCCTGGCGGACAGACCAGACAGGCTGCCGACTCCGAGGATTGCCGTAGCGCCGGCCGCCAGCGAAGGCGAGCATGTTCATGAGACCAGATGCGGGCGAACTTGGGCATCGTCCCAATTGGGGCGCCGTCGCCGGCGTTCTGGTTGTGCTGATGGTTGTCGGCCTTTGGTTCCGCGCCCATGTCGGCAGGGCAGGAGCAGGCGCCCAGCAGGATGTGCTGGCGGTAGAACCCGCCTCGCCTACCCTTATCCCCTCCATGTCCGCGACATCGGCCATGTCCGGCCCCGCCACCAAGCCGGCGACTAGCCCCGCGATAATCCGGTGGTCCCCTCCCAGATTCCGCGACCGGCAGGAACAACGGGATGTCATGGTCAGGACGATTCGAGACCGCTACGGCCTGAAGGACAAGGCGATCCTGGACGCCCTGACCGTCGTGCCGCGCCATGAGTTCGTGCCGGAACGTCTCCTGGGCCACGCCCATGATGATTCGCCCCTGCCGATCGGATATGGCCAGACGATCTCCCAGCCCTATATCGTGGCGGAGATGACCCGGTTGCTGGCGCTTCGGAAGGACTCGCGGGTTCTGGAGATCGGGACCGGGTCCGGTTACCAGGCGGCCGTGCTGACGGAGTTCACGCCGCACGTATATTCCATCGAGATCATCGGGGCCTTGGCGCAAAGCGCCTCCGAGCGGCTTCGGCGCCTGGGCTACACGACCGTTTGCGTCCGACATGCGGACGGCTACTATGGCTGGGAGGAGCAAGGGCCTTTTGATGCCATCATTGTCACCTGTGCGGCGGGGCAGATCCCGCCGCCGCTGCTCAAACAGCTTGCGCCGGGGGGGCGGATGGCGATCCCGGTGGGGCCTGCGTTCGCCACGCAGTCGCTGATGCTGGTCGAAAAGGGCCAGGATGGCGCCGTCCGCAGCCGCTCGATGATGTCCGTGGGATTCGTGCCGTTGCTCCGTGCAGACTCTTCCGCCCGGTAAGGCCATGGCCGTGGTCCGAACACGCGTCGCGATGGGGCTGGTCTCGATGGGGGTGATCATCCTGGAACTGGCCCTGATGCGGGGTCTGGCCATTCGTTTCTGGTCGCACCTGGCGTGGATGGTCATCAGCGTGGCCTTGCTGGGATTCGCGGCCAGCGGGACGGCCTTGACGCTTCTGCGTCGGCGGATCATGCAGCGCCCGCCGCTCTGGGCCGGCTGCCTGGCCTTGGGGTTTGCCCTCAGCGTGCCGCTGGTGTGGTGGGCCTGGGGCCACGTGTCCGTGGATGTCGCCTTCCTGGCTTGGAGCCTTTCACAGGTTCCCAACGTCATCGCGCTGGAGCTGCTCATGCTGGTCCCGTTCCTATTGGCGGCCGGCGTGATCGGCATCGTTCTGATGGACAAGCCGGATCGGCTCAGCGGCCACTACGCCGCCAACCTCCTGGGTTCGGGTCTGGGAGGCGCCGCGGCTGTGCTGCTGATGTTCGTGCTGAATACCCAGCAGCTAGCTTGCGCCGCCGCGGGGGCAGGCTGCTTGGGGGGATTATTGCTGCTGGGCAAGCGGCCTCTGGGGGTTGCCGCGAGCTGCCTGGCCGGCGCGGCCCTGATTGCCGGGGGAATCCTCCTTCCCCTGGAACCGCGGGCGTCCCCCTACAAGATGCTGGCACAGGCCAGGACCTGGCCGGGAACTCGCTTAGTCTGCCAGGCAGAAGGCCCGCTGGGCCGGATTGACGTGATCGCCGGGGAGGCGGTGCACTACGCCCCGGGCCTGAGCCTTCAGTACACGGAGGCGATCCCGCCCCATGCGCTCATCTTCGTCGACGGCGAGCAGGCCGGCGCCGTGTATGACTGCCGGCGCGCGCAGGATTGGGGCTTTCTAGACTACACCACCGCGGCCGCTCCTTATCATCTCCGCGCCCAGCCTAACGTTTGCGTCGTAGGCGCGGGCGGCGGGGAGCAGATCGGGCTGGCGATATTCCACCAAAGCCCCCGCGTGACGGCCTTGGAGATGA
>Ga0315289_10012609_pt1 | contig 11892 bp, 5 predicted proteins | sample YL17G11_40_MG_FD_203452 | JGI IMG/M metagenome (GOLD analysis project Ga0315289, IMG submission 203452) | Sediment microbial communities from Yellowstone Lake, YNP, Wyoming, USA - YL17G11_40 | ecosystem: Environmental > Aquatic > Freshwater > Lake > Sediment | place: USA: Wyoming | collected...
AATCCGAATAGGGCGTAGACAAGCCAGTAACTTTCCCATGACCAGTTCCTGACCTTTTTAAACGGGAGGTAAAATGTCGCCCCCGCGAGGCCGCCCAGGGCGAAAATGAGCACACCGAGAGCGGGATCGGTCGCCGATTGAGCCAACGGGTCCATATGATTTCCCTTCCTGGTTCGCTAGTTCCTTTTGCTCTGCACATTGGCCTCGTATTTCTTGACTTCGGCCATCCACTCCATGCCCACGGGCACGTTTTGTTGTGCGCAGTAAAAATCCCACACGGCGCCAAAGGGCATAGTTTTCAGCTCTTCCATCAGCGCCAGTCGGGAAGTGTAGTCGCCGCTCTCCTCGAGTTTTTTCAGTGTCCCGTTGGGTTCAAGCATTGCCACACAGAGCGCGCGCAGCATATTGCGCATGCCGATGACCCAGGCAGCCACACGGTTGATGCTCGCATCGAAATAATCAAGACCGATGTGTGTGCGGCCAAGATAATTGCCGCGCACCAGTTCCTGGGCGATGCCCATCAGGTCGTCGTTGAGGATAATCACGTGGTCGCTGTCCCAACGTACACCTCGGCTCACATGGAGAAGGATCTCGTCGAGGAACGCAAGAACCGAGGAGATCTTGTCGGCCACGCTTTCGGTGGGGTGGTAATGCCCGACATCCAGGGTGACCAGTTTGTTGTTCCTGGCGGCATAAGCCAGGTAGAATTCGTGTGATCCGACAGTATAGCTCTCGGTGCCGATGCCGAAAAGCTTGCCTTCAACGGAGTCGAGGTTATATTGCGGGCTGATTTTTTCCGCAAAAACTTCATCCAAAGCCTCTTTGAGGCGCTCGCGAGCGCCACGCCGGTCGGCTGGGGAGTCTTTCATTCCGTCCGGGATCCACACGTTTGTGACGGCGGCTGTTCCCAGCGCTCTGCCCATCGCAGCGCCGATTTTTCGGCAGGCGATGCAGTGTTCGATCCAAAATTTGCGGATGGATTTATCCATGTGCGACAGAGTGAAACCATCCGCGGCTTTGGGATGGGAGAAAAGGGTTGGGTTGAAATCCATTCCGATGCCGAGCGACCTAGCCCAGCCAATCCAGCTCTTGAAATGAGCGGGCTTAAGCTCATTGCGTTCCGCTTTTTTGCCCCGGGGAAACTCAACATAAAAAGAGTGGAGATTGAGGCGATGTTTCCCGGGAATGAGAGAGAACGCCATTTCGATATCGCTGCGCAATTCAGCGGGCGTGCGGCCTTTTCCGGGATAGTTGCCGGTTACGGCAAGTCCGCCCCCCAGTGTTGCGTCCATATTTTCAAAGCCGCCCACATCGTCGCCCTGCCAGCAGTGCATCGAAACCGGCACCTTTTTCAGGTTTCTCAGAACCTGATCTGTGTTCACGCCCAATGCGGCATAACGGTCTCTTGCCTCCTGATAACATTTTTCAATAGATTGCATATTCATGGAGAACTCCTCATTCAAGTCAAGCTAGGTTGAGCCTTTGTTGGGCAAACAGCAGCATGTTTAGTCAGCCAAGTATTGTTGAAAACGCTCGAATTCGAGATTCCAGCGGCTGGAGGCGCGCGGCTCAAAACGTTCCACCGGGAATGAGCGATCAATGATTTGACGCGCCTCGGCGATTGATGTTACCGCACCCGTAGCCAGCATCTGCATCGCGATATTGCCAAGCGCTGTAGCTTCGACGGGGCCTGCGACCACAGGCCGTCCCGTTGCGTCAGCCGTGAATTGGTTCAATAATCGGTTTCGTGAGCCCCCACCTATAATGCGGATCTCCTCAAACCGGATTCCCGTTAGTTCCTCCAGCGAGTCGAGAACTGCTCGATATTTGAAAGCGAGGCTCTCCAAAATGGCGCGCGTATATTCAGGCGCCGTTTTGGGCGCAGGCTGCCCCCTCTGGAGGCAACACTGGGCAATGGCTGAGGTCATATCATCGGGATGAAGGAATGCTTTGTTATCCGGGTCAAAGAGCGATCGGAATGAACAGCGTTCATCTTCGGCTGCCTTCAGCAGTTCATCATATGAGAACTCTTGCCCGGAAGCTGTCCAGGAGCGCTTGCATGACTGCAACAGCCAGAGTCCTCCGATATTTTTCAGTAGCCGGATCGTTCCGCATACCCCACCTTCGTTGGTGAAATTGAGGTCGCGAGCCTTGGGGGTAATCACCGGTACACGAAGTTCCGCCCCGAGCAGAGACCATGTGCCGGAGCTCAAGAATGCGCTTTTCCCGGCCGTCGATACCGCCGCAAAAGCGGAGCCGGTATCATGGGATGCCGGCGCCACCACTGGTGTGCCAGCTAAGGGTTTCGAGACGTCGTCCTTGAGCCTGCCGATTACAGTTCCGGGTTCAACAATGGGCATTAACAGCCGCGCCGGGAGATTGAGCGCGTTTAGCAGTCCCGTTGCCCAGGAACGTGTTGCAGCATCCACAAACTGCGTTGTGGTCGCATTGGTATATTCAGAAACCATGCTGCCGGTGAGCCAGTAATTCAGAAGGTCCGGGATAGTCACCAGGGCCTGGGCAGCATCGATCAGCTTAGGCGTCGAACGGCACGCTGCGTAGAATTGATACAAAGTATTAAAGGGCAGGAATTGAATGCCGGTAAACGAATAGATGATCTCGCGGGTGACGTGTTGAAACACCTCCTCCATGATTCCATCCGTGCGCTTATCCCGGTAGTGGTATGGATTTTCAAGCAGATCGCCGCGCTCTCCAATCAGGGCGTAATCAACGCCCCACGTATCGACGCCGATACTATCAAGTTGTTTGACTGGGAGGCCGTCCAGTGCCCTTTTCATTTCCAGCCACAGGCGGAGAATATCCCAGCGCAGCGACTCTGCATTCAGAACGGGATCGTTGGGAAAGCGATAAACCTCGCTGATATCGAGAATGCCGGAGCGAAGATTTCCCAACATCGCTCTTCCGCTCTCCGCACCCAGGTCAAAAGCCAGGAAATGGGAATCCACGCGATCGCCTTTTCAAAATCATGGTGGGACAGTTCAATAGAAATTGCATACTAACACAAGACATGCAAAGCACACACGAATTCTGGAGCGCCTGCAACGCGCGAACCGCCATCCTAATCCAGCTAGGAAACAAGGCCGAAGACACAACGAGGGCGGCCTTGGCGGCGCCGAGCGGCAGAGGCGGTTTTCGTGGATGGTCACCACTTGCCACAAGATTTAGCTCATGATTGGCAGCATCCTAAATGTACACGCCGGCCTTCATGAACACATGGATATCTACATCCTGTGCATTCTGTACCGATGAAGCCGTACGCTTTTTTATGTCGGGCCGGTTGATACCATATTCCGCATATCGGTTTCCCGGCGGCGTCTTGCGCCGCTTTGCTCGCGGCGATTTCCCTAGCCATGGTTTACTATAGCCGGTATTTTATCCACGAAACCGTGTTCGTGCTCCTTACCTCTTGCGTGCTGCAGTCCGCATTCCGATACAACCGGCACGGCAGCTCCGCCTGGGCCATGAGCACGGGTCTTTGCCTGGGATTGATGTAAGCCACGAAGGAAACGGCGATCATCGCGTGTACATGCATGTTGGTGGCAACTTTTCTACTGGTGTCAGTGAAAAAAGCGTGCAGCGAGACGTTGCTTTGAATCATATTAGCCCGCAACCGGCGTCAACTTGATCTCCGTAAACATCCGAACCGATTCTCGGTAACAGTCCGGCCGTCGATGCTGCCCCATAGCTGTTGCGCCACCTGGCGCACTGCCGACTGTCCTGCTGCCCCTTGTTCATTGCTGGGAGACCACCTCGGTTTGGGCCCGACCACCGTGGCACCCGCTTCGACTAGTTCCCTGATCTTGCTCGCTACGGAGGGTGTGAGGTACGGCTCGTCGGCGCGCAGTACCAGCAACCGGTAGCTCAAGCCGCCGACCACGATGCGTCCGTCCTGCACCTTAGCCAGGTGCAGCAGGCCATCCCGGTTCACGATCTCGTGCGAATATCCTTCCGGCAGGGCAGGATCGGTTTGCCAGCAGGAGCCGAACTTCGGCGCCAGGAGCGATCTGCATGGAATATTCTCGCCTGCATAGTACAGCACATCCACCGCAGGCTGGCCTTGCTGCAACAGCGCCTGGGCCCTCTTCATATAATCACGCCATCCCTGCCCCGCCTTCCACCAGGTGTTCAGGTGATTGAATGGCGTTCCGGCCCCGGGTATCCCAGGAGGGCGGTTGGGGTGGTATTGTTCGTTCCACACGTGCAGCATCATCCGGTTGAGACCCTCGGCGTAGTTATGATCGCCCATGGCCTTCAGCGAGAATGGATGATCCTGCCAACTGCCGCCGGTCCAGGCCTCCGCAAAAACAATTTTCTTGCTGTAGATGCGCGCCCCAGCCACCGCATCCCGGATGTCGTTGGGTTTCCAGTTCTGCCCGGCGCGCACCCAGAACTCACCACCCGTCCAGTCGGTGTATTTGTAGTATTCCATTCCGTCGCAGGGCGTGGCCGGATTGACGTCCTCCGACATGACAATCGCGCCATGGTCGTGCGCCAGGCGGTACATGGTTGCATAGTGGTTGTCAGCGATGCACTCAGACATGGGCCGGCGGGCATCCAGCAGAAAGCCCTCCGTGATGCTTCCGCTCCCCACCATAATCCCAGCCATGGCCGGCAGGAACTTTGTGGGATCGTATCCGCGGCGTGCGCGGAACTCCTCCTTCAGTACCGGCGACCAGTTTTGCGCGCGGCCTTCCCAACTGTCGATGTTCAATACCTTGATGACATTTTTTGAATCGGGGATACGCCGCAGCATCTCGCCGAACCAGCCGTGGAACGTGACGCGCGCAGCGTCAGTGCTGTACTTGTCGCAATGCAGCCCGCCGCCGGTGGCACTCAGTTGTGACAGGTAGCCGAACCGCATCAACCGCCATTTGCCCGCGGGAGGCGTCCAGTCCGTGACCGTGCCGTCCTCATTCAGCTTGCCGGTCAAATCGACGATACTGTCCAGCGGTACGCAGGCGGATGCAGGCACTTCGTCATCGGTCACCAGCCGGCCGCGGCCCCAGGTAGACGCGTTCTTGGCCGGAAGCAGATGCACTGTCGGCGTGGACTGCAATTGCACACTTGCAAACCCGAGACGCTCAACCATGCTGGCGAAGTCACCGCCGCCGGTGCGAGTCCCCGTCCGCATGCCCTCGTCGTAGCCCAGCGGCGGCCCCGGCGTGTAGACCAGGCGGAAAAAACGAGCTCGGATTTCCGTCACAGTATGGCTCAACACGGAAACGCTGGTCTGCCAGCCATTGTACATAGGCTCCAGCTGCCCGATCTTGCGAAAGGCAGTTCCGTCATCGCTGGCCTGTACCTCCAGGCTGTGCGCAATGCGATACGGATTGCCGGGTGCCGCGCCGCCCCCACCTCCAAATCCGCCGAATCCCGCGGCACCACCGCCCGGATTCATCGTCACGGCGCGCAGTGTGAACGGCTGCTCAAACGCAAACTGGATCCATCCGGCCTTGTCGGTATCGACCACGCGCTCATTGTTGGATAGATCGACCGCTTTCGCCAGGTCGGTGATCGGCAAGCTGGCGGTGACCCTGGCGTTGCGGGAGAGATTGGTCTCTCCCCAATCCGCCGGCACCGGAAATGCCAGCAAGGCCAGGTCGCGATAGTAAGCTCTGTAGCTGGCCGGGAAGGTCTGAGCGCCGCGGCCACCTAAAGTGGCTGCTGCCGCGGAGGCTGCCGCGGGTGCGAAGCCGGCCCTGCTGCCCGGAGCAATTCCGGGAGCAGTCTGGCCCCCTCCCGGCGCACCACCTGCGGCGCCGGCCGCACTGCCACCACCTCGCCCGGCAATTGCCGGGCGCGAAGGTTTCTCAATCACCCCGGAAAATGGCTTCCCGCCGTCAACATTCAACTCGCTCCATACCAATTGTTGTTGCGACAACTCCGGAGTAATGCCGGGAGCCCCGGCCGGCCCCCAACTCGAGCAGATGTGTGGCGCGATGGTAAGCTTGAGCCGCCCCGCTTCTTTTATGGTATGTGTTACCAGATCCCACCATTCGGGTGTACCGCAAGCCGTGGCCTGAATTCCGTCCTGGTTCCCCGCACCGTCGAAGTAAAACCAGTTCACCGTGTTGATCCCGGAAGCCGCCATGCCCTCCAGATCAGCGGTGATCCCCTCTTTGGTAACCACGCCTCCGGTCCAATGCCAGACAACAGATAGCCCTGCATCCGCAGGCGGATCCGCCAAGGCGCTCTCCAAGGCCGGCGCCGCGGTTTGGCTGGACATCTCCTCTCTGTCAATCAAAGTGAGAGCACCGGCCGCACAAACAGTTTGTATGAATTCCCGTCGTTTCATGACCCGGTTCCCCGTCGTTGCATCGTTGAACAGTAGTCGAAGCATTCTTGTCGCTCAACGAAACAGCCGCTGCGCGAGAAGATACAAGTCGTCCTTCACACTACCTGGCTGGTTTGACCCACCGACAGGATGCGCAAGGATTCGTGTGACGGCAAGCCTCAGTTTCATTGTCTGATCTTTTGGGTGAGAGAGATCTGGCGCAGGCTGCGCGTCCGGCTGGACTTCTCCCAGTACTCTCCGAGTGCCGTCCAACCCAGCGAAATCCAGTAGCCGTAACTCGGATACGTGGTTTGCGTCATGATGGCGTAGGCGGCATCGGCCGCTCCAGCCACCCCTTCATCCGCGGCCTGGCTGAGCACCGGCAGAATCCAGCGCATGCTGGCGATACCGACCATCGCGTGGCCGTCGCGGGTTTTCACGACGTCCTCAACCAGCTTCGCCTGCAGGTCCGCGCGCTTGTCGTCGGGCACCAGCCCAAATGCCAGCGGAAGGACAGCCATGCCCTGGACGAACACCTGGTTTGGATCCTCACGGTAGTATCCCGCTTTGTCATCCCACCATTTGGCGTTGAAGTCCCTCTTGATGTTCTCAAAGAGCAGGTCATAACGCCGGGCGTCATCGGCATTGCCGAGGGCGCGGGCCGTATCCGCCGTGATCTTCGCCAGGTAGGCATAATAGGCGGTGACGGACGGCGAGATTATGGTGGGCACTCTCCACTTGGTGGGCGCGCCATCGGGGGCATCCGCTCCTGTTACGGGGGCCCAATCTCCCAGGCCGGCGGTCAGCGTGTACTTGTAAGAATCGCCGTCCTTATCGGTCCATTGTGGAATCCAGTTATCCAGATACTTCTGCATGAGGGGGTAGGTCACCTCAAGGGCCCGCACATCGCCGTAACGCAGGTAGGACTCCCACGGGGTCACATACCAGAAGGCCTCCCAGATCGGCGACGCGCCGCCGTTGGCTGCGGGCTTGAAGACCTGCCCCACGTGGCTGTAGCCCCTGGCAGTCGGAGCCAGCAGGGTTAACTCCCCAGTCGGTTCCTGGGCGTCGGCCATGTCCTGAAAAGACTTACAGAACTGGCTTTCGGTGTCGAATTGCAGAGACGCCGTCGGCACGCTGAGTTGCGCGTCGCCGGTCCAACCGTTCTTCTCGTACTGCGGCGTGTCAGTAATGATCCCGGAGACGTAGTTCTCCGCTATCGCCGCGCGGGTGTTCTTCTCGATCTGCGTGAGCAGCGGGTTGGAAGCGCTGAAAGTGCCGCTCGCAGGCATGGCGGTCCGCACCTCGTGGACAGACACGATGTTCACCATCACACCGTCGGGTAGCGGCTCCGGCGCGACGCCTGCGCCGCCGCCCATGCCTCCGAAGCCACCCCCGCCGCCGCTGTCGGCGCCCGAGGGCTTCACGGGAGAGCTGATCTGGATGTATTGATGGCCCTTGTAGGTGAATTGCGGAGTGAACAGCTCCGGTTTCTCAGGCGTGCCTGTGCCCTTCGCGATGTAATAGTCGACCTGCATATCCCCGGCGCCGGCACTGATCGTGCCGGCGTCAGTGGTTTTATCGGAATAGGCGATCTGGATCGGCGTTCCGGTAGGCGCACCGTACACGCTGATCGTCGCCCACCCAGAGCGCTGCAGCCCGGTGTCCCAGACGTAAACGCCGGGGCTCGGATTGGTTCGCTTGCCGGCGGGCCAGTTGGCAACCAGCCTTGTGGGATCTCCCCGTTGGGCGCGCATCTGCCCTTTTGGAGCGTCCACTACCTGCGCCGCGGGCCACGAAGACGCATCGAAGCTGGGCCTGTCCCAGTTCGGGATCTCCTTGCGCGCGTCGTAGGTCTCCCCCAGATAGTAGTCGTCGTAGCGAGTAGGGCCGTTGACGATCACCTTCCAGGTCCCGTCCGACTTGATTACCTGTTCCGTGCCGTCCGCATACTCGATGTACATGTCCGTGCGGAACCGCGGCGTCTGCCGCCACTCGGCGGTCTCATAGGCCCAATTGACAGTGACCGATTCCTGATCGAAATGGCCGGCGCCCAACTGGGTGGCGATTACGTTCTCGGCCGTGGCGCTCTGATCCTGCCGGATCAGCCTGGTGACGTCGTCGGTCCTATAGTAAACGGTGTCGTAGTAGTTCGTGAAGGGCGGGTCAAGGAAGCGGTCGGAAGTGGCCGTGCCGTTCAGCGACATGTTGTTGTACGCCAGACCCGCTGAGTAGACCCGGGCGGCAACAACCTTGCCGTGCTTCGCAATCGGATCCACCGTGAAAGACTTACGAAGCATCGGAACCGGCCGGATTTCGCGGCAGCTCCCGGAACCGCCACGGCCGCCTTTTGGCCGGCAGAAATCCTCGGGCTGCCCCACGCGAGCAATTGTTGATCCGGCTGCAACGCCGGCTCTGAGCGCAGGGGTAAAGGTGATTCCCGTCCCCGGGGTGGATACCGCAGCGCCCAGTGGCTGCGCCGAAGTCAGCGCCCGGGCGAAGCTGATGCCTGTTCCAAGACCTTCTACTGTGGCACCCTGCGCATGCGCCGAGGACAAGGCCGGGGTGATCGTGATAGTAGTGGGCTGCCCCGCACCGCCTCTGCCCCCACCCGGGCCGCCGGCGCCTGGCGGTGCGCCTGCCTGAGCCGCTCCACCTGCCGGCGGCGCTCCACCTACTGCTGGCGGACCTCCTGGGCCCCGGCCTCCGCGACCGCCCTGCGGCGCTGCCACGCTTACAACCGTCCGGGATTCGCTATCCACGATGACGGTATCGCCAGCCTGGATTCCGCCGGGCCCACCGCCCCGGCCGCCACCGCCGGCACCGGTAACTTGGATCGTGGTAGCACCGGCGGCTGCTGCGGCAGCAAGGGTCATTCTGACGGCGGCAGTGCCGATCGAGCTGATGGCAGCCTGGTTCATACCGATCACGATCGGCCGGCCGGTTTCGAAGCCGATCACGGAGGGCACCTTGATGTTTGTGGCGCCGGCTGGGGCCGCAGCCGCAAGCGTGGTCGTGGCCGCCGCTGTGCCCACCTGTGTGGCTGCGACCGTCTCCCCACCGAGGGTGAACCGCACGCCGGGTGCGATGGCCGCCACGCTCGTCACCTTGACGTTCGTTTCGCCTGCCGCGACGGGGGCGTGGAGCGTGGTGTTGAACTGCAGACAGCAGGCGTCGACAGCCAGGCTCTGAGCTGGCGTCGGGGGAACATCGAGGCGCTTCGGCCCGCTGATCCAGTCGCCTCTCCATTCACTCGCGCTCAGATATGCCGTCTCAAACCATGTGGCGGCGGAGGCGAAACTGCCCGTCTCGCCGGCGATGAACACGCGAACTGTCCAATAATACCGGGTCCGCGACGACATCGCCGGTCCGGTGTAGATCGCGGAGGGATTGGAGGACCGAACGAGCTTTGAGTCCCAGATGAGACCTAATCCCTGACCCGAAGCCGCCACCTGGGCTACAGTTGCGACCACGACGCGGTACGCCCTTTGCTGAACGCCCGACCGGCTTGCTTCCACCCGCCAGGTGAATCGCGGCTTTGGGTTGTCGATGCCCAGCGCCTCGGTGGTGGCCTCCGTCCTCAATCCCGTGACGCGAACGGCGGCGCCCGCCGGCGCCTTGGTGGCAGTTCCTTGGCCCCAAACAACTGCAACTAGCAGGCAGAGCACGGAGCAAAGTAGCAAGAGCTGCTTCCTGATCTTCATAATTCCGATCTCATGGCAAAAGGAAATTGAAGTGATTGCGTGGCAACCTAGTCGCGGGCATGCGCGACGTGGTTCGAGCCTGTGCTCGCGCCGCAAAATGCACGCAAGCCTTGCCTTTAGTTTCGTTCGTGCCACCAGCCGGGAAGGGGCTCTAGCCCCCTCACCTCTGATGGCACATCGGTACAGATGACAATATAAAGGGCGCTCCGGATCGGAGCGCCCTGATAACCGGCAATGACTAGAAGGTAAAACCTCAATCCCAGCTGAACCTGTCGGGCGTCATTGCTCTGAGTGATACTGGTTCTCGCTCCAAAGGTGCTCGCTGTCGCAGTAGTGTTCGCGTAGTTGGAGATTGGTGTGTTGGTCGGGTTGAAAGCTTCCGCGCGAAACTCCACCTTGGCGCGTTCCTTGATCTTAACAGACTTGAACAAAGACATGTTGATCTGCACCGGATTTGCCTGACGCCAATGGGTGAACTGCGGCGTCGGGTAGGTAAGAAGCGTGTACGGCTTCGTGATGATCCAGGCGATCGGTTCGGTAGTGCTCTGGCAGTTCTGTCTCAGACCTGTATTATCGTTATAGGTACAGGTATTGAACATATGCGCTTCCGTGGGATTGGGAATCCTGGGATCAATCCCGGTGGGATTGGCGCCACCGACGGTAATCATATTACCGCGCGTGTAGTTGGCGGTTCCGGCCAGCATCCATCCGCCCAGCGCCATCCTGAGCGCGGGCGAGGAATTGGCGAAGAATGGCAAAGCATAAGTGCCGCTCCAGTTAAGAATATACGGTGGGGTGCCATCAATCCTGGAGATAAACTGGCCAATGTCATCCATGCCGCCATTCAGGTAGGAGTTAAATGTGGATCCCTTTGCCCAGGTGCCGGTGAATAGAAACGTAAATCCCGCCGAGAACCGTTTTTCCGCGCGAACCTGCAGAGAGTCATACCGGCTCGTGCCGATGGTGCGGCCGTTCTCCGTAATCCCGGTAAACTGCGGATAGGGTAGAAGCGACTGCTGCAGCGTCATCGTAGCGCCATTGAGTGAAGTTCCCGGCAAAAGCCCGGCGAAAGGATTGGTCACCGTGCCAGTCAGTTTGGATCCGTTTGCCATGTACTGCGCATAGGTAACGCTGTTCATCTGCTTGGAAGTAGGGAGCTGGCGCATGCGGCTGCCGATGTAGGAAATGTCGATGACCGTCCGGAAGGGAAATTCATACTGGAAACCGCCGGAGAAGCTGTGAACGTAGGGAATGGAGCGGTCCGGCCAGTAGTAGGAGATGCTGCTGCCCGCATTCGTCAAAATGCCCAACTTGGAGCCATTGGGCTGGTTGATGCCGGTCGGGAATGGATTCGACAGCATTCCGACTCCTCCGAAAAGGAGCGGAATGATGCCGGCATTGCCTTCGGAAGTGCTGGGCGATGTGCTCATAGTGAAGCCGTCGGTCGGTGGCGCATCACCGGAACCCGGCACATACGAGATACCCCACCCGCCGCGTAACACCAGTCTCGATTTAATCTGGTAGGCAATACCGATGCGCGGCTGAATGTTGTTCAGATCGCGCTTGAAGGCAAATCGGTGCTCGCTGTCCGCGAAAATCACTCCACCCTTGACAGTTGTAGTCCCAATGGTAGCGGTCGACGTGGAATCAAAGCCGATGATCATGCGGTTGTATCTGTCGGTCATGGGTGACTCATAATCCCAGCGCAGGCCCAGGTTCAGAGTCATTTTTCTGGTAAAGTGCCAATCGTCCTGGATAAACACGGAATAGTAGCGCTGGCCGCGGGCCGGCTGGTTGACTACATTGCTGCTCACTGAACTCGGATAGCCCAGCAGGAACGACGCGAGCCCGTCGCCCGATGCCGAACTCGTTACCAGTGGGTCCGCCCGCGTG
>Ga0315289_10012611_pt1 | contig 11891 bp, 9 predicted proteins | sample YL17G11_40_MG_FD_203452 | JGI IMG/M metagenome (GOLD analysis project Ga0315289, IMG submission 203452) | Sediment microbial communities from Yellowstone Lake, YNP, Wyoming, USA - YL17G11_40 | ecosystem: Environmental > Aquatic > Freshwater > Lake > Sediment | place: USA: Wyoming | collected...
CAAACTGACCGCGCCGCCCAACTGCCATGCAATTGGCTCACTGCAAGCGTGAGCCGGTCAAACCGAATCAAAACCCCACTTCACAAGTCATGTAAAAACCGCCTCCAACTGAATCGTTCCGGCTAAGGGTGTAGGGAATTGGGGATGCGAATGTAGATGGTGACCACATTCGAGTAAGTCAGCAGCCCGTTGGAAACATCCTGGAAGTACTTCTTCACCGATCCGTTGTTGCCATAGCCATTGTAGCTGTCGCCATTGCAGAAATTGATGATGTCCGCCTGTGGGATGGTGGCCGGATCGTCATCGAAATCAACCAGCAGGCACAGCCCAAGCTTCGTGCCGGTGGTCGTCTGGCCGGGCGCAGATTGGGGGACGATGCCGCCGGCGCTGGCGGTGCCAGCGGCGGCTGGCGCGGCGGCAGCATGCATGGCAGCCTTGCGCTGCCGCCAGCGCTTGCCGTTTTCCGTTGCCTGCTCCCAGCGTTCCCGGCGCTCATGAATCTGCTTGAGGCGCAACGCCGCCTCGAGCCGCTCGTGCGGCGCCAGGCCCAATGCCGCCGGGTCGCCGCGGTGGATCTGTACGCTCGTCGAGATGAGTTGGCCATCAGGCGCTTTGCGGGCAAAGCAATAGGCCCCAAGTGCGTGGTCGAAGACGACGGTGTAGCCCTCAACGGTTTCGAACACCGCGTAGAATTCGTCGCCGCTGCCGACCACTTCAATCCTGGTTCCGTCCGGCTGGATGAACGGGACGTGAAGGTCACGAAAAGGCGCCGGCTGGGCGGTTTGACAGAGCAGCAGGATTGCCACCCAACAAGCGAAAGGGCTGGTGAACAGCGGAAACCGCGAAGCTTGCGCCAGCGGGGCCGCGGGCCTCAACCCTTTGGATTTTGACCCGTTCATAGGTCGCCTCTTGATCGGAAGTCCGCCATGCAAACGGATTACTGCAGGCTCACCAAGACCAGCACCAAGCCCCTGCCCGCTTTGAGGCCGCTCATCGCCTTGCCGAGGACCGCACCCCGGGCCCTGGCATGATCGGTGACCCTCATGCAATGGCCGGGTGTGTCCGAGGTCGTCAGCAAATCCCCCCGGCTTGATCGGGCCGTTGGACGCAGCCGCCAATGCATAGACGCGACCGCTCAAGGCAACGTTCTGTCCGCCTTCCAAGGCCCCTTCCTGGCGCAAACTAATTCCCGGCTTGATGCCGTTGGCCCCGCTGACGATTCCGGCCACGCGCGTGTCATAGGCGCGCTCGCTCGGTTTCAACTGGCCGGGGTGCTCCTCATCTATGATGACTATGGAGCCTTGCGGGATTTCCTTGGCCGACATTCGGAACGGCTCGGCAATGTCAGACCCGCCGGTGATAGCCAGAACTCCGGTCATGGTGGTGCCATTGACGTGAAGATTGGCCTGCGGATTATTTGTGCCGATGCCCACGTTGCCCGAACTGGCGACGCGCATCCGCTCAGAGTTGGCGGTGACGAATGTCATGGCGTCGCCGTATCGGTAGATGATTTGGCCTGCGCCGCCGTTGAAATTGATGGCGCCGTGATAGCTGAAAGCCAACGATGCGTTGTCGAGTTCGATGACCGAGCCGAAGGGCGCATTGGTCGTAATGAAGCGGGCCACGGCCTGCGGCGCCAGCACGTCCAACGGCCAAGACGGGGCGGTGTTGATGCCCACGCCGCCTTGGGCGCGGATACAGAACTGATCCGGGCCAGTGCTGCTGAAGTCACCCCCTTGCGAATCGGCCCAGACAAACGCGCCCTGATGCAGCGCCTTGGCCCGGTTGCCGGCGGCTAACGAGTAGGTTGCGTCGGCAAGATTGAACCTGCCCCCCGGCACCGTCGCGTAAACGCCGTTGTTGGTGTTGCGGTAACCCCCGCCCACCGTCGCCGCCCAGTGGCTGGCGCTGTTGCCGAGACCACCACCAACGGTGGAGGCGGCTCCGGTGGCAAAGTTGCCTTGAAAAGTTGTGCCATCGTAGCCACCGCCGCCAACGAACGAACGAACGAACTACTCCCCCGGCTAGGTTGCCACAGCCGCCCCCCACCGTCGCATAATTAAAGCTGCTGGTGTTGCCTAGGCCGCCCCCAATCGTGGAGGCGTCTCCACCGGCAACATTGGCTTGATAAACAAGCCCATTGAAACCACCACCACCAATGGACGAACCGCGTCCATTGGCAACGTTGTATGCGCCGCCCGACACCGTCGCGAAAAGGTCGCTACTGGCATTACCCTGGCCCCCGCCCACCGTCGCGTAATCGGCGCTGCTGCTGTTGCCCGAGCCGCCGGCTACGGTCGCGTAATTCCCGGTGTTGGTATTCCCCAAGCCGCCGCCGATGCTGGAAGCGGCCCCGCTAGCAACATTGCCCCGATAATTGGCACCATCGAAGCCACCACCGCCAATGAACGAACCCGCTCCATTGGCGAGGTTGCCGCTGCCGCCCGCCACCGCCGCGTAATCGGCGCTGCTGCTGTTGCCGTTGCCGCCGGCCACGGTCGCGGCAAAACCGCCGCTGCTGTTAGCGTCGCCACCGCCCACAGTCGCGGCGAAGCCGCTGCTGGTGTTGTCCTGGCCGTCGCTCACCGTCGCGGCAAAGCCGCCGCTGGTGTTGCCCTAGCCACCGCCGACCGTCCCGAAATTCTGCAGCACGCGGTTGGTCGCCGCCGCGCCGAAGTAATTGGCGGCGCCGCCGCCGGAAATCGTCGCGCCATAGACGGGGGGCGCGGCATAATTCATCGGCGAACCGCCAACCACATTCACGATACCGGAATGGTTTTGGTCATTGACCTTCGGTTCCAGACGCCAGCCGCGCACGCCGTTGACCCAAATCTCTACCGGCTGATTGTTGGTGCTCCCGAGGAACTGGCCGCCCGAGACGTTGTTACCGCCGAGCTGCCAGAAACCGCCCGCACCCAATCCGCCCAACGTGGCCGTGTTGATGTTGGTCAGGCCCGCGCCATCGCCGGTGAAACTGCCGCTGATGTTGTTGGCGGGATTGTTCAGCGTCAGGGCGCTGGAATACGTCCCGGCCAATCCCACGCCCGGCGTCACGTTCTCCGCCGTGATGGCGTACGGCGCGGGTGTCAACTCCTGGCGCGGCCAAAGCGTGGTGAAGGCCCCACCGCCGTTGGTGCGGACGCCGATTTCCAGCCAGCGTGCGCTGCCGGGGAACACCCCCGCGCCGAAGTCCAGCGCCGTGGTGAACAGCCCGTTGCTCACGGCGAGGGCACTGTTAGTTAGGATGGGGCCTACGACGTTGGCACCGCTGCCCGTGCCATCGTAAACGGTGAAGGTCAGGTCGAAGCTGCCATTGGCCGGGTTCGGACCGTCGTTGAGCCGGCCTTGGTAGGTGAAGGCCGTGCCTTGGGCGAAAGCCGTGACAATGCCGGTGACAAACACCAGCAGAGTGAGGGTGAGAAGCGTCAATATGAATTTTCTTGCGGTCATGGGTTTTGTCTCCTTCGAGTATGCAGGATTCCTTCGGTCTCGCTCTGAACTACGCGAGGCCACGACGCCTGTTCCGGTTGAGCGGACGGCTCATGGAGTCTTTTCTGGTTTTCCCGGTTCCAGCCAAACCCGCGCGCCCACGTGCAGCTTGGCCGGAGCCGCGCTCTTGTATCAGAAGTCCATAGGATTTTTCAAGTCTAAAGTGGGCTAATCAATTCGAGGAACCGCAACCGGAGAGGAGGTTTCGCGGGAGGCCCGGAAGCGTTGAAACCGCCAACTTCAGCTTGCGTAACGCAACCTGCAACTCCGCAAGCGCAACCTGAAGGTTGCGGCTACAGTTCGGGAAGCGCGGCCCGGGCGAGGTTTTTGATGCGCGGCTGTTTGAACGTGTTTACATTAGGTGCGTCTTAGAGCAGTGATGTCGGCATTCCGCAAAAGAAAGTTTTAAGATGGCCTTTTCGTTCATTTTTCTCGGGTCGGGCACGTCGCAGGGCGTGCCGGTCATCGGGCAGGAGTATCCGCCCGAGTTCCTCGCCAACCCGAAGAACCATCGGACACGGCCTTCGATTTACGTCGCCACGGACAAGGCCAAGCTGGTGGTGGACACCACGCCGGAATTCCGCATCCAAATGCTCCGCGAAAACATCCGCTGGCTGGACGCGGTGATTTTTTCTCATTCCCATGCGGACCATATCATGGGGCTGGACGATTGCCGGCGCTTCTGCGATTTGCGGGGCCACGCGGCGCTGCCGGTCTATGCCAGCGCCGAGACCATGGCGCATTTGAAGCGCGTGTTCATCTACGCCTTCCACAACGGGCCGTGGCCGAAAGGGTATTTCATCCCCGAGCCGCACATCATTGACGGGCCGTTCGACCTTGGCGACCTGCATATTGTTCCGCTCCCCCTGCCACATGGGCAGACGTTGACGTACGGATTTCTTTTTGAGCAGGCAGGGAAGAAACGACTGGCATATTTGAGCGATTGCAAGGAAGTCCCGGTCGAAGTGGTGGAACAAATACGCGGCGTGGAGGTGGCGGTGCTGGACGCGCTGCGGCGCAAACCGCATCCGACGCACATGTGCCTGGACGAGGCGCTGGCAGCCGCGCGGCGGATCGCCGCCCCGCGAACTTTTTTCACGCATTTGACGCATGATTACGATCACGATGTGGCACAAGCCGAACTGCCGCCGGGCGTCATGCTGGCGTACGACGGATTGCGGGTGACGTGCGACGCGCAATAGCAACCGGATAAAACTCTGAAACGCGACCAAACACCGCGAGACTCGGCGAGAGGCGCCGAAGGTTTTGTGCTGAACCGGCGCAGACTGCCTGCCAAGCGTGTTTCCTGGGCCATCAGGGCGCGCATGAAAAAGCTCGCCGGCTGTAGCCACCGACGCAAGGAGGTGGATTTTCAGGCTGGAAACTCGAAACTGTTCCGCCTCCTCACGTCGGCGGCTACAATTTCCGTGCATGCTCTCAGCCTTCTGTGTTTCGCTGCACCATCGTGGGCCGGTTCGCCGGGCGAAGAAGTCGTGGTCATTTACAACACGCGCCTCGTGGATTCCAAGAAAGTCGCCGCGCACTACGTCGAGCGGCGGCACGTGCCGACAAACCAGGTTTTCGGGTTCGATCTGCCCACCGACGAAATCATTTCGCGCTCGCTTTTTCGTGCCGGGTTGCAGCGCCCGCTCGCGAAGGCACTCGAAGCCGGAAAACTTTGGCACATCGGTTCGCACATTGTCCCGGCCACGAACGACCGGCCCGGGCGCGTGGAATGGAAGGTCACGGAATCCAAAATCCGTTACTTGGCGCTGTGTTACGGCGTGCCGTTGAAAATCGCCGCGGACACGAACATCGTCGAGGAAGGCGTGGACAAAGTGCGACCGGAGTTGCGCCGGAATGAAGCGGCGGTGGACAACGAACTGGCGTGGCTGCCGTTGGTCGAACAGAAAGTTCCGTTGTTCGGCCCGCTGCGGAATCCGTTTTACACCGTCACCAACGCGGCCATTTTGCATCCCACCAACGGCATCCTGCTGGTGGCGCGGCTCGACGGGCCGACGCCGGAAATCGCCAAGGGATTGGTTGACAAAGCCATCCAAGCCGAAACCGACGGTTTGTGGGGCCGGGCTTACTTCGACCTGCGCGGCATCACCAACGGCGGCTACGCGCTGGGCGACGAATGGATTCGCACGGCAGCGGAAGCCTCACGCTTTTTCGGATTCGAAACGATTGTGGATACGAACGCCGGGACGTTTCCAGTTGCGTTTCCGATGAGCCATATCGCGCTCTACGCTGGGTGGTACGACGGGGTTGTTTCTGGTCCGTTCACAAGGCCAACCGTGGAATTCGTGCCCGGCGCATTTGCCTATCATTTGCATTCCGCGAATGCCGCCTCGATTCACCCGGCCAATCAATCTTGGGTCAGCTCACTTCTCGCCAAAGGCGCGACGGCAACCCTCGGCTCGGTCTATGAACCGTATCTGACCGGAACGCCTGACCTCGGCGTTTTCTTCGCGCGCTTTCTCTTGTCCGGCTTCTCGTTCGGCGAAGCCGCCTACGCCGCGCAAGGATCGCTCTCGTGGCAGACGACGGTGGTGGGCGATCCGCTTTACCGACCGTTTGCGCGACCGCCGCAAGAACTGCACCGCGACCTGGAGCGGCGGGGCAGCAAGTTGATTGAGTGGTCGCACTTGCGGGTCGTTGACTTGAACCTCGTGCGCAAGTTCCCCTTGGCCAGTGTCGCGGAATATCTGGAGCAGATTGGCACGACGAAAAAAAGCGCCGTGCTCACGGAAAAGCTCGGCGACCTTTACGCCGCCCAAGGCAAACCGTCCTCCTCCGTTTATGCGTACCAAAAGGCCCTCAAGCTCGACCCGAGTCCGCAGCAACGCGTCCGGCTGATGCTCACACTGGCGGAAAAACTGGTCGCACTCGAACGCGAGTCGGAGGCCTACGACGTTTACACGCAATTCCTCCAGGAGTTCGCCGACTACCCCGACAAGCTCGCCATCTACCGAAAAATCGCGCCCCTCGCCCAAAAGCTGAACAAGGACGACGCGGCCAAGTACAAAGCTGAAATTGAGCGACTTGCGCCTGCGTCCAAACCGTGAACCCGGCGAAGTGCGGAAATGGTCGGGGCGGTGAGATTTGAACTCACGACCTCTTGCACCCCAAGCAAGCGCGCATACCAGACTACGCTACGCCCCGACCAGTCAGCCCGGCCCGCAGGCCAAGCCTGCCAGCATACTACGCCAACGCCGACGCGTTTCAATGTTAAAGATTTCCAGGTAGAGTTGGGAGTTCGGAGTCCCGCCTTCAGGCGGAAGCGTTTTGTACCGCGTGAACGCGGAACTCCAAACCCTGCCTCTCCGGTTGTCACATTTTGAAATGAAAAAAGCGCCGATTACAAGGCACGACAGATGACTGAGTGTGACAACCGGATAGGCAGGCTCCAAACATTGCCAGCTACACCCCAGTTGAACGCTCAGCGCGCCGCTCACGCCCGCTTCTTCGATAACGTATGCGTGGCGTAACCGTAAAACGCCTCGGCACATTCCATCAGCGTTTCGGACAGCGTCGGATGCGGATGCACCGTGAGCGCGATGTCTTCGGCGGTCGCGCCCATTTCCAGCGCCAACACAGCCTCGGAAATCAGTTCGCCCGCGCCCGCACCCACGATGCCCACACCGAGCACGCGCTCACTCTCCGGGTCAATAATCATTTTGGTCACGCCATCGGTGCGGTCAAATGACATCGCGCGGCCCGACGCCGACCACGGAAATTTGGAGACCTCGCATTTGATGCCGCGCTCCCTGGCTTCGACCTCGGTCAAGCCGCACCACGCCAGTTCGGGGTCGGTGAAAACGACCGCCGGGATGACAACATTTTCAAACGAACTTGGCTCGCCATTGATGACTTCGACCGCAATGCGCGCCTCCTTGTGTGCCTTGTGCGCGAGCAAAATGCCGCCCGCAATGTCGCCGATGGCATAAATGTGCGGGTCATCGGTCTGTTGCCTCTGGTTCACCTTGATGAAACCTTTTTCGTCGAGCGCGACCTTGGTGTTTTCGAGGCCGAGATCGCTGCTGTTCGGCACGCGGCCCACCGCCACCAGCACGCGGTCGTAAAATTCTTCGAGCTTCTGCCTGTTGCATTCCATCTCGACTTTGATCTGCTTGCCGGCCGTGGCCATCTTGGTGACCTTGGCTTTGAGCCGGATTCCCTTGAATGTCTTTCTTGCGTTCGCCACGACAGGCCGCGCGAGGTCGGGGTCGGCTCCGGTGAGCACGTGGTCCAGCGCCTCGACGAGCACAACCTTGCTGCCGAGCGCGGCGTAAACCGTGCCCAGTTCCATGCCGATGTAACCGCCGCCCACCACCAGCAGGTTTTCCGGAATGTCCTGCACTTCGAGCGCCTCGGTGGAGGTCATGACGCGCGGGTTGCCGAGGTCGAACGCCTTGGGCATGGCCGCCAGTGAGCCGACGGCGATGATGGCCTTGTCGAACTGGATGAACTGCTGGCCCTGCTCGGTCTCGACCCGCAGGGTTTGTGAATCTTCAAAATAGCCGCGACCCCGAACCACCTGCACGCCGCGTTTTTGGGCGAGGAAATTCACGCCGCCAGCCAGCTTTTCCAAAATGGATTCCTTCCACGCGCGCAGCTTCGGCAAATCCACTGTCGGCGCGGCGAAAGTAATGCCGCGATGCTCGGACTCACGCGCAGCGGTGATCTGATGCGTCGCGTAAAGCAGCGCTTTGGACGGGATGCAGCCGTGGTTCAAGCAGACGCCGCCGAGTCGTTTCTCGCGTTCGACGAGGATGACTTTTTTGCCCAGGTCAGCGGCGTAGAACGCGGCGGTGTACCCGCCCGGGCCCGCGCCGACCACGACGATTTCGGTTTTGATTGGATCCATTGTTTAATCCTTCCTGCCCTTCCTTGTTCTCGTCCTCGTCCTCGTCCTCGATTTCGAGTAACTGACTGGCTGGACATCCCCGTTGACGCGATATTCGACTTCCTCTTCACGCAAGCCCGCTGCGGTGTCAAAACGCTCAACCAGGCCGCAAAGCATTGAAACGATTCTGACGAGTAAGAGTTTCCCTTCAAGAATCCGTTCAGGCGCGGTGACTTTCTTGGCAACCAGCGCGTCGAGACATCCGGCGCACTCCGTTGCCGAACCGCGCGCGTCATCGAAAAACTTCGCCCGCCCTTGCCGCTGGCGTTTGCCGTTCCCCTCGGCTGTGTTCAACCGCGAGGAGAGGCTTGCGCGGTCAAGTTGATCGCAGACCTCACGAATTTTCGCGCTCGTAACGTGGGAAACCTCTTCGATCAGCGCCGTCACCCAGGCAATGAACTGCAACTCCAGTTGATAAACGTCCAGCTTTTCATGGTCGAACATGACCCGTAGGGGAGCGCCACTGCCTGGCTTGGCGGCGGGTTGGTTTTGCAGGTTCATGGTTCGAGGACGAGAACGAGAACGAGGACGAGGAGGATTAAATTGCCACGCCAGATTCGGGGAAACTCTCCACCGCTTTCACCAAATCCACCATGAACCGCGCCGCCATGCCGCCGTCAATCACGCGATGGTCATAGGACACCACCAGCGGCACGATCATGCGCACCTCGACTTTGCCGCCACGCGCCACCGGCTTGAGCGCGCCCCGGCCCAAGCCGAGCAGCGCGACCTCGGGTTTGTTGATGATGGGCGTGAAGTGCGCGCCGCCAATCGCGCCCTGGTTGGAGATCGTGAACGTGCCGCCCTTCAGTTCATCGGCGGTGACTTTCCGGTCGCGGGCCTTTTGCGCGAGTTGCTCCAGTTCTTTCGACAACTCGAGCATGTCCTTCTTGTCCGCGTCGCGGATGACCGGGACGATCAAGCCCTGTTCGGTGTCCACCGCAATGCCGATGTGGAAATACTCTTTGAGCACGATCTCCTGCGCGACTTCGTCGAAGCTGGAGTTGAAGATGGGATGCTTTTTCAACGTCTCGACGAGAGCCTTGAGCACAAACGGCGTCACGGTCAGCCGCGTGCCCCGCTGTTCGTAGGCCGGCGCGTATTTCTTTCTCAACTCGTTGATCACGGTGAAGTCGGCCTCGTCAAACTGCGTGACGTGCGGGATGGTGTTCCAATTCTCCCACATCCGCCGGGCGATGACCTGGCGCAACGGCGTGAGCGCTTTTCGGGAAATCGGCCCCCATTTCGAGAAATCAATCTGTTCCGGCGCGGGCTTCACGGGCGCTGCGGCCGCGGCTTTGGGTTTCTCGACGGCCTTCTGCAAACGCTGAATGTGGGCGCGGATGTCGGCCATGACGATCCGGCCGCCCGCATCACTGCCGCGCACCTTGGTCAAATCAATACCGAGTTCGCGCGCAATCTTCCGGACTGACGGCGACGCCACCGGCACAGCAACCGGCTTGGGAATTTCGTCCTCAACATTGTCGGTACGGGCTTCCTCTGTCGGCGCTTCTGGTTCGGTTCCTGGCTGCACGCCCGCCGCGCCGGGTGTGGGGGTTACAGCAGTAGCCACCTTCGGGCTTTCGCTCAACGCCAGAAGCCGCTGGCCAACGCTGATTGTATCGCCCGCCTTGACATAGACCTTTGTCACCACACCGGCAGCCGTGGAAGGAATGTTGGCGATGGCCTTCTCATTCTCCAGTTCGAGGATGGGTTGGTCCTTGGCAATCGTGTCGCCTTCCTTGACGAAGACGGTGACCACGACGCCGGAATCCGCGCCTTCACCCAGCTTGGGCAGTTTTAGGTCCATGGTTCTAAGGGCAGATAATTTGGTTCATGACGGCGTAAATGCCCAGAAAAAATCCAATCGCCGTGGGTCCCGGCCGGCTGCCATTTTCCGAGCAACGTCGCGTTGGTGCCGTCCCGTAGGCGCGGGACTTCACCCTCAGAGAGCACCGATTATCATCAAAGTGGATTCACGAATCGCACCCAAGGTTGTCACCGCCGAGGTAACGAGGCGGAAATTGCCTCGAACTGGTTGTTTCACAAGCCTTCCACCGGTGGGGCGAGCGTACGCGCGAGCCGCGAACACCGTTAGCCCGCAAATTTCACACGCGGCTGGGATTGCCAACGGCCCGTAGCCGCAATCCCGCACCGGCGGGATTGCGATTCCCGGACAGACGCTGGCCGCGCGGCGCAAACTTCACCACGTGATACGTGGTAAAGTTTGCGGCTACAGCGTGTGAAATTTCCGGGTTAGAACCCGGAGCTCCCGGCGACTCGTCAGTAGCCTCGCCCCACCTTGTGAAACCAATTCCAGAAATCCGCCCCCTTGCGTCGGCGGCTAAGTTTCTTGAGTCATTCTCAATTGCCATGAGAAAATGGTGTTACGGATTGACTTCGCGGCCTCGATGCAGTCTAATCCAAACTGAAAACCGAGGATTGCGTTGTGGCTGCGCGTGCAATTCGAGCGGTTGCCAAAAACGGTCAAGGCGGCAAGCCGCAAGTCCCCTCGCTTGTCAGGCGCCGCAACGTTCGGCGGCCGAATGTGCGGCGGGGCCCGCGGGGGCAACGCCCAGCCCAGTTTCTCCAACACCAGCCGATGCTCCGGCTCGGGCTGCGTGTAGCGCGGCAGCAGCAGTTCCCGTCCGTCGGCCGGCAGTTTGACTTCCACGGTGTCGCGCAGTTTTTGCCAGGGCCGCTCTTCAAATTCCGCTTGGAATTGCTCCCAGCGGGCGCGCGGAGCGCCGACCAGATAGGAAACGGGCGGATCGCTGGCGCGCATTTCGCTCGCGGTGTCTTCGGTGGGGATGCCGCGGTCAACGATCCCCATGCGGTGGGCCTGGCCATACTGCGCCCGGATTTTTTTCCAGGAAGTGTTTGAGCGTGGTTTTGTCGCTGGTGTTGCCGGGCATGATTTCGTAGGCCAGCGGAAAGCCTTCGGGACTCAAGACCGCGGCGATGACGACTTGCCGGCAGTCGGAGCGTCGGTCGCGACTGTAGCCGTGTTGGGCTTTGGGGTGCTGCGCTCGTCCGCCTTTTCAACCTGGGGTTAAGGCGGGAACGCCGGCGGCGACCATGACTTTCGTCATTGACACCAGCAACCCGGTTTGGGTCAACGCTGCCTACATCGGCGGGGATTCGGACGGTACGCTTCTCAGGCCCTTCCGCACCGTGACCGAGGGCTACCACGCGACGCCGAACAGCAACACCATACGCATAATCTCCGGCAATTACCCGGAAACATTGACTATGTCCCGACCCGTTCGCGTCGAAGCGACCAACGGTCTCGCGAGAATTGGAAGTCCATGAAACTGGGACTCGGGGCAACGACCATGACCCGTTCGCAAGAGAAGCCGCGAGATCATAAAAACATACCTCAAACCGATCTTCAACACTTTCGAAAATGGGATGGTTGATGGTCAACGACTTGCAAAGCCGACAATCGGCTGTGCCAACACACTCTCGTCCCGGTCGGCCCGTCCCTCAA
>Ga0315289_10012612_pt1 | contig 11891 bp, 14 predicted proteins | sample YL17G11_40_MG_FD_203452 | JGI IMG/M metagenome (GOLD analysis project Ga0315289, IMG submission 203452) | Sediment microbial communities from Yellowstone Lake, YNP, Wyoming, USA - YL17G11_40 | ecosystem: Environmental > Aquatic > Freshwater > Lake > Sediment | place: USA: Wyoming | collected...
TTCAACAGGGACTATCTCACTTTCACTGTAAACTTCAGCATTATTGGAATCAAGAATCTTGTAATACAAAGAGGCATTGACTCTTCCTGAGACTCCTAGATTTATCAATCCTACAATGACATTTAGATTCTTTCCGCTCAAAACTTCCTTATTGATTGCCTTTATGTTGATATCAAACAACACCTGTCTTGTGCCATTGGACTTTCCTTTTGCAATGCTGGAAGCATAACATAAACGCTGTTCCAATGGCTTTGAACTTGTAGCATTGCAGAATTCATTCAGCTTTGAGCAGGTTCTGGTTTGTTTTCCTCCGAGACAAATATTCCAGGCAGTGCAGCTCCAGGAAGTGGAACAGCCTCCATAACTTCCGCCTCCGCCACCTCCACCCCTAGTATCTGGAGTAACTTCAGGTGTTAAAGTAACATTCCTTGTTTCAGTTGAACTGCTGTTTCCATTATCATAAACTGTTGCATTGAATAAGTATAATCCATCAGCTAAGTTTGTAAATCCACTGAATTGAAAATTCCAGATCATTGCCTCCTCATAAATTTTACCATTATAATTCTCATCAATGCTATTTTTCCAAGAACCAGCTCCAGCTAATTTATATATAGAATAAGTTCCCCAATCCCCATCATATAATTCTATACTTCCAGAGCTAGACCAAGTGCTATCGCCAGAAGAAGTCCAGCTATTTCCTACTGTTATCCATGTAGAAGAAGTATAATTATAACATTGAGGATAACTATTAGGATTGCTATCTCCGCCAGAATATATTCTTAAAGCAATAGTGTTATTAGACATGCACCCTGCTGGCAGAGTGATATTGTAAGCATTAGCATTTGTGCTATTTCCATGTTTCACTTGCCAAATCGCTCTAATTGTATTAACTGGTTTTGTATAATTAATATAAAAATATTGATTAGCTACTACATAATTTCCCGTATCCAATCCACCACAAACAGTTGAAACATTTGCGGTCTCCTGATAGCAAAAATTATTCCTAGAACTGGAATTGATTAATGAGCGTGTTGAATTATACAATCGGATAGTTATATTCTCTAATTCAATTCCCGAGCTTGAAGCAGTTACATTAATCTGTATGCTGCTTCTGTGGATTATTGAGCCAGAGGTTTCTGTTGGTGATGTGAAATTTATTATCAGCCCACCATTGATTGCTAATGTCCCCTGTATATTATCAGATTTGACTGAAGATAAGCATAATATAAGGATAATTAAAAAACAAAAAGGAAACAGTCTCATATTATCTCCTGAATTTTAAGAAATAGATAATTATAACAAATAAGAGAATAGTTAGAATTGGTGCAGTTAGAAAAACAGGACTTTTTAAGAGTGACTCTGTTTCTTCGAGTACTTGAATATTGACTTTTACTGCAATTCCTGTAGAGATTTTGCTTCCGCTTCCGTTCATATCGTTATCCAGAGGCTTAGTTGACACTATAATTGCCCCAGAATAATTGCCCGGCTTTGCAGATCTTGGTGCAGAAGCAGTTATAGTAATTTCCCCGGGCTTTCCAACTTGCATCTCTCCGTTTTCAGGATTTATTTTGATAAATTCTTTAATGGAGTCATCAATTTCAACATTGAAAGCCATAGGGAGTTCATTGTTTGTGCTGGCTTGAAAGGTCTTTTCTTGAGAACCGCCCTTGAGAAGGACAAACGAAACCACGGGCGGAGAAACGCCAACTGCAAAAGCCTGCACGACTTCTAAAACCAGAACTATCATTAGAATAAATGCTGTTATGAACAAGATTTTTTTTGCTATCATTTTTTACTCTTATGTTCTTGATTTGTTAAATTTATTTTAAAAAAAAAAAATAAAAAAAAATTAGTCTGCTTAACCAGCAATTGCAGTTACAGTCAGTGTATTGGTACAAATTCCTCCTGCTCCGTTTGCAGGTACGTTAAGTGTCCAATATTCGCTTTTTTCAGAGTTTGCACCATCTGCTGTCGCTACCCCTCTTACTCCCAAATCAAAAGTTAGCTGAGTGGCAGGGCTTATGGTCAAATCATCTGACATGCTGTCATAGTCTCCCGTGCTGGTACTATATCTCACATTTCCTACCGGCACTGTGCCAGATGTACAAGTAAAGTCATTACCTGAGAATCTAGTATCAATCTGCACATTTCCCTGACTTCTAACAGTCATGGTTGAAGCTGAACTGCTGTTTGCTCCAAGAGCAAGACTTCCAAAATTTATAGTGGTATCAGTCACATCCAAGCCAGCAATATCATTAACAGTATTATCATCTGTATTTGAAATAGCTAAAGCTTCACTGTCTACTGCACTGATATTGGCTGTCCAGGTTCCTCCAAGTGCCATGTAGTTCATTGTGAATGAACAAGTTATGACTTTGGTATTTCCATCAGTCGCGCCACGAGCACAGGAGCTATTTGTAAGGTGAGTATTCTCATCATCAGAATCGCCGCTGACATTTGTGCTATGGTATAAAGTTGCTGTTGCAGAAGTTATATCATCACCACCATTAAGGTCAGTCACAGTAACATTTGCAGTCACAGTAACAGTGCTTACACTGGGAGTGATGGCTGCATTTGCTCCTGCCTGATTCCAAAGAGTGACATCGCCAATTGTCGGCGCAGAACTACTGATGCTGAAATTACCTGAAGCAGTATCTGCCATGACATTAAAAGAAAGTAATGTAAGGCAAATTGCAAGAAAGACAAATGATACAAACACTGTTTCTAATGTTTTTTTCATATTTAACACCTCCTTTCAATAAATAGTATTAGAAATAATAAAGAATATAATGTAATAAGTTTAACGTTGAAAATATCAATTTTAACGACGCAATTTGTTGTAGAATAAAACTAAATTCGATAAAAAGAATTCAACTAGGTTTACTTAAGTTTTTTTAATTTTTTGAGGTGTTTTAGTTTTTTATGCTGGGCCTCAATCTTTTGCCTTATGGCCTCAATCACAAACTCGGCCCTGGAACGATAGCCCATCTTGAGCAGAGAAATAAGTAAATCTATCTGCTTTGCGAGATCATTGGGAATGCCCACATTAGTATATTTCTTTCTCATTTTTCACATACAACCTGTTTTAAAGAATAATAATGGTATTTAAAATTTGTTATACCCCAAAATATTCTTTTAAGATATTCATGAAGAAAAGGAGGACATTGCCAAAAAACAAATGAAAAAGAGCTCGACATTAAAAACATCAACTTTTAACACTGATTTGGTTTATATTTGAAACTTTAATTATTTAAAGTATATATTATTTTATTGTTGATATATGCAGTACCATTAATTTGCATTTGAAACTTTTGTAATCAACAGAGGTTATAAATGAAATTAAACAAGAACGAAAAGAAAACATTAAGACTTCTGCTTAATGACGCGAAAATTTCTGACAGAAGTATTGCTAACCAGCTCAAAATATCAAGCCAGGCAGTAGGCAAGATAAGGCATAAACTGGAAAAAAGCGTGATAAACTCATATTCTCTTAATCTAAACTATCCCAGACTTGGAGTTCAGACATTCGCAATGGCCCTGGCCAGGATAACTCAAGAGGGTGTAGAAGAAGGCGAGCTTGAGATAGAGGAAAAACTGCAAAAGGAGCCCCATATACTGCAGGTCTACAGGATTCCAAGCGGAAATATTACCCATATCATCTTATATGGATTCAAGGATATCCAGGAACTGGAAACTTTTTTCCATTCGCCGAGGAAAAGGCAGGAACTGCACAAATTCATAGAAAACAAGGAAATGTTCACATTTTCCCACAATAGCTTCATCAAGAACAATCCTGTCCCTCTGTTCCACAAAATCATCGAAAGCATGGATGCCGAAGAGATGAAAAGGGAGTTTCAGGAGATGGAGAATTTCAAAAAAAGGAACTGGGGCTGAACTCAAATGAAAAAATCTGATTCTAACAGGCTGACTAAAAAACAATGGGAAACGACTGCTCGCCGTTTTTATGATATATTTAATGATTATGTTGTAATCTATGACCCAATTGATGGCGGAAAGGATTTTATAATAAGATATTTCAATCCAAAAGCTGAAAAGACTGACAAAATAAAGAAAGAAAATATTTTGGGGAAAAAAGTAACCACGGCTTTTCCAAGTGTCAAAAAGTTCGGCTTGTTCAATGTATTCCAAAGAGTGTATAAAACAGGAAAACCAGAGCATTTTCCGATAAAATGGTATGAAAACAACAGAATTGCCGGCCGGAGGGATAATTTTGTCCATAAACTACCTACCGGAGAGATTATGGCAATCTATGATAATCCTACAGAGAATAAATTTTTTAAGGATGGACTAAAAGAAAGCGAGGAAAAATTTGAGGCTGTTTTTAATAGTTCAAATGATGGCATTATTATTGCAGACCAGAGAAACAAAAAGTTCTATACTGGAAACAAGGTTATTTGCAAAATGCTTGGCTATAGTTTAAATGAATTAAAAAATTTAAGTGTTTTAGATATACACCCTAAAAAAGATTTGCCCCATGTTCTAAGCGAATTTAAGAAACAATCCGAGAGAAAAATAGATGTTGCAAGAAATTTGCCGGTTAAAAGAAAAGATGGCAGTGTCTTTTTTGCAGATGTTAGTTCTTCTCCAATGATTATAAGTGGAAAGCCATATTTATTAGGCATTTTTAGAGATGTCACTGAAACTAAGAAAACAGAAGAAGCGCTAAAAGAAAGCGAGGAAAAATTCAGAGCCATCGTGGAGAATGCCACAGATCAGATATTTATACTGGATAAAAATCAGAGGTTCATATTCATGAATCCCGCCGTGTCAATGCTTTTCGGAAAACCTGCTGAAAAGATAATTGGCCAGTCTATCTATAAATTTTTCCCGAAGCACATTGCAGAACAATTTGTAAAACTTAATCTAAATGTGATTGAATCAGGCAAAGGTAACTATTCAGAACAAAAAATGATAATAGGAAAACACGAATTTTATAACAGCAGTCAATTAAACCCTATTAAAAATAAAAATGGAGATATAATAGCAGTTATGGGGATAACCAGGGACATCACTGAAAGAAAAAAATACGAGGATGAGCTTAAAAAGATGAATGAAAAGCTGAAGGAGATAGATGCTGCCAAGACCAACTTCTTGAATGTTATATCCCATGAACTTAAAACACCTCTTACTGCGATAACTGCCCATCTGGGCATTCTGGATGACTTTAAAAACAGCCTAGAGGAGCAGGGACGGACAAGCCTGGACGCAATTGAAAGGAACAATCAGATGCTCCGAATGCTCATAGACAATATTCTTGAAACTTCCAGAATAGAGGCAGGCAAATTTGAGCTCAACTATTCCAAGGTGGATATCAACAAAGTAATAAAAGATTCTGCCAACAACCTCAAGATTCTTTCGGAGAAAAAAGGTATACATATAATAGATCAGACTAAAAAATTGCCATTGATAGATGCTGATGAGATGAGAGTCAAAGAAATCATGAACAATCTGATTGAAAATTCCGTCAAGTTCACTGAAAAGGGCTCTATAATCCTGAAAGCCAAAAGAAACGAGAAGCATATTCAGGTAAGCGTCATAGATACAGGCATTGGAATCCCAAAAGACAAAATTAAAAATTTATTCCAGAAATTCTATCAGGTTAATTCATCCATGGGAAGAAGATATGGAGGCACAGGACTTGGGCTGACTATCACAAAACAGCTAATAGAGCTGCAGGGCGGAAAAATTGAGGTCAAAAGCGAGCTGGGCAAGGGTTCCACATTTTCATTCACTCTTCCAATCAATAATCATAGCCAAAATAACTTGAAAGGAGGTGTAAAATGAAGAGAATACTTTATGTTGAAGATAATGAAGATACAGCAGATGCTGTAAAAGTGATACTGCAAAAAAACGGTTTTGAAGTTCAGGTGGAAAGCTGCGGCAAAGATGCGCTGAACAAGGCGCATGAGCATTTTGACCTGATTCTTCTTGATATAATGCTGCCTGACATGTCTGGCTGGGATATATTTGAGAAATTGGTGAGGAAAAAGATAAAGACAAGGTATGCGTTTCTCAGCGCGATTCCAGTATCCAATGAAAGATTGATAGAACTCAAAAAAGCAGGCATTGCGGATTATATAATGAAGCCTTTTGAAAAAGAAGACCTTATAAACAGAATCAAAAGGATATTTGAATAGCAGCCGGAATAATAATAAAAATGGCATCAACTTTGATAATATTGCCTGTGGAAAATCTGCAGAATGAGATTAATAGCATTGCAAGGAAATATTCAGGAACACCTGGAATTTACATTTCATTGAACAAGCCCCACAGCAGCATTGAAAAACTGCTGGAAAAAGATGGAGTTAATACAAAAAAATTGTTTTTTATAGATTGCGTGACTGCTGAGCAAAAAAGGGACGATGTGATGCATGTGCATCCAACTGACCTTAAAAAGCTTGCAGCTGCAATCGGCGCATTCATAAAAGACATCCCCGGAAAGAAATTCCTGCTGCTTGATGCGCTTTCAACTCTTCTGATATACAATGATGAAAACAAGGTGGCTCAGTTTGTCAAAGAAGTAACAGAGTACGCGGCTGAAAAAGACGTGGAAGTCATCGCATTAAGCCCAAAAACAAAGGGTGAGGAGCTGCTGAACAAGATATTCAATTTCTTTGATGAAGTGAAGAAAAAATGATAATGAAAAAGGAGGTTCTGCTGGTTCTAATCCCCTTATTTCTTATATATTCAGCAGTGGCTGAGAATGTCAATCTTGGGGAACAGAGTAAAGCTCTTAACAAATCAATCATAGAAAAAAATTCCCTGTTCGACATTTTTATCACAATCCCACAGGATTATCAGGCGGTGGAGGCAGGAAAAGAATTGCTGATCAGCATAAAACTGATTAACCTGGGTAGCAGCGGAAGGATTGATGTCATACTCAACTTTGAGATAAAAGATTCTGCTGATAATCTGCTGCTGACAAAAAAAGAGACAGTTGCTGTGGAGACTCAGGCAAACTTTGTTAGAACTTTTACACTTCCTTCTGATGCCAAACTGGGAAAATGTTCTATTCGTGTAAAGGTCATCTATGCTGACGGAAAAGAGGCTGCTGCCGAATCATCATTTGAAATTGTAAAGAAAAGCACAGCGATATCTCGTACAGCTTACTTTATTCTTGGCAGCATCATAGTTCTTGGCGGGCTTATATACCTGGGGATTAAGTCAAAAATCCTGATTGAAAAACTCAAGATGAAAGGTCAGATTCGCAGAATTATAAGAAAAAAACTGAAAGCCGAATAAAAAACTTATTTTTATTTAGCACTCATGGAGATTATGAAATGCCCCTACCGAGATTCGAACTCGGGTCGCGGCCTTTCCCTAAGGAAAAGGGTTGCTTTTTTAGAAAAGCTGAATGAATCCTCTCAACGAGTATCATTCGCCCTTGAATTGAGAGGGCCGTATCCTTAACCACTAGACTATAGGGGCACAGAAATACAGATTTTCCAACCTTATTAAGTATTTCGGAATTCTCAGAAAAATCAATTAAATAATTTACTCTCTTGCTTCAATGCCGGAAAGCTTCTTCACTACAACTACTTCCCCGCACTCGCATGCACAGATACTGTCAAAGAAATTGTTTGCCTTAGCCCTGCTTTTATTGCCGCATTTGGGGCATTCTACTTCTACTTCCTTTTCTACCCTTCTCATTTTAGCCTCTGGTAAAAATTTGAATAATTTGAACTTTAATAATCTTTTGCTACTTTGGAATATATAATGAAAAGAATAGCCCCGCCAGTCCTTAGAAACCTTTTAGGTTTCTGGGAGGCCAGAAATTCTCTGAATTTCTTAGCAGATTCGAACCGCTCGGAAACTTTCAGTTTCCGGCGTGCTGGAAATATAGATTTCCATCATTTCGAATCCTGAATAAAAATAGCCCCGCCAGGATTCGAACCTGGGTCCTCTGGGCCAGAGCCAAAGATCCTTGACCGCTAGACTACGGGGCTTCAAGTAACCGAACAGAAAGAAATTTAAAAAGGTATTGCTTCAATATAATGGAAAAAGAGGTAAGCATGCCGGATAAAGAGCTAGTCTCATTCATAAGAGAAGGGATTGACAAGGGCTATAGCTTGGATGTCCTGAAACCTGTTCTGAAGGAAAGGGGATGGAATGAGGGTGAAATTGAAAAGGCATTTGAAAAAGCGACCAAAAATCAGCTGTTCATAGGCTTTTCAATCGCTTTCGTCTTTTTCATAATCCTAACTGCAATGTTTGTATTTTCACTTATATTCGGCCAGACACAGATAATGCAGATAACGACGGCGGCAATTGGCACAAGCAGCAACATAACAAATATAGGTCTTGCATTCGGCCTTTATATTATATTTGCTTCCCTTATCTGGCTAAGAATGATTTACACGTTCATAAACAGGAAAAACAGGATATAAAATAAAATGCGAAAGTGGTGGATCTTGGTCATAGTATTTTTGATTGTTGGCGCATTTCTGATCATAAATTCTTCAGGATATAATTTATCGGAAAAAGAGGGCAGAAGTGCATTCATAAAAAATTATACTGCATGGTTAGGCCAGCTTTTCAAGAATGTAAGAAACCTCACCTCTTATGCGATAAGCCTCGACTGGCTGCCTCCGCATAAATAATTCTAAAGTCAAAAGTCTTTTAAATAACACTAAATTTGGAGTATCATGCCTCTGTAGCTCAGTTGGTTAGAGCGCATCCTTGGTAAGGATGAGGTCGCGAGTTCGACTCTCGTCAGAGGCTTAGGCTTTGAAAAAAGCGAAAAGATATTCTGTATCATAATAAAGATTATAAATTTCAATATATTCTTAATTTTGATTATGCGCATAAAATGAATGAGGCAGAACTTGAACAAATATGCAGGGATGAGTTCGGGAAGATTGCTGATTTTTATTCTTCTGAAGATAAGTGTGTTATAAAACAAATAAAATACAATGAGAAAAATTCACTTATCTATTCAGCCTCGTATTATTCTTCAAAATTGAGTGATACAAATTCAAATGAAGGCAACACTTTTATAGAATTTGGAATACCTGAAGAAAGGGCCTTGATTGGTAATATAAATTGCATGAATGTCAATCCGGCTTTCAGGAAAAAAGGATTCGATAAAGAAATGGTATCTGCTGTAGAAGAGATATTCAGAAGAACAGGCAAGATTGCTGTTTACTCTAAATGCATTTCAGATCCTGAATTCTGGAAAAGGTTGGGCTATAGTCTGAATGAAAAAGGTAATGAAGGGATTAATACCCTATAATCACATTTCACTAAGAATTTTTATTCTTTCATCGATTTGCAAACGTAGAAAAGTATAAATACTAAGACGAACTATTTAATACTATGAAATATAAACTGTTGTATTATAAAGGCAAAAGACCCGATAATTCTCAAGCAAGATTAAAAAAAGAGTTAATAGATTATATAAAAAAGGAATATAAAAAAAAACATATTCCTTCTAGAAGAGAAATAGAAAATAAATTCCATCTTAAATTAGATAGCTTATTTAGAAATATTAAAGCACTTTATGAAGCTGCCGGATTAAAGTATAAACTTACTGCAAATCAAAGCCTTAAGGCTAAAAAAGCAGGTTTATTTTTAGAGCTAATAACAAAAAATTTGGCTAAATTTGGTTTAAAACTAATCATGGCAAGAGATGTTCATGAAAGAGGGGTAGATATAATAGCAATTAGAGGTACAAAGAAGATTGGAATTGAATTAAAGGCATATAATAAATATGAGAAACTCAAAATCAAAGACATAAATCAGGTTAAGAGATTTATACAGAAAGAGAATTTAGATAGAGTAATTATTATTACCACTACAGATATAAAAAATAAAGAAGTTGGGAATGAAAATAAAATTGAATTAATAATGTATAAAGATTTGACCAAAATATTAAAGAATAAGGAGTTTAATAAAAGGTTAAATTATATAAGAGAATATTCAATAAATAGAGAAGATCCTTATAGAGAAATTCAAAGACAAAGAATATTAAAATATGTTTATGAAGAATTTAATAAAAAAAGGAAAAAACCCTCTTATTTAGATATACAAAAAAATCTGCATATGAGTTTGTATAGTTATTTTGATAACCTTTTTCAGATATATAAAATATTAAAGATTGCGCCACCAACTAAAGATATGCATGGACCAAGATCCATAAATCCAGATAAAGAAGCGATTAATCTATGGAAAGAAAATTTTAAAAAGTTTATAATAGAAGAAGTAAAAAAAGGAAAAAAATATCCTTCGGGTATTGAAATAGGAAAACACTTTGGAATATCCCATATTTGGAATATTGTAAAAGTATCAGAATTATATAAAGAATTAGGACTTAAACCTTATCTAGAAAGAAAAACAAGGAATTAAACTACATCTGTTCTAATATCTTAATACGCATATCAATTGGAGGATGAGTGCTGAGCCAGTTTGAGATTTTTCTCCTGAAAGGGTCTGACATGAATAATGGCGCGACTGCTTTATTTACCTGCATCGGCTTGTCATTCTTTATTTTTTTAAGTGCATTCATCAGTCCTGGTGGATATCTAGTAAACTGAACTGCCGTTGCATCTGCGCTGAATTCCCGTTTCCTTGAGATTGCCAGCTGGACAAGCTGCACGACTATCGGTGCAAGAATTGCCAACGCTATTCCTATCAAAATGAAGATTGCATTCCCTTTTCCTTCTCTGTCATTGCCTCTAAACCACATGCTTCTAAGAAACATTTGAGAAATTATTGAAATCATTCCGACCATTACCGCGATTAAGGTGATGAAACGAATATCGTAATTTGCAATATGGCCTAATTCATGGGCCAAAACGCCTTCAAGCTCCTGCTTGTTAAGTCTTTTCAGCGCGCCTGTTGTAACGCATACAACTGCATGCTGATAGTCTCTTCCGGATGCAAAAGCGTTAATCTGCTCGTTTTCCATGATGTAAAGTTTGGGCATCGGCGTTCCTGATGCTAAAGTCAGTCCTTCAACCGAATCATAATATTGCCTGTACTGGTTCCTGTCAGCAGGTTTTGCGTTGACTGACGCCAATGCTATCTTGTCTGAGTTATAATAACTGATTAAGATGTAAGAAATAGAGATAATGATTGAAAGAATCATGATTGTATAAAAATCAGCTGGAGAAAAAGCCATTGAAATGGCATAACCTAAAGCAACCAAGACAATAAACACTAAAATCATCAAGAAAACTGATTTTCTCTTGTTTCTTGCAATCTGGTCATAAAAGCTTGTTCTTTCAGTCATTGTTTAGATAGTAATAAACATGATTTTAATAGGTTTTGAAGTCATGGATTTCCTTGAAAATCCCGTGGATTTTCGGGATGCCAGAAATCTTTATGATTTCTGAGCATTTAATGATTTAATTGCATTGATTTTGCCTGACGATAGAAAATTAAAAACTGATCTTAGGCACTGCCTTTTCTGCTGCTGGAATTTCCAAAAATTTCTCTGACTTTTTCCCATAAATTCCTGCAAAAAAGTTTCCTGGGAAAGTAGTGCATACTGTATTATAGCTCAGGATTGAGTCATTATAGTATTGCCTTGAATAAGCAATTTTATCCTCTATTGCTGCAAGCTCCTGCTGAAGTTGCAGGAAATTCTCATTTGCTTTCAACTGAGGGTAATTTTCGGCGATTGCAAACAATTTACCAATCGCATTTGCCAGCTGGTTTCCAGCTTTCATTCTTCCGACAATATCCTTTGCGCCGACAAGCGCCTTTCTTGCCTCTGTGACTTTTTCCATTATTCCTTTCTCGTGCTTTGCATAGCCCTTGACTGTCTCTACAAGATTAGGCACAAGATCAGCTCTCTTCTTAAGCTGCACATCAATCTGCGCAAGGCTATTCTCAATTCTTCTTTTAAGAACAGAAAATCTGTTAAAATA
>Ga0315289_10012613_pt1 | contig 11890 bp, 8 predicted proteins | sample YL17G11_40_MG_FD_203452 | JGI IMG/M metagenome (GOLD analysis project Ga0315289, IMG submission 203452) | Sediment microbial communities from Yellowstone Lake, YNP, Wyoming, USA - YL17G11_40 | ecosystem: Environmental > Aquatic > Freshwater > Lake > Sediment | place: USA: Wyoming | collected...
TGTTCTTTGGCGGATTACTTTTATAATCAATAATGACACCAGGATATACCACAATCAGCTTACCTTTGGTTGATATTGCAGATATAAAATTATCTATAGCAGGTGTTTTATAACCTATGTTCAGGTTATCGTCGCTGGACCAACGCTCATCCTCCCATAACCAGTGTTGCAAGATTAAGTTGCCTTCGGTGTCATATGAAAATTGGTTAAGATGTAGTCGACTTATCGGATCCAGGGTTAAGCTGGCTGGTCCTAAAAGATCGTTAAAGCTAGCCAGACTGACAGGCCGGCTCCATGTCAGCCCATCATCATTGGATATCTGATGCCAAAAGATGCGCCACCCACCATTGATCTCCTGCCACATCCGGTGGACTGTTTGTGCTCCTACCCCTACAATCCTACTCCAGACGACTGTTTTTTCAACTACAGCTGTGGCCTCTGACCAGCTCTGACCACCATTTAACGAATAGGCGTAGTACAAAGCCAGGGCATTGGTTTGTGAAGCTAATGAATGCTTTTTCCAAAGCAGGTGGAGATGACCATCACTTGTCGAGGACAGCTGGGGTTGATCGACCATCTCCCACCCAGCAGCTATCCCATCAAATACACGCACCGGTACTGACCAGCTTCTACCATCATCCTGAGATTTTACAAGGTAAATCCCTCGACCTTCGTTGACCGGAACTGCATAGGCCACATAGATTACCCCGGCTGTGTCTACTATGATATCAGGTGAACTGGCGATAGTCTGCGATATCGGCAGGATAATCGGGTTAGCCCATTCAGCAGGGCTGGTAGCTCGGGAGGCGTTAGCCCAACTGAAGAAAATCTCTCCGGACTGACCTGTGTTCCAAACCAGAAGCAAACGCCTTTTCGTATCAACTGTAACTGCTGGTTGCCGCATTTCACCATCAGTGGAGGTTAATATAGAAAATGACCTTGACCATTGTTCACCATCCCACCTTGAATAATAGATTTTCTCACCTGAAGAGGATTGGGTTCCAGATGCACCTGAGGAGGTATTACCCGATTGGGTCCAAAGTAAATGAACCCGCCCCTCTTGATCGGCGATCATCACAGGATTCGACATCGCTGTATCACTGCTGGCGATAACGGTTGGTATGCTCCATACTGGTGGTAGTGGGAACCATGCATTAACGTCGCCAAGTGTGCGGTTGGTCAACCAGATGTCGCCACTACCATAGGCGCGATTATTGGGAGCATTGTTTTGGGCTGGAATGCTATTAGCATCGCAGCCTACGACGAGTAGTTTATCGTGTGTGGGCGGATAGACGGTCTTACGGCAACGGAAATCTATAGTGTTAAATATTTCCGGGTCGGTGAAGCTATTCAATGTATCCTGAGGTTGTGGATCACTCCATTGCGTCCCGTTCCAGGCGATTAGATATATCTGATCCTGGAAGGTGGTTTGGAGAATGAAGAGGTTCTCAGAGGTGTGGATAAACCGATTATCCGATGCACAACCGGAGATCCCCTCCAGCATGACCTGACGATTAGTCCAGGTTTCGCCGTCATCTGTAGAAGTCTGATAATACTGACTGCAACTGCCTCCTGGATCACCGGATTGCCATATCAATAGAGTTTGTTTACCCAAAGAACCGATTCGAATGTTAAAAGGTGTATTAGATCCTGAGTTGACATCCGGCTTATCAATCTCGACTGGCTGTTCCCAGCTCAAACCGCCATCCTTTGATCTGGCTAAGAACACCTGCCGTCGAGGACGGTTATCCCATATGACATATACCCATGTTGCATCTCCGATATCTGCTGAAGCAATATTAAGGTTTGAGCTATCTATGTTCAAACCACGCAAATACGGAGATTTATAAAGAAGCACAGGCCAGGACCATTTAAAATCAAGCACGTTCTCATGTTGGTAATAAATCCCAGCAGGGAGTTCAGGTGACTCTTGGTTGCGTAGATACGCCATGCGGATACGTCCGTGACTGTCGATCGAAACCGCGATTTCCGTGATACCCCCAGCGATTATTCTACGATCTTCCCAAGAAACGTAATTATCGAAGTTGACCGATTTTACAAAACTATAAAATAGAGTACCTTTATCATCAACCCAAAAGGCATGGATCCGACCATTATTATCAGCTACAAAGTGAGGCTGGGCTGTACCGAAAGGAAAGGTCACTGGGACAGGTGTGCTCCATTTTACTCCGTCACCGTAGGAATAGAGTATCCCATCATAGCGGTCTTGCCAGAAGATGTGGATGATCCCATCTCCATCCACAAGCATCATAGGATCAGTCGCAGCTCCTGAGTGGGATAGGTTGATCGGCGCCGACCAGGGATCAGTTGTGGTTTGAGCTGAACCCAAATGAGGAGAGGTTAAGATAATCGCCATCAAACCCGAAAAAATAAAAACAACCAACCACCGGTATAAAATTGGTTTCTTCACGTATCAATGAACCTTTTTCTATACAATAGAAGATTTTATTTGTGGAGGATTATTGGTCTCTTTCCAAGCGGGAAACCATGATTTGTGCATTCGATGATAAATCAGAACGACCTTGAGTATCCCACCACCATATATATACACTCATTTCCTGCTGACTCTCAGGGATATTAACAAGCATTTTATCTGCCTTATCAAATTGACCTGCCCAGGTGTAGCTATATCCCAAGTTTTTTATAACGCCTCTGTGGTTATTATCTACTTGGTAAGCCGATTCCAGATGCGATATGGCTGTGGTGAAATCGCGGTTGAGCAAGGCAATTAAACCCAGGCGGTTTTGTGCAGTTCGGTTATCTGCTTCATAGGTCATGGACTGGTTAAAAAGTCTTTCTGCTGTAGCCAATTTTGGGACATTCGTTTCATCTTCCCACTGTCCTGTTGGCCAACCCACCAACTCAACTCTCGCCATCGCCACTGCTCCCAGATTCGCATACCAAGCTGATAAAAGAGTATTGCGAAATATGAAAAATGCTACGATTATAGTGATGACGGCTATTGCAATTGGCAACCACTTTATATGATATGGACGTTTTATTTTATTATCCCCTTTTACTAATGCATGATCTCGATACTCGTCTTGATAGGGTTGGGTTGTTGCCATTACCAGGCCAGGTATTACAAATAAAAGAGGTGTCCCACGACCACCGTAAAGCGGATCATCAAAAAAACCATGGACAGCCATCACGATCAGGCTAGCAAACAGAGCTATTACCAGGGGGTTGTGTGGGATTTGCGCATAGTCATGATTTCGTAGGTGAGCTAAAATCAACCAAATACTGCCAATATGGATACTCAATATTCCTAACAATCCCAATAGACCCTGTTCAACCGCCACATCTAAATATAAATTATGGGCATAATCGAAGATAAAAAAGGGGATGATCAATAGATACTGAGAATAGAGACCCGAGAAAGCATGTAAACCACCCCCAGTAATTGGGAAATCAGAGATTAGCTTTAGTGTATTGCGAAAAATCTCAAACCTACTTTCGGCACTCGCTGCACCCGGGATCGTATTAGCAATGGACAACAGTCGCCCTGGATGTGTCATGCTGTATGATAGACCGATCACACCAGCGATGAATGCCACTACGATAAAGTACATCGCACGACTTTGTTTTGACCAATTCGCTAGATGACCGCTGATCCCCCATAGCAGCCACATCCCTAAGCTAACTAACAATGCAAACCAGGCAGATCGTGAACTGGTCATCAGTAGGCTTAATGACAGGAAAACAATCACGAAGATAACCAAGATAGTCCACATGCGTCGTTTGTTCCAGACATTTATCCCCAATGCGATACATGGAGGGATTAGCATGGCGATAAGTCCCCCGGCCATATTGGGTTGTAAGGGCGTTAATAAAAGGGTTGGCCTTATCCGTATCCACCATAAACCGATTCGATTGATTATTGCAAGATCCGCGGGTTGAGTCAGCCAATCATATGTAAACATGAGGTAAGCTGCTAAGATGAGACCAAAGCAACTTAGCAGGGAGATAATAATCCACAAGTTGTCTTGCGCTTGCTGAGCCAATGTAAAGAATAGAAAAATGCCTCCTAAAACAAGCCAAAATTTGGCCCAAGCACTATCACGATCATAAGCTGCCCAAACACCAACCATGGCCATAATTGAGAAAACCACAATCGGTATATTCATGTAGGAACGACGATATGGGAAAATGCCAGCTAGAAGCCTTAATATCCATGGCAAGAGGACGATAATCAGTAGAAATGGACCGACTTTTGGATATAACCACCATAATATACAGCTAACCGTAACACAAGCCAGGTCTGCTAAGGCAAACCAACGGTTATCGACGACCTTTTTTAACAAGTCAATCGCCAGATGACCAACTCAGGTGCTGGAGGCCGACATTGAGGGCCGATTTTATGGTAGCTGGATCCGAGAGAAGCATCTTCAGGTAGGTGAACATAGGCCCGGGGCGTAAAGCCCATTCCCGGAAGGCTCGTTTTTGCCAGTACATTAATTTCTCAGCGGGCAAGCCCGGGTAATCCAGGACTGTTCCTTTATCCATATCCACCTGCTCCCAGCGCGTGCCGGGTCTGAACCAACCTTCCTTGACCACCTTGGAGAAGAATGGTGTACCCGGATAAGGAGCGGCGATATGGAATAAAGCGATGTCAAGCGGCAGTTTCTTGGCGAAATCAATGGTTTGACGGATGGTCGCCTCTGTCTCCCCTGGCAGGCCAATAATGAAATATCCCCAATTCATGATTCCAGCCTTTTTAGACCACCTTAAAGCTCTCTCTACCTTATCTAAGGAGATTCCCTTATGGATATCATGTAGGATCTTCTCATTCCCGCTTTCGATACCCCACGAGATCAACCAACACCCGGCTTTGCCCATCATCGTGAGCATCTCTTCATCGACATAATCAACCCGGCTGTTGCACATCCACTTTATATTTATATTCTCTTGGATCATCAGCGCACACAAGCCCATGACTTGATCGCGGCTGACGGTAAACAGATCCGAATACATATTGATATTGTTGATTCCAAGACTTTTAAGATGCCATAACTCTTCAATAATTCTCTGGGGGGATCTCAACCTGACGTTATATTGGTAAGTGACATGCTTGATACAGAATAAACAACCCGCAGTACAGCCCCGACTGGTCACTATGAAGGTAAAGGGACCTTTAATATAGGGCATACGGTAACGCTGCAATGGCAGCAGCTCATGCATCGGCATGGGCAGATCATCAAGGTCCTTAATAAATGGTCTGGGTATATTGATTGATATATCATTACCTTTTCGCCATGCCAACCCCTTGATGCCAGTCATATCTACCGTGCCATCATCCCGGACTGCTGGTTTGTATTCCGGGTCGTGATCCTTAAAGAGCTTCTCGATCGCTGGGGAGCGTTGGTTAAACCTTCCCTCCAGATGGTCCAGTAAATCACGTAAAGTCAAATCGGGTTCACCAACCAGACAATAGTCTACAGAGGGGTAGGTATCCATCGTCTCAACCGGTATCGGTGTGACATGAGTACCGAAGGCGATGGTGGTTGCTTTGCGAGCCTTAGCCAGGAATACTCCATACATATCGTTTTCAAGGGTCGGGGCAGTGACCTGGGTAAGATAATACTTGGGTTGGTATTTTTCCAGTAAACTTTTAAATTCGGTCCAACCCATCCGTTCTGCATTGGCATCGATGATCTTCACCTTATAAGTTGGATAAAGTAGTGCTGCCATCTGCGCCAGGGAAACTTGTGGCCAGACCATATTTTCACGCGTTCGGCGGCCCACCCGGTGCTGCGAGCGGATCCACAACTCGCCATCCGGGGTGGGTGGATTAACTAATAAAACATCTACCGCATCAGCGGGTTGAGGGTGCTCCAATAACCCTTGTTGGAGGATATCATCGACATTCGGGAAGTTCGCAGGGCGTAATCCGGGTAAACGCCTGCTACCCAGGTTTTGATTTTGGCTATCAGGTTTTTGATTTTCCATGATAATTAAATATCGGGGATGTGCGTTATGATATTTTGAGCAAAGAAAATCCTCGCATACCGCTGTTGTAAATGCTCACAGATCGCTTTGGTGTGGGTGTTGGTGGAGCATGAACTGGTTCAGATCAACTATCATTAGAAAAGTACTTTTCTACTCCGGCACGATCTGGAACGCTTCTTCTCGGCAGCAATGCCGGTGGGGGTCTGCTTTCTCCCCCCGCATAACCCAATCCTGCATTTGCGGGACCGGGCGACTCTTCTTCCCGATCAAGCGCATCGCCGCCAGATCTGGAAGCATGCCGACAACCTTGGGGTCATCCTGGTCGATGGACAGATAATGCCAGGGTGTATGAAGTCCAGATAGGTGAGGCAAAACCATTGAGCAGCGGCGATCCAACTATGTAAGATAGGCGCACGAAACCATCTCCTACCCATGAGCTACAGGTGGAAAGTAGGATGTCACCGGTTTACCTACGTAAAGCTAATCCCCAGACGACGGTAAAGGCAACCAGGATCGCAGCCAACACCCAACCGATCAAGGGTATCGGACGTCCCAATGTGAACAAACCCATCAGGATAGCCACTGTACCCAACACACAGTACACGAACTCCATCTGAACCAACAGGCTCACCTGCTCGCGCCGGTTAGCGCGCCAGCCTAAGAAACTGGCATAGCCCAGAGCCAGCAAGGCTGCGCCAAGCACGCGGGTGATGACCGGATCAACGAACGTTTGCCCAGGAACACTCAACTCAGACTGCGGCAGTTTCACTTGCTCCGGCACCCAGCCCAGCGAGGTAATTGTGCGACCGGGGATCAGCCACAGCGCAGCGCCTAAAACCAACGCCACAATCATGTGGACTAAAAATGTAACTCGCAGAGAATTTGAAATCGGTGCGTCCATAAAGCCCTCCTCTTCAGAACCTCTGGAAAATCCTGTTAGTTATATTATGACACAAACTCTAGCTGATAAGCATAAAGATTCAGGCAGACTTATAATGAGCAGTGTGCATAAAGGCTTTAACTCAAAGCAGTGAGTAAGTTCGAGACTTGCCTGAGTGGAAAGCCAAGCACGTTATATAGGATCATCGCCATTTGAACAGCCTGAACGCGTAAAGTCAGAAAGGTTCTCACCTTCTCCAAGCGTTGGATGGGAAGCTGCCGGTTATTGGCCGTTCCCAGCACCTTAGAAAACAGGTCAAATAGCGGCTCGATCGCGGTTCTACGGCACATGAGTCACTGAGCAATGTACCTCTGGCAGATAAAACAGTGATAGGCTTGAGCATAGTGTCCGTTCTTCCACTCGTTGCCGGGGTCAACAAGATGACCCCTTATGAAGCCCATTCTCTCACTCGTAAGGTTTTGATGTAGGCGTCATCGCCAACCACAGCTTCTGGATGAAGCGAAAACAAAGCTTCTTTCTTCTGCTCTAGAACCTCGCTCTCCGATCCACTGGCCGTTTCGACTTGAACCAGATTGGGAAAGTCGGCTCTATTGCAGCTAAGATGCAAGTGATAACAATACACCCAGCCGTGGTAAGGACTTTTCCGCCAACTGGCATCCCTGTCCAAATTGCGCAGTTTCTAGGGGATACGGCCAGCGTTTCGATCTGCTTGATGCCAGACCGGTCCATGGGCTTTGAACAAGCTGCCATCTTAGATCAATGCCCGACTATTAAACTCGGGGTTCAAGGCGGTCGCCCAAACGCCAAAAAATTCAATGAGGTCTTGCAGGGTCGAATAGAGGCTTTTGTATCGCCGCGAAAGTGTGGTTTGATGAGGAACCTGCTCGAAACCCGATTGGATCGCTTCGACTGTGTGATTGTAAAGCCAGCGATGTTGAGCTTTGAAGGCGGTGATCCAGCGAACCATCATTATGGTAAAGAACACAATCAGCACTATGGCTGCATAGTCGAACGGATGGCCGTAATGCGTTGTGCTTTCTTGCTCTTGCTGGAAAGGTTCAAACAGGTTAAAGAATAGGGTGACATAGTCGTCTGGGGTTGGCGCCTTCACGGACTCACCTCCTGATAATCTTGGCCGATTTTTCAGTATGGTGAACCAACTCCGACTATGTCAACACATTTACGCACACTGCTCATTTAATATACCTATAAATTTGATAATGCTGGGTTCAGGTCGTTTTCTACTAGCTTTTCTCGGCGACTGAGCTCATCTAATACCCGGAGCAAGATCCAATAAATGACTAGCTGAGTGCCGGTCAAGATGAGCATGGCGCTTCCCAATAGATAGAGCCAGAGACGTCCAATCTCCCAACCCCCGATGGATAATGCCAGGCTGATCAAAGCTAATATTAACCCGCCTAATACCCCTAAAATCCCCAGCCAGCCGAAGTGATGATCGATGGAAGGATTAAAAATAGGTCGGCCGAACAAGCCCTGGCGTATCGGTCGCTTATAAAACAATGAAACAAGGTAATTGAAAGTAATTCCTAGTGCAAAGATACTTACCCCTGTTACACCACAGACCAGTGAGGCGAACAAAAATGCCACACCCCATGGGCTTAGGGATGTGATACCACTCAACCGGGCAGCGATGAGACCTGCTAAGACCATTCCAGCTATCCCGATTCCAGCCAATCCGATCATTCCCAGAATACGGACCGGGTTATAAGTCAATACAGTCCATATCATGGATTGCAAGAACACTGAGCCATCCCTGAAGAGCCTCAATTTTGACCGTCCTACCCGTTCACTATAGGGAATAGGTATTTCAGCCATTTTAATACCTTCATGGAGCGCCCGAGTGCTCATCACAGGTGTCAGGTTCAAGCCATCCGGTAAAGGATAAATATGTTCGAGCACTTCGCGCTTAAAAACGCGCATGCCGCTCGCGCAATCGGTTATCCGCTGTCGCCCCAGCAGGCTGAGCAGGTTGGCGAAGAATAGGTTACCAATCCTGCGCATGATCGGCATTTTACTATCGGTGCCGGTCATACGCGATGCGATAATCAATTCTTTCCCATCCATAGCTAGCTGGCATAATTGGGGGAAATACTCGGGCGGATAAGTGCCGTCGGCATCGATAAATCCGATCAACTCGCTCTGAGCCTGGTAGAAACCTGTTTTTAAAGCTGCGCCGTAACCTTTGTTTTTAGGATGACGGATTAGATGCACGCTTTTATTCTCAGCAGCGATTTCGTTAGCGATCCGCGCCGTTTGGTCTCGCGATCCGTCGTCTACGACCAGCACCTGTAAGTCACAAATTCCAACCGTGTTTAAATCATCTTTAACCGCAAGAACACGGTTGATAATGTCTGAGATACCCCTTTCTTCGTTATAGGCTGGAATCACCACACTCAAGGTCGTCACAATTTCCTCCCTAGCCTTGGTAATAAACGGCTTTATCAAACTTTATAGATTGGTTATTCTCGATACTTTTAATGGGTTGGGCTGGGATGCCCCCGACAACTGTATGTGCAGGAACATCTTTGGTGACAACAGCGCCAGCAGCTACAACTGCACCTTTACCGATATGCACACCATCCGTGATGATCGATCCACTGCCGAGCCAGACATCATCCTCAATGAGGATCCCATCGGCGGTTATCCCTTGTTCAATAAATGGTAGGTTGGGATCATCAAAGACGTGATTAACTGCCAGGATTTGAGTAAACGGTGAGGTATAGACGCGGTCACCAATGGTGACGCCCCCTTGTCCCCGGATGATGGTATATTCACCGACCAGGCTATCCCGCCCTATTTTGATACCTGCGTTAGGCAAATTACGGAAGTTATAGACATGCAGCACTGCACCATGCATCACAATGGTGCCGGGGCCGATCTCGATCCCCTTGGGACAGGCATGTAGGTATGTGCCATAATCGAGGTAAGCGCCATGACCGAGGCGTACGTTATTCGCGAAGCGAAGCCGTACTCCGTTCTCGATAGCAGCCCAACCATCCATCCTTAGAATCAGCCGATATAGGACACCCCGTAAACCGATGCCTATAATGGTTGGTACCCATCCTACGAGAGTATACAGAAATTGTTCCAGGATGTAAGGCCCGATGCCTGATGCCTGGCGGTTTAAATATAGTTTGATATTATGAATGGTGGATGGTTTGTTAGAATTTACCGACATGAATGACTTTTATGTAGTCCCCCTACATAATTTCTGGTTATTTATCACCAGTTTCAGATTTCCCCCCTATCCAATGCTCCGCTCATCCGACATGGTGGTGATCCATGTCAGCCATGGTGATATTATGACACGAACCCATCTTTCAGCCTTGCCAGGCCTCAAAATAGGTGCGATTTGGCCTTGATCAGATCGTACTCAATTCCGGTGAGACATTTATCTCTTGAAGCATCTGAAGAAATACCACTACTCTTTCATCACCACCCAGATGGGTATCGAAGATGGAATCATATCCCTTTAACGGACACTCTACTTCGCCACCTCGCTCTTGTGCAAACCCATCCAGTAAATCACCGATCTCTGCATTTGCTTTGACTAACCGCCTGTGAATTGCCTCGATCAACACATCCGGGACATTAGCGGGTTTCCCTCCGAAGCAAACCAATCCTATTGCGAATGGCATCCATTGGAAAGTCGACAAGGGAACATCATTAAGATCAACCTTTACGAATAAATAATCCGGAAAATAAGGCCTTATCTTCAGTACGCTGAGATCACCGGTTTTAGTAAGGTAACGGGGGAAGAATACTTCAAACCCAAAAGCCTGAAGTTGACGCCATAAGACCCACTCCTTATGAGGCTTGCTATAAATGACATACCAGTGGGGTGTCAATTCTCCACCTGAGTCCTTACAGTCGTTCACCTTTTTTATATAAAACTGCAGATCTTATGCTTACATAAGATCATTGTATTTCATTGTTATTTTTTATTTACTACCGAGGCGTTCAACTATGACTATTCCGTTTTGCCCCGCTTGTGCTCGGAAGTTGCTTCTAAAAGACCGTCCTTAATTTAATTTGTTTATTCATACACATAAAAACACCGACCATTGTGACCGGTTTCGCTACTGGCTCCCCGACGGTCACACTTATCATAGGCAAAGTGAGCGACCAATTGAGACCGTCGGATCAAAGCTTCCACAATAATGGTATTATTCTATTGTTATCTCAAGGCGAACCTAGATGTTTTTAATTCCTCCCTGATTGGTAAATCTCACGTCCAACTTTATTGACCCTTAATGTAGCATATTTAAGGCTTAATGTCAACTCCGATTGTGATTTTCTAATCTAGCACCCCTAGGCAGACTCGAACTGCCGTTTTTGGCTCCGGAGGCCAACGCTCTATCCACTGAGCTATAGGGGCTTTCATTCGTCGGTATTTTACCATTAAACCGATCTATTATTAAAATTGTGTAAGGATCGTCCAAAAAGGATATATTCAACCTCTCATTTTATGGTTCGAGGCGGTACAATTAACTAAAAAGCGCTCTTTTATTTTTATTATTTTGGTAGGAAGTTCACACATTTTTCAGGGGAATGATGTATGGATAATAAATAGGGAGGCCGGGAAATGGACACAAAACTATATATGCGTTATATGATGCAATATATAAAAGAAGCGATAGACAATAGTGATGGCTCGAACGCGGGGATCTCTGGCTATCTACAGGATAAGAAAATATCCGGTCTCCTCGTTCAGCATCGTGAGGAAAAAAAACGAGCTCTTACAGATGCCAAGCAGGCCTTTAGCGAACACCGCCATTGGCCGATTCAGATCGTGCTTTCCCAACTTGGAATTGATTATAAGGAGCTGGTGGGGGGTACGTAATTTATCCACCCATCCTTCGACATTTTCCAAAATATAGCGGTTCCTCATTATTCAAAGATTATACGGGTACGATGGATGCGCGTTGACTCTGGCGGTATACCGAGTTCATCGAGTACCTCCTCCGGTCTACCTGTGGCACCTAGGCGCGATGCAAG
>Ga0315289_10012614_pt1 | contig 11888 bp, 12 predicted proteins | sample YL17G11_40_MG_FD_203452 | JGI IMG/M metagenome (GOLD analysis project Ga0315289, IMG submission 203452) | Sediment microbial communities from Yellowstone Lake, YNP, Wyoming, USA - YL17G11_40 | ecosystem: Environmental > Aquatic > Freshwater > Lake > Sediment | place: USA: Wyoming | collected...
CCTCGAATGGCCCACGGCGTGTAGCCGCAACCTTCAGGTTGCGATTGCCCGCCGGCTGTGGGCCCCCAGGCGCAAACTGAAGTTTGCGGCTACAGCGTGTGAAATATCCAGGTTAACCCATGGCGAATTCAGGCTGGAGGCAGCCACGCTGCGGCGTGGCTGCCTTTTTTTGTCATGGCAAACGGCACATTCGGATTCGCTACCGGCGCATGTCGGAACGATTTTCACACCGTTTGAAGACGCAAACAAGCTGGTGTAAATGCCAATCATGGCGTTCGTGGAGAGTTTCCTGACGGAAAGGAGAAGTGCGCCTTGCTGATTGCGCAGACGGTTACGGCAAGTGAAGCCAAAGCTTTATCGCCTTTTCCACCTGTAGAACCACGGCTGGCTCGACTACACCCAAACGCCGCTCCAGCTTTGCCACCGGCACGCTGCCGATGCCTTGCGCGTCGAAAGCCCCGGCTGCCATACCACGCGCCTGCTGCGGGACTTCGAAGCGACTGCTTCGCAGAGTGGTCGTGCGTGGGATGTAACTCACGACCGCGCGTTCGTGGTCGAGATAGGCGATGCTCAGGATGAGGCAAGGGCGCGGCTTCTGAGCCATGCCCAAGTCAATCGCCACAGTTCCCCGCGTTGCGCTTGCGGCATGATGCCTCCTCTTCCCGGTCATACATGGCGAAGATTTCGGCGGAGGCGCCGACCATCTGCTGGTATTCTTCGAACCACCCGGCGAGATCGGATAATTCCTCCGGCGAAAGCCGTTCAATGGCGTTCTCGATTTCGGCAACCGTGCTCATGCCCGGGAAACTAACATCCCTGTCGCCGGCCAGCAAGCTCGTCTTGGGAACCTCGCGGCCGATGGCGGAACATTTTTCTCCCCGCCGCCCTGATTCTTCGCTATCCACGCCGCCATGTCATCGCTACTTAAAGGCAAATGGATGTTGATCACGGGCGCGTCGAGCGGATTTGGCGCGGCAGCGGCGCGGGCGTTCGGCGCAGAGGGTTCGAGACTTTTGCTCGGCGCGCGGCGACTTGATCGTCTGGAAAAGGTCGCTGCTGAAGCGCACAAGGCCGGCGCGGCGGCAGCGCATTTGCACGCGCTGGATGTGACCAAAACTTCCAGCGTCGAAACGTTCGCGGCGTGGGCGCGACAGAAAATCGGAAAGCGAAAAGCGGAAAGCGGAAACCTGCGCGTCCTGATCAACAACGCCGGCGGCGCGCACGGGCTGGACCCCGTGGCCGAGGGCAAGGATGAGGATTGGGAGGCGATGCTCCAAGCGAACGTGCTGGGGGTGCTGCGCATGACCCGCGCCGTGTTGCCGTTGATGCCGCATCACGCCGGCAGCACGATCATCAACATCGGCTCGGTGGCCGGCCACATCGCTTACGAAGACGGGGCGGCCTATTGCGCGGCCAAGGCTGGCGAAGGCAAAATCACCGAAGTGCTGCGGCTGGAATTGAACGGCACCGGGATTCGCGTCTGTACCGTTGATCCCGGTCTGGCCGAAACGGAATTTTCCCTCGTCCGGTTCAAGGGCGATGCGAAGCGCGCGAAAAAGGTTTACGAAGGGACGGTTCCACTCACGCCGGCGGACGTGGCTGAGGCCATCGTGTGGGTTGCGGGCCGGCCGCCGCACGTGAACGTTGACAAAATCATCATCAAGCCCACCGACCAGGCAACGATGCGCAAAATCTATCGGCGCAAGGTCTGATTCAGTTCTGGGTCGCTGTTGTCAGGGGGAAGTTGTCCGTGCGGAACGGCGAGGCGGGCAGGCCGTTCCTGTTCCAGAGGTTGACCACGGGGCAATCCGCCCAACCGTAGCGCACAGCGACGGGCTTGGGCACGTCGGGGCTGCTGACTGCAACGGTGTTGTCGGGAAGGATTTCAGCCTTGGCCCAGACGAATTTTCTGTCCGCGCCGCAAACGGCAAAACCTTTCAACTCACCGTCCCGGGCCTCGAGGCCGCTGCCCACGTTGTCGAAATACAGAATCGCCTTGCCGCCTTTGACATCCATTTTGCGAAAGATCGGGCCGGAATAAACAAGGGGTTCGCCGTAAGCGATGTGCCGGGCAGCTAAAGCGAGGCGCGTGGCGACTGGTTCCTTTTTCCGAGGGTGAATGTCCTTCTCGTCGCCGACATCGGTGATCACGGCCATGCCGACCTTGGGCAAAACTTTCGTGGCCAGCAGTTGGGCCTCGCGCAATTCCGCCCAGGCGCTGTCGCCCGGCTCGGGCTTGATGGCGCGGTAAGGCGCGAGTTGGACGCACAGGAAGGTAAAATCGCCTTCGCGCCAATCGCGCCGCCAGTTGCGAATCAAGTCGGGAAACAACGTGCGATACTGTTCGGCGCGGCCGGCGTTCGATTCGCCCTGATACCAGATGACGCCCTTGATTGCGAACGGGATCAACGGCGCGATCATGCCGTGGTAGAGTTCCGAGGGTTTCCAGCGAGGTGAACCAGGCCGCTTGCCGGTCTTGTCACTGGCCTCCCATTTGGCGAGGGCTTCCTCGTATTGCCGCCGGGCATTTTCGTAAGACTCGATGATTCCCTTTTGATAACGTGGATTGGCTCTGAGCACGGTGTCGCTCACCCACGCTTCGGCGGGCGAACCGCCCCAGGAAGTGTGGATCAACCCCACCGGCACACCCCGCGCCTTCTGCAAATCGCGGCCAAAGTAGCAGGCGACAGCGGAGAAATTCGTCACGCTTTGTGGACCACATTCTTTCCACGCGCTGGGAACGTCGTTGGTGGGGGACACGGCCTTGAGTTTCGGCACGGTGAACAGCCGGATGTTAAGGTTCGTGGCGGCGGCGATGTCGGCTTCCGGTTGGTAGGCCTTGCTCAAGGGCCACTCCATATTCGACTGCCCGCTGCACACCCACACCTCGCCCACCAGCACGTTGGTGAACTGAATCGTCTTGGTCTTCGCGCCGACCGTGAGCACATCGGGCCCCCCGGCTTTCAAACGCCAGAGCTGTACCGACCATTTTCCGTCCCTCGCCTTGGCCGAAACTTTTTGGCTGCGGAACTGAACGGTGACAACTTCCGCATCGTCAGCCCAGCCCCAGACGGGCACGGTCGTGCCCTGCTGCAAAACCATGTTGTCGCTGAACAGCCCGTGCAACCGAAGCTCTGCGCGGCTTGTGGCAGCGGCGAGAAACAGGGAGGTGAGAACAAGAAACGTCGCGAGTCTTTTCAAGATCATGGGCCAAGTCCAAACAAGCCGTGCCCAAACGTCAATGCCGAAAGTTGGCGGGGCAAAGGGCGGTTTCAAAATTGTAGCCGCCGACGTGAGGAGGCGGACCGAGCAGCGCGGGATTGATTTTCCGCCTCCTTACGTCGGCAGCTAAAATCTCCAATCCTCCCCGGGCAGGGCAAGGCGCCCCGCCGTCAGATGCCGCGATTGGCCCGCCACAGCAGTGCGGCGCCGACGGCTTGGAAAATGAAGTCGGGTAGCCACACGATAAGATGTGGCGCCCATTCGGGTCTGGTCTCCAGCGATTGGCCGATCAGGATGAAACTGTAGTAGATCAACACCAGGACCAGCGCCACGGCCACGCCCACATTCGTCTCGCGACGATGCATCCGGATGCCCAGCGGGATGCCCACGAGCGTAAAGCCAAGACAGGCGAATGAAAATGCCACCTGCCGGTTCATCTGCACGCGGATGGGCAGCAAATCGTCCTTTTGCTCCTTCAGCGACCGCATCTGAGCGCGCAACTCGGCAGTGGTGCTGCCCTTTTTCGGGGTGGGGAAGTTGAGCCGGCTTTCCAGTTCGCGCAATTCCGCTGCCAGTTGGGTGAACGTCATGTCCGTCAGACTCACGCTCTCCTCGCTCCGGGCCATCATCGTGAGGTTGGTTTCAAAAATCCATTCGCCACGAAACCCCGGATGCCACTGGCCGTTCACGAGAGTCACGCCGCGCGCGTCAATCAGGTCGAGCTTGAGGACGTTGTTCGTCGGATTCACTTCGTAAAACCCGCGGTCGGCCCAAATCTTCGCGAACACATTCGTCTCGTCCTTGATGAAGTAAACCTTCACATCCTTCAGATTCCTGCCGTCGTTCCTGCCGATGTAGAAAATGAAACCGGGCAGGTCTCTGACAAATCTCCTTTCGGGCAGGATCGAGCCGGCCATCTTGATCCGGGCCTCAACGAGCAGGTCTTTGTAAGCCACGCGGCTCAGCGGGCCGATCCAAAGGTTGACCGCGGCGCAGACCGCGCACAGGGCGAGGCTGAGCAACAGAATCGGGGCGGCCAACGAGAGCAAACTGATTCCGCTGGCGCGCGCCGCAGTCAGTTCCTGGTCGGCGCTGAACCGGCCAAAGACCAGCAACGTGGCCGTCAACATTCCCATGGGCAGCGCATAGACCAGCACGAATGGAATCAACAAACCCACGGCGCGCAGCACAAGGCCGATGCCGATCTGCCCGCCGACCAGCAGCGCCAGGATTTCCTTCAACACGTTGCCGATGAGCAGCACAAAGGTGAACACCGCCACGGTGAGGAGCAGCGAGGCGAGCACCTGACGGGTCAGATATGTGTGCAGCGTTTTCACTTAACCACCGGCTGGCCACTCTGCCATCCCCAATGCGCGAACTGGTGGCTGGGGGCGGAATTGAACCGCCGACACAAGGATTTTCAGTCCTCTGCTCTACCAACTGAGCTACCCAGCCGGACTGAGGCGCCAAGATTGAACTCGGCGCTCACTCCCTTGGCAAGGCTGAATTCGCCCACTCAAATGCGCAATACGCGGGTTGGTGCGTTGACTAAGCACGAGGATGGGCGGCATCGTAAGCCTTTTTCAGCCGGTCGGTGGTCAGGTGCGTGTAAACCTGCGTGGTAACCAAGTGGGCGTGACCCAGTAATTCCTGCACGCTGCGCAAATCTGCCCCCGCATCGAGCAGGTGGGTCGCGTAACTGTGCCGGAGTTTGTGCGGCGTGAGATGCGGGTCAAGATCAGCGGCCAGGAGATATTTTTTCAGCCGTCTCTGCAAATCGCGCGGGGCGGTCGGCGTCGTTTGGTTTTGTGAAAGGAACGCGGGTGTCTGGCCAGACGGCAGTCGCGGCAGCAGACTCCAGTAGTTTTTGATTGCGGCCAGTGCGGGTTCGCCAATGGGCACGAGGCGTTCCTTCCGGCCTTTGCCGCGCACGCGAACGAGTCGCTCGCTCCAATCAATGTCCGCCGCCTGCAGCCCGCAAAGCTCGCTGGCGCGCAGGCCGCAGGAGTAAATCGTTTCCAGAATGGCAACGTCGCGGTAGCAAAGACTGGCGTCCACGGGCCGCCCGGCCTTGCCGGTCTTGGGCGTTCCCAGCACTTTCAGGGGCGCCTTCAGCAGATCAACCATTTGTTGCGGCGTAAGAAATTTCGGCAGCCGCCTTCCCGGCTTGGGCAGCGAGAGATTCTTGACTGGGGAAGCGGCAACCACACCGTGCCGGACCAGGAATCGGTAAAAGGTTCGCAGCGCCGAGAAGCGGAGCTGAATGGCGGCGCGGCCCAGGTTGCCGCGACCGAGAAACCGGAGGTAACTGCGAAAATCGTCCCGCTGCAACTTGTCCCAAGCGGGCGGTTGCTGGCGGTCCTGACTGTGCCATTGATGAAACTCGAGCAACGCCTGACGATAGTTCCGTTGGGTGAACACCGAAGCGCCGCGGTCGGTGGCGAGATGATTGAGGAATTTCTTAATCCACCGGTCCGCGACTGCCGCTTGCGTGGCGGGGCGCTTACGTTGACTTCGGGCCGATTCGTTTTCGCCGCGTTCGCCCATGATTGAGAAATTCTGCGGGAACGGAGTTGGCAATGGAAGTTTTTTGGCGTTGGCGATATTATTGGCTTGTCTCGTTTTGCCGGAATCGCTTGCCTGAAGAAGATCAGCGTGTCTTGAAACTGAAATCGTCCAACGGAATCCTGTGCGGCTGCGCACCGAAACGAGCCGCGGGCACAAGCCTGCTAACCCGGGAATTTCACACGCGCCTCGAATGGCCCACGGCGTGTAGCCGCAACCTTCAGGTTGCGATTGCCCGCCGGACGTGGGCCGTCAGGCGCAAACTGAAGTTTGCGGCTACAGCGGGTGAAATTTCCGGGCTAATTGTTTTTCTTGCGTTGTCTCCAACAAGTGGTTTGACCGCGGAGAAACAGGTGGTGAACGCCGGGCATTTCCCGAACGTCACGCACGCCCAGGGTGTGATCGGTCACGCGCTGAGCCGCCAGGGCAAGGGCTGGTTCGAGCAGCGACTTGGGCGCGACGTGCAAATCCGCTGGTTCGTCTATAACGCCGGCCCGAGCGCGATGGAGGGGATTTTCGCCCGCTCCCTCGACCTGACTTACGTGGGCCCCAACCCCGCGATCAATGCTCATCTGAAGTCAGGCGGCGATGAAATCCGCATCGTGGCTGGGGCGTGCAGTGGCGGCGCGGCGCTGGTGGTGCAGCCGGACGACCGCATCAAGACCGACGCGGACTTCAAAGGCCGGAAGGTCGCCACGCCGCAACTGGGCAACACGCAGGACGTGGCGGCGCGCGCCTGGCTCCAGTCCAAAGGATTGCGCATCACGCTGACCGGCGGCGACGCGTTGGTCGTGCCGACGGCGAACCCGGATCAACTGATGCTGTTCCAAAAAGGCGATCTGGACGCGGTGTGGACGGTTGAGCCGTGGGTCAGCCGGCTGGTGCTGGAGGCGAGAGGCAAAGTTTATCTCGAGGAGAAATCGCTCTGGACTGAAACGGGCGGCAAATACGTCACCACACACCTGGTCAGCAGCGTTCGCTTTGCCAAAGAGCAGCCGGCGTTGCTGAAAAAATGGATCGCGGCGCACGTCGAACTCACGCAATGGATTCAGGAACATCCGACCGAAGCCAAGAAACTTCTGAATGAGGAGATCAAGGCCGAGACGGGCAGGGGACTGGCACCGGAGGTTTTGGATCGCGCCTGGGGCAGGCTGGAATTGACGTACGATCCCATTCGCGAATCGCTGCTCAAGTCCGCCAACGACGCGCACCGCATCGGATTCCTCAAGGAGAAACCGGACCTTTCCCGCATTTATGATTTGAAGCTGTTGAACGAGGTGCTGACCGAGAAGAAATTGCCCGAGGTCCACTGATGACAACGGGGGAAGAAATCAAGAGCGTGGCGCCGGTGAAGCTGGCGCTGGAAGGCGTGTCGAAGACGTTTCGCACGCGCCGCGCGAGCGTGCACGCCTTGGACAACGTTTCCCTCGACGTGCGCGAGGGTGAATTCGTTTGCCTGTTTGGCCCGAGCGGTTGTGGCAAAACCACGTTGCTCAACATCATTGCTGGATTGGAGTTGCCGGACTCGGGCCGCGTCACGGCGGACGGCAAGCCCGTTACGGGCGCGGGCAGCGACCGCCTGGTTCTCTTTCAGGAGTCCGCGCTGTTTCCGTGGCTGGACGTGATGGGTAACGTGCTGTTCGGCCTGAAACTCAAGCCCAAACTGAAGCCAAAGGAGCGGCAAGAGGTGGCTGAGTTTTACTTAAAGCTCGTTGGGCTGGAGAAATTCACGCACGCCAACATCCACGAACTTTCGGGCGGCATGAAGCAGCGGGCGGCCCTGGCCCGGGCGCTCGCGCCCAACCCGCGCGTCTTGCTCATGGACGAGCCTTTTGCCTCGCTGGACGCGCTTACCCGCGAGCAGTTGTATGGCGATTTTCAAGCCATCTGGGAGAAGCGGAAAAAGACCATCGTGTTCGTCACCCACAACGCGCGTGAAGCCGTCTGCCTCGGCGACCGCGTCGTGCTTTTCTCGCCGCATCCCGGGCGGGTGCAGGAGCAATTCGCCATCGGCTTGCCGCGTCCGCGCGACATCAACAGCGTGGACCTGGCCAAGTATGCCACCGAAATCACCCGCGCCCTGAAGCGCGATTTGAAACCGGATTTGCACGAGGTGGCGGAATGAAACGCTGGCTGCCCATCATTTTATTCTTTGTGGCGTTGGTCGTGGCCTGGGAATGGCTGGTGCGCGCCGGCATGTGGTCGCGCGTGCTGGTTCCCGCGCCGTCGGAGGTGGGCAAGTACTTGATAGCGTCGGTTGCCAACGGGACGTTGCTCAAGGCGAGCTGGGTCACGTTGAAACGGCTGGTGCTGGGCTACCTGGCGGGCTTTGTGCTGGGACACTCATTGGGAATACTGATCGCGCGGTTCAAGTTTTTCAAAAACACAATCGGGCTGCTGGCCCTGGGATTGCAGTCCCTCCCGAGCATCTGCTGGGCGCCGCTGGCGCTGCTGTGGTTCGGGCAAACCGAGACCGCCATGTTTTTCATCGTCATCATGGGGTCGGTCTGGTCCATCGCGTTGGCGACCGACGCTGGCGTCCGCCATGTGCCCCCGCTTTACGTGTGGGCGGCGCGCACGATGGGGTCACGCGGAGTCCACACCTGGGCCAAGGTGATTCTGCCGGCGGCGCTCCCGTTCATCGTCAGCGGCATGAAACAAGGCTGGGCGTTTGCCTGGCGCTCGCTGATGGCCGCGGAAATTTACATCACCATCCTCACCGGCTTCGGTCTGGGCCACCTGCTGCACTATGGCCGGGAGTTGCACGCCATGGACGCCGTGCTCGGCATCATGATCGTCATCATCGTCATCGGGCTGCTGACGGACAAACTGTTGTTCTCGCCTTTCGAAAAATTCATCCACCGCCGCTGGGGGACGGAGAAGGAATGAGGTGTGTATGAGAAGGTCGTTCGGTGTCCCGGCTTTAGCCGGTTCGTGCGAAGAAGACACGCTGAAGCGTGGACACCGAGCACCGAAGCAGCCGGGATAGTTCATCTCCATACACGCTCCCAGCATGGAAATCAGGATGCACCAAGCGCGGCGTGCGAGAGACAATGCCAAACCAGACACCGGATGCCGAACTGGTCCAGCGCGCCAAGGCGGGCGACCCGGAGGCGTTCGAGACGCTGACGAGCCGTTACGAACGGCAAGTCTATACGCTCGCCTTCCGGATCGTTCGCCAAGAACAGGACGCCGAGGATGTCACGCAGCAAACCTTCCTGAGTGTGCTTGAACACCTGGCCGGCTTTCGCGAAGAAGCCAGCTTTGCCACGTGGCTTTTCCGCATCGCCACCCACGCCGCGCTCAAGATCATCCGCAAGCGCAAGGGGCTGGACACCGTTTCGCTGGAGGAAGCCACCGAGCCGCGTGACGACGGCGACACGATTCCGCATCCCGAGTACATCGCCGACTGGCGACAATCGCCGGAAGAGCTCGTACGCCGGAATGAAACGCGGCGCTTGCTGGAAGAGGCCTTGGATGAATTGGACGAAAAACATCGGCTGGTCTTCCTGTTGCGCGACGTGGAGGGCTTGTCCGTGAAGGAGACAGCGGAGGCGCTTGGGCTGAGCGAGGCGAATGTGAAGGTCCGTCTGCTGCGCGCCCGGTTGCAACTGCGCGAGCATCTGACCCGCGTGCTGGGCGATCCGGAAAGACGGATCGAGCGCGGCCACCGCCATGACTGAGCACGCTTCAGGTGGTTCAGTGAGCGCCGCTGTTTTCTCACCTCCGCGGTTGCAGGCTTTGGGCCCGCCATCGCCAACCCAGGCGCCAACATGAAACTGCGCGAAAGCGGAATGCCCGAAGAGAGCTACTGGGAAACCCTTCTGGACGTGGATTTGATTCTCGACCGGCTGGGCGTGGACGCCACGCTGCGCAACGTGGTGGAACTGGGCTGCGGCTACGGCACGTTCACCGTCCCCGTGGCCCGCCGCATCGCCGGCGTCATTGAGACGGTGGACATCGAGCCGGCCATGATTGACCGCACGCGGGAGCGCGCCCAAGCCGCCGGCTTGAGCAACGTCGTCTGCGCATTGCGCGACGTGACACGGGATGGCTTCGGTGGTGTGCCGGAATCGCGAGATGCCTGCCTGCTGTTCAACATTCTGCATTGCGAGGAACCCGTGCGCCTGTTGGCCGAGGCCGCGCGGGCGGTGCGTCCGGGCGGCTCGGTGCTCGTCATCCATTGGCGATACGACCCGGGCACGCCACGCGGGCCCGCGATGGACATCCGCCCGCGACCGCAGCAAATCGTTGCCTGGGCTGCTCATAGTCGCCAGTTGGAACTGGCTGGCGGCATTCTTGATTTACCTCCATGGCACTACGGTTTACGACTTCGACGCCAGTAAGCCAGTCGCGATGAAATAGCACCCCCTCGCGGCTTAACTCAACGCCATAGGCACCCGCCTGAAGCAAGAATCGGGTGGCGTTGTCGCCACCCGAACTTCGCCTGATGTTTGCCGCACTATTTCTGAGACGAACTCTGATTGTTCTTCGGGCACGTTCCGTTCGCGCTGCGTGGGCCGGTGCCGTCGCGCAAGCCCTGCCGGGCGCACTTGCCATGGCCCGTGCCTTGACCACCCTGCCCATAGCCGGGGCACTCCGCGCGCGGGCCGCCGTTCGGGCAGACGCCACCGTTTTTTTCCAGACATGCCGCCTGACGTGCGGCGCGTTCCTCATCAGACTTCGGTGGGCCACCGTAGCCGCGTCCGTTGCAGGGCGCGTTTTGCGCGAACAGATTCGCCGCCGCGCCGCTCATCAACAATCCGACTGCCACCAATCCAACCATTGCCGTCCGTTTCATAACTTGCCTTTCGTTTAAGTTTTTGCCTGTCGCCGTTGGGCGCATCCACTGCACCCTTTTCATTAAGAACAGACCCGCAAAACATGAATGGAGGCCGCATCCGTGGATTACAGTTTTGTCATCTGATTTCTGCGGTCGGACTCTTGACTTCCCTCATGTTCGGGCGGTTACTTGGTGCGGGTAACTGATGAAACGGGCACTTCGCATCACGGGCGCTGCGGCATGTCTTCTGGCCGTTTTCCTGTCCATTGGTGGGCATTGGGCCGTCCTGCAATCCGTCGCCTGGGCGCGGATGCTGACAGACTTTGCGCAGACGGATTCGTGGGGCACGGCTCTCACAAAGACTTTTGATGACCGTCATCCCTGCGCCATGTGCCTGAAGATCCGCGAGGGCCGCGCGCACGAACAGAAACCGCCGCCAATTCTGAAGTGGGAGGAGTTGCCGGAGTTCGTGGTTCAACCAAACGCCTCGCTCTGGTCCGTGCCTGTGACCGCAGCTCGGGTGGCCGTCCCATTTGTCCCGACCCTTCACGCAGATTTTTCTCTTCCGCCTCCGAAGCCGCCGCCTCGTCTGGCCTGACTTCCTAAATCCGATTCCGCCGTCCGCCTGCATCGGGCGCTGTCTCGTTGTCGTGCGTTAGGCGGCGCGAGTTCCTCTCCAACTGTCAACCGGCGGCACCGCTCCACCTTGCGTGGTGGCGTTGCCCGGGCTTTGCAAGAAAAGATAAAACGCAATTTACAGTTCAAATGAAGTCGAGATTTGCCAGACACAAAACATTTACCCTGCTGCTGGCGCTGCCTGGCGCATCGCTGGCTCTGTCGGCTTGCGCTCAAACGTCGAACGCGTCCGCCACGAACGCGCCGACTCTACTGCCATCCGTGGTCGTGCTAGGCCATCACCAATCCATTGCGGAAGGGGCAGTAATCACTCCCGCGCCGGAAGTTCGGTTGCGCGTTCAGGACACGGCGGCGCTGCTCGAACAAGTTCCGGGCGTCGCCGTGGTGCGCAACGGGCCGCTGACGGGCATCGTGCAGGTGCGCGGCTTGAGCGGCGACCGCGTGCGCGTGCAGGTGGACGGCATGACCATCACGCCCGCCTGCCCGAACCACATGGACCCGCCACTGCATTACGCTGCGCCGTCGTCGTTGCACACACTCACCGTGCTCGCCGGCATTACTCCCGTAAGCCAGGGCGGCGACAGCATCGGCGGAACCGTGCTCGCAGAGTCCGCGCCGCCACGGTTTGCCACAAACGAACACACGCTGTGGTTTGGTGAGGCGGCATCGTTCTATCGCAGCA
>Ga0315289_10012617_pt1 | contig 11886 bp, 8 predicted proteins | sample YL17G11_40_MG_FD_203452 | JGI IMG/M metagenome (GOLD analysis project Ga0315289, IMG submission 203452) | Sediment microbial communities from Yellowstone Lake, YNP, Wyoming, USA - YL17G11_40 | ecosystem: Environmental > Aquatic > Freshwater > Lake > Sediment | place: USA: Wyoming | collected...
CCGCAGATCGGTTTCACGGGCGTCCACGACCGCACCAGTTGCTATCTCGTGTTCACGCGCCAAGTGAGCAAGCGATTCTCGTGGGGGGCGGAGTTCATCGCGGGCCGCGAGCCCAACGGCTCCTTCGTCGCTCCGGGAGAGGACGCCAGTTGGTACGGCTTCGAGCAGTTGCTGATCTACAAGCTCGGCCCGAAATGGTCGGCGGGACTGCGCTACGAATGGGTCCGCGACGAAGATGGATCGCGGATTGCCGGTGTGGGCAACCTGCTGGGCACCAATCGCGGCTGGAACGGCCAGCCAGGCTTTACCGGCTGCTTCCACGATCTGAGCCTGGGCCTGAATTACCGACCCCACCCGAACTGGGTCTTCCGTCCCGAGGCCCGCTATGACTGGTATAACGGGGATCGGAATCCCTCCGGCCAGCTTCCCTTTGACCACTTCAACCGCACCGACCAGTTCACCTTCGCCATGGACCTGATTCTGACGTACTAGACAATGTGCCGCGCACCGTTTACATTGGATGGCGATGTGGCATTCCTCAGGAGGGCTAAGCCATGGATCCATCTCTCGCGCGCGGGCCGGCAGATTGCGTCTCTACCAGGCGGCGTTTCTTGAAAAAGCTCGGGCAGACGACGGCCGTGGGGGCAGCCGGCGCCGTGCTGCGGCCCGGGCCGGCAGTGGCCGACCCAGTTTCCAGTCCGGCGTCGCCTCGGCGCCCGCTCCGGCGGCGCGTGCTGGGCAAGACAGGGCTCAGTGTCTCCGAGATCGGGTTCGGGGGCCATAGCTGGTCATTCAAACGCACGCCGGACGGTAAAGGCGGCTTTCGCGAACTGACGCTCAGCGAGGCCGAGCGAATCATCCGCCTCGGTTTGGAAAGCGGAATGAACTTCTTCGATTCCTGCACGCCCCGCGCCGAGCACGAGGTGCCGGGCGAAATCATCAAGCGCCTCGGCAAGCGGCACGAGATCATCGTCAGCGCCCGCTGCTGTCACAAAATGAAGGGAGTGCCGGCCGATAAGGAGCAGGTCTATAAGTTCGTCGACGAGCGGCTGCAACTCTGGCAGACCGATTACTTCGACCTGCTGATGCTCACCAACGAGGTGAATGACACGCCGCAGTCGGGCTACTGGGAGATGTCGTACTGCCTGGAGGCCTTCGAGAAGGTCAAGCAGCAGGGAAAGATCCGCTTCAGCGGATTCGGCTGCCATTTCACGCCGGAAGGGTTCTTGGAGGCGATCGAGAAGTACGGCCGGTCCTTCGACGTCTGCTCCATGCCCTACAACATTCGGCATCGCGCGGCCGAGACGGTCATGCCCGCGGCCGAGAAGGCCGGGCTGGGCATCGTCACCATCAAGGCCTTCGCCCGGGGCGAATTGCTCAAAGACCGCGACCTGCGCGGTGCGGATGCCGGATTGCCCCGCGATATGGTGGCCTTCGTGCTCGCGCACGAATTGGTGGATACCTGCCTGTGCGGCGTGATTACCGAGGCGGAGCTGCGCGAGAATCTCGGCGCCTCGGGGATGAAGCTTACGCCCGAGGCCCGCCAGCGCCTGGAGCGCCTCGCGGCCCACAATGCGTGCCCCGGCTACCGCTGGCTGGAAAACGGTTGGCGGTACGCGTGACGCAGCGTGCGCCCTGGGCCGCCGTACCGGCGGCCGCTAAACGTTTCGCCGTCCGCCCTCCGCCCTCCGCCCTCCGCCCTCCGCCGTCCGCCCTCTGTCTTACCCTTCGCGGATCTCGCGCTTTTGCGGGTCGTAGATCTGCCGCTTGCCGCTGTCGAAGGCCTTCATGGCCATGATCACCGGCACCGAGTGATCGTAGCCGGCCTCGATCGGGGCGTTGGTCGTCTTGCGGGTACGCAAGCATTGTAGCCAATCGAGGAAATGATCGGGGATGTCCACCGCCTTGACCGGCGTGTCCACCTTGGGCGCCTTGCTCTTCTTTTGCGGCAGTGCCCCGGCCGCCGAGTAGCTGGGCTTGGTCCAATTGGTCAAATCGATGACGCCTTCGTCGCCGTAGATCTTTAACACGTTGCCCTGGCCGTTGCCGAAGTTGGTCGAGTAGCTGACCATGAAGCCCTCAGGATAGATCCAGGTGGCCTCACAGTGGTCGGGGCAGGTAAATCTATTCTCATCCTTCCAGGTAAACGTGCCCCCTTGGGCCACGCAACTGGTGGGTAGCCGAGCGCCGACGATGTAATTCAACAAGTCGATGAAATGGCAGCCGAGGTTGGCGATCGGGCCGTCGGTGAACTCGCGGTAGCCGTACCAGCCGGTCAACAGGTTGGGGTCGAAGGGCCGCATCGGGCGGTCCATGAGGAACTCTTTCCAATCTACGTCTTCCGCTTGCGGCACTTCCGCCCGGCGCTTCCACGAGTACCAATAAGGCATGTTGCCGTTGCGGCACTGCTCGATCCGCGACACCTTGCCGATCGCGCCCGCGCGGAACACCTCGCGGCAGCCCGCACTGGTGGGAAAGCTGCGGACCTGCGTGCCCATCTGCACCACCAGCCCGCTTTGCTTGACTAGGTCGCAGACGCGCTTCAGCGTGTCGAAATCCATCGCCAACGGTTTTTCCACGTAGGCGTCCTTCTTGGCCTTGACCGCCGCCTCGAGGTGCGTGCAGTGGTGGTGGTCGCAGGAGGCGATCATCACCGCGTCGATGTCGTCCAGGGCGACGATGTCGCGATAGGAGACGAACTGCCGGGCCGCCTTGCCGTACCACTCCTGGCAGCGGGCCGCCGCGCGCTCGCGCCGCTGCCGCCAGGGATCGCTCACGGCGGTAAACTCCACGTTCTGCGCCTTGTCGTGCGGATGGACGCCGACCATGTGAGCGCCGTAGCCGCGCCCGCCGCAGCCGATCAACCCCAGCGCGATGCGCTCGTTGGCGCCCACGATCCGCCCGTAACTGGAGGCCGTCATCGCCATCGCGGCCCCGGCCGACGCCGCCTTGAGAAACTGCCGGCGAGAAGAAGCACGTTTCATGGAAGGTTCTCCGGTTCAGTGGCACCGGACTTGCGCCCGTGCCGCGGGTGTCTTATTGCCATGGAAAAGGCGACAGGGAAAAGGTAACAGGCACCTTTTGCCTCCCCCAACAACCTACACGCAGGCCAACCGGAAAGCAAGGTGCTAGAAATCCTTCCACACGCCGGGCCGGGGGACGGCGTGCTCGTAGCTGCCGTCGGGACCGGGTTGCAGCGGCGGCTCGGCGTCCCAGGCATAGACCTTCGGGCCGAGCTTGACCTTGGAGCTGAGCGCCCGATCCCAGGTGATCTCCACGCCCGAGTACGTTGCCATGCGTGCCATCACCGACATCATGGTGCTGCGGGCGGCCAGCTCCGCCTCGTTGTGCGGCTTGTCGTGGAGGATGGCGTCGACGAAAACATTCTGCTCGACCTGGTACGGATTGGCGACCTGCTTGCGCTGGCTCCAGGCGTTCTTGCCGTGGATCACCCCGCCGCGCTTCTGCTCGATCTCGCACCAGCCTTTCGTGCCGTGGACGGACTCCGACATGTTCGTCCAACAGCCGTTGATCTGCCGGCACTGGGCGTAGAGCTTCAGCCCATCTGCGTACGTGAACTCGATCGCATGGTGGTCGAACACGTCGCCGTATTTCGCTCCGGTGCAGACCTGGCGGCCGCCCATGCCCACGGCGCTCTCCGGCGGCCGGCCCAGAAGCCAGTAGACTACGTGAAAGCTGTGGGCCTGCTGCTCGCAGGTGTGGTCGCCGGAGGCCCAGATGAAATGCTGCCAGTTGCGCATCTGGTACTGCATTTCGTTCCATTCGGGCTGGCGTGGGATGTTCCACATCGCGGCGTGATTGAAGTACGTGCGGAGGAAGCGCAGTTGGCCAATCGCGCCCTCTTGCAGGCGTGGGATCGTCTCCTGGTAGATGTTGTCGTGGCGGCGGTGGAAGCCGGCGGCCACCTTGAGGTTCTTTTTTCGCGCTTCCTCGCCCGCGGCCAGCACCTGGCGGACGCCGGGCGCATCGACCGCCACCGGCTTTTCGATGAAGGCGTGCACCCCGCGCGAAACCGCGTAGGCGAACTGCATCGGGCGGAAATGGGGCGTGGTCGCCAGGATCACGGCGTCGATCCCGCCCTGGATCGCCCGCTGATAAGCGTCCCACCCGACAAAGCGTCGCTCGGGCGGCACGTCGATCTGCGTGCTGAGACTTTGGTGCGCCTCGCGATCATAGCGGGCGTCGATGCCCCTGGTGAGCAGATTCAGCGTAGTTTCCAGGCGGTCGGAAAAGGCGTCGGCCATCGCCCAGAGTTTCACAGCGGGGCTGGCCTGCAAGATCTGCGAGACGGCCCCGGCGCCACGTCCGCCGCAGCCCACCAGCGCCACCTTCAGCGACTCGCGGCCCGCGGCGTGCACCGCCGGCACGAATCCGCCGCCGGCCACCCCGCCTAGCGCTGCGGCGCCGGCACGTGGAAAGAGATGGCGATGTTGGCAGCCTGCCGGAGCCCGGTTTGACTTCTCCGGATGGGTGCGGGGGTTCATAGGCATCTCACTTTCACCATGAGGGTGTTCGTTTGGGGTTCATAGCCGGTGCGGGGCGCGTTCATCAGCGAATCACCGAGACGACGTTCATGGTCGGGGCATCCACGGGCCAAGGTATTGCAAAGTACCACCCCGGGCAGAGGGAAGTCAAGCGGCCCGCCCCGGCCTGTGCCGCAAAGGTTTCTGGCCTTGGGGACGGGGGGCGTTTTCGCTGCCGGCAGCAGACGTTTTGGGGGAAGGTGACGCGAAAACGCGCCCCGTCCCCGGCAGTTTGCACGCCGCCAGAAAAACTTGCTGCACGGTTTTTCCCCAGGGAATTTGACAATTGCCGCCGGGCTGATACTCTGGTAGGTACGGTAATTGGCCTTCCAATCTCGGCACTTCCATCCCTTTTCAGTAGAAAGGCACCTGCCATGCTTGCCGCTTTACCACGAATCCTCGTGACTGCGCTATGGGCGCTGCTGACCGTGCTGCCGGGTTTGGTTTATTGCGCGGAGGCGCCGTCGCCGGATAAGTTTTTGGGCCATCCCCTCGGGGCCGACGGCAAGTTGGTGGGCTGGGATGCGATCCGCCAGTATTTCGGCAAGGTGGCGGAGGCGTCGGACCGGGTGCGGGTCCAGGAATTGGGACAGTCGACCGAAGGCCGCACGATGATCATGGCCATTGTCTCCTCGCCCGATGCCCTGGCGAACCTCGAACAGCACCGGCAGCAACAGCAGAAGTTGGCCGACCCGCGCTTGATTCGCGATTCCACCGAAAAACAGCAATTGGCCGCTGCCAGCAAGGTCGTGGTGCTCATTAACTGCGCCTTGCACTCGACCGAAGCCATGTCGTCGCAAACGGTGATGCAATTGCTCTATGATCTGGCGACCAGCGATTCTGCCCAGGTGCGGGAAATCCTCGACAAGGCGATCGTGCTCATCATTCCCTCGGCCAATCCCGACGGCGTCGACATCGTCGCCCAGTGGTACCAGCGGACGCTCGGCAAACCGTGGGAAGGCGGCAACCTGCCGTGGCTTTACCACAAGTATGCGGGCCATGACGACAATCGCGATTGGTTTATGCTCAACTTTGCCGAGACGCGAAACATCACTCAGGTGCTTTACCAGCAGTGGTTTCCCACGCTGGTGTTGGACTTGCACCAGATGGGCAGCACCGGGCCGCGGCAATTTGTCCCGCCGCACTACCATCCGCTGAATCCGAACATGCGGCCCGTGATCAACCAATCGCTCACGCTCGTCGGGGGCTACATGGCCACGGAGCTTTCGCGGGCGGGTAAGACGGGCGTGTCGCACAGCAACTCGTTCGACCTGTGGTGGGCCGGCGGCTTCACCCACGAGCCCATCCAGCACAACATGATCGGCATCCTCAGCGAGACTGCCAGTTGCCGCATCGCCACGCCGATTTTCGTGACCAAGGAACAACTCCGCGCCGGGATGCGCGGATTGCCCAGCTACGCCGAGACGGTCAACTTTGCGCCTCCCTGGCCTGGCGGTTGGTGGCGGCCGCGCGATATCGTCGACAATCAGCTTATCGTGGCCAACAGCCTGCTCACGCTGGCCGCGCGGTTCCACGAGGTGTTCCAGTCGAACTACGTGCAGATGGCCCAGGAGGCCGTCGATGCCGGTCGGACCAATCCCCCCTTTGCCTGGCTGGTGCCGGCCGAGCAGCGCGACCCGGGCACGGCGCTTGAGATGCTGCGGATCCTGGCGGGCACCGGGCTGGAGGTCCATCGGGCCGAGGAGCCCTTTAGGGCCGACAACGTAGAATATCCGGCGGGCACGTACATTCTCTACTCCGCACAGCCGTATCGCGCGCACCTGAAGAATATGATGGAAGTCCAGGACTATCCTCAGCGGACCGGCCCCAGCGGCAAGCCGGAGCAGCCCTACGACGTGGCCGGCTGGACCCTGCCGCTGCAAATGGGCGTCCAACGGGTGGCGGTGGTGTCGGCGTTTAAGGCCCGGGCAACGCGGCTGCAGGACGTGCCCAAGCGTTCCGGCGAAGTGAGCGGGGTGGAGAACCCGGTGGCCTATCTGATCTCGGCCGGCGCCAACGACGATTTCCGGCTGATCAACCGGCTGCACCAGCGCGGCATAGCGGTGAGCCTGCTGGCGAAGTCGGTCGTGCAGCCCCAGGCGCCGGCCGGCTCGCCGGTGATCGAGAATACCGCGCAGTTTCAGCAGGCCCGCGTGCCCCTGCTCGAAGGGCTGGCGCTGAAGGTCGTGGGCCTCGGGCGGGACGACCTGGCCAAGCTTACTCCGCTGCTGAAGCCGGCGGCTGCCCCGCGGCTGGCTCTCTATCAGCCCTGGACCGGCAACATGGACGAGGGCTGGACGCGGCTGGTGCTGGAGCAGTTTGCCTTTCCCTACGCCACGATCCACAATGCCGAAATCCTTGCCGGCAACCTGCGCAGCCGCTACGACTGCATCGTGTTGCCCGCGGCCTCGGTGAACGAGATCCTCGAAGGGCGGGCGCAGGAGACCATCGAACCGCAATATGCCGGCGGGATCGCAGCGGAAGGCGTGAGGTCCTTGCAGCAGTTTGTGGAGGCGGGCGGCACCTTGGTGTGCATCGACGACTCCTGCAATCTGCCCATCCAGCGATTCCCGCTGCCGATCCGCAACGTGCTGCGGGATCCCAAAACCAGCCGGCCGCTGGAAAGCGACGTATTCTTCTGTCCCGGGTCGATCCTGGCGGTGACCATCGACCCGAGCCATCCGATCGGATTCGGCAAGCCGCGGCATCTGTCGGCCTACTTCAGCCGCTCGCAGGCGTTCGAGATCCCCAGCGAGAAAGAGAAGGAAAAAAGCGAACGCGGCACCGCTCGGCCCATGTCGATCAACGTGGTCGCGCGCTATGCCGAAGCCGAGGTGCTCGAAAGCGGATATCTGTTCGGCGAAAAGCTGATCGCCGGCAAGCCGGCCGTGATTGATGTCGGCTACGGCGAGGGGCACGTTGTGCTGCTGGGCTTCCGCGTGCAGCACCGCGCCCAGCCGCACGGCACTTACCGCCTGCTGTTTAATGCGATCCAAGCGAGCACGCTGGGCAAATAGCAGCGACGAGAGAAGCTCAGCGTCAGCCGCGCACGCGAACGAAACTTTCCTCCACGATCCACAGCTTGCCTAAGAGCACTTCGTGCTCCAAGAGCGGCAGCAATCGCCGGAGGACCGACAAGACACGATGTTTGTCGAGCCGAGCCAGCCGAAAGACGATGATGCCCGGGTAATCACCCGGAGGATACGCGCGAATGTCGGCAAAGTCCACGTCGAGCGTCATCACGGCGCGGCCTTCCTGCCGACACGTCGCTGCCACGTCGGCGTCGGATTGGCCGACCATGCGTTGCTCGCTGACGGTCAGGGCGTCGTAGCCCGCCCTGCCAAGCACTTCAGCCGCTTCGGTGGGCAGGCTTTCGTCCACCTTGAACTTAAGCATCAGGGGGCACCCATGGGCAGTGGAATCATGCGTTCACGGGCAAGATCAGCAGCATAGGCCATCGCAGCCTGGACATCCTCAGCCGTCAATGAGGGGTAGCTCCGCGAGATTTCGTCGGTCTTCACGCCAGCGGCAAGGTTGTCCAGCACCACCGCTACCAGAATGCGCGTCCCCTTGATGCACGCCTGCCCGTGACAGACGGCCGGGTCAACCGTGATGCGATCCCGCCATTCCATCGCGATGCCTCCTGTCGAAAAGGCCCCCAACCGCTGTATTCTACACGGTGCCAAAGGGTCAGCGTAGTGGATGCGGCGGCCGCGGCGGTCCGGCCGTCAAGCACGGTCTGCTTGCGCCCAGTTGCAACGCCCTCCTACTTCCCTCGCACGGCCCAGAGATAGCGCTGCGAGGCGACGTACAGCGCGCCGTTGGCCGCCACCGGGCTCGAGCGCACCGCGGTGCCCAGAGAGATCTCGCTGAGGATTTTCTTTTCTTTGTTGGCCGCCAGCACCCACAGCCGCTTCTTGGTGCCGAGGAACAGCTTATCGTCGGCCACGAGGGTCGAACTCCAGACGTCGGATTTTGCGTCGTGGATCCAGTAGCACTGGCCGGTCTCGGGGCTCAGACAGTGGAGTCGTCCCGGGTAGTCGGCAATCAGCAGCAGGCCGTCGGCGATGGAGACGGTCGACATGCTGCGCTCGAACTCGTAGGACCAGATCTTGCCGGTTTTGGTGATGTCGCCGGTCTTGGTGGCGTCGATGCAGTGCAGGATTCCCCGGCCGCGGCCGTGCAGCGGATCCTGCCCAATCGCCGCGTACACGCGATGGTTGTAGAACACCGGCGTGGCGATGATCTCGCAAGGGCTGTAGAACAGGCCATCGTTCTTGTTTTCCGGATTCCTCCGTTTGTCGCCGTCCCAGTAGTCGATGGGCTTGCCGTCCTTGTAGCGAAACTCGGGCGGGTTGCAGTCGAACGACCAGACTTTCTTGAGCGTGACGGGCTTTTCCGGCACGGCGTCGAGGGCCTCGAAGGCGTAGCACACGCCGTCGCCGCCGCCGAAAAAGATCAACGTCTTCTCACCCACTTTTCCCAAGGAAGGCGAGGACCATTGCCCGTGGAACACGCGCGCGCTAATGCTGCCGTCATCCTGCGCCACCCGCCGGCCCGTTTTCTTGTCGAGCACGATCAGGCTCGGGGCGGAGGGCAGCGGAATGATGGTTTCCTTCGTGCCGTTGCCGGTGCCGACATACAGCAGGTCGCCGTGCACCAGCACCGAGCAGTTGGCGGCATCGTGCGGGAACGTCGGCGCGTCCTTGATCATGTCGAATTTCCAGATGATGTCGCCATCCAGCGGCCCCGGCTGGGCGGGCGGTTGGGTGGGCGGGACCGTGTACAGGGCCTCGTCGGTGAACGGACCGTCGTTGCCGTTGGCCATCCCCCGCACGTCCAGGCAAAGCACCTCGCAGCGGTTGGTCACCAGGTACAGGCGGTCGCCGTCGACGGTGGGCGTCGAGCAGATCCCCAGCGACATCGTCTCGAACTCCGTACTGACCTTGTCGCGATCGATCTCCAGTCGCGGGATGACCAACCGCCAAAGCAGCATTCCGGTCGCCTCATCCAAGCACAGCAACAGGCCGCCGCCGGTGGACTTGTAGCGCGGATCTTCCAGCGTCATGTCGTTGGTACCGATCAGCAGCCTGCCGGCGGCGACCACCGGGCTGGAATAGTTCTCCGTCCCCAGGGGGACCACCCACTTCACGTTCTTCGTCGTCGCGAGGTCGATTCCCGAGCCGTCGGGCTTCTTCTTGCCCGGGTCAAACCAGTAGGGGAGACCTTCTTCCGAGGAAGCCATGTTGCGCCCGTCGCTGCCGCCCCACTGCGGCCAATCGGCGGCGGAGGCGCGCGTCGTGGCGGCGACAAGACAAACCCCTCCGATACCTACCAGCAACCTCGACGTCCGCCGCATCATCCTCAGTCTCCTGCCTCGTTGGTTGGTCCACCAGGTCCGAGTCGTCAACGTTTGATCTGCAAATCGGGCAATGCCTGCTGAAGTTTCTGGACCCCGGCGTCGGTAACGTCGGCGGCCTCCAGGTACAAGGTGCGCAGCTTCGTCAGCCCCCTGAGGCACTCCAAACCGGCGTCGGTGACCTGGGTGCTGTCGAGCGCCAACCAGGCGAGTTGAGTCAACCCTTGAAGGTGCGTCAAGCCGGCGTCCGTGATCGGGGTGCCCCCCAGGTCTAATTCCTGCAGGTTGCTCAACCCCTGCAAGTTCAGCAGTCCGTCATCACTCAGCTCGACACATCCTCGCAGACTCAAGTCCTGTACTTGCGTCAAGCCTTTCAGGAATTGCAGGCCCACATCGGTGATCCCGGTCGTGGAAAGGGCAAGTGTTCTGAGTTGCGGCAATCCTTTCAGGTGGACCAGGCCCGGGCCCCGAATCCTGCTGTATCCGAGTTGGAGCCTCTGTAGCCGGGTCAGGCCTTGCAGGTGCTCCAGCCCGGCATCCGTGACTTGGGGGCAGCCGGAAAAGTTCAATTCTTGCAGTTCGCTGAAGCCGGTGAGGTACGCCAGTGCGGCGTCGCCGAGGTTGGTCTGTTTGAAGCTCAGCTTCTGCAGTTGGGTCAACCCCTTCAAATGCGTCAGTCCGTCGCCTTTGAGTTGAAAACAGCGACAAAAGCCCAATTCCTGCAGTTGGGTCAAGCTCTTGAGGCGCTCCAGTCCGGCGTCGGTGACCTTGGTAAAACCGAGGTCCAACGAGCGGAGCTGGGTCAGGCCCGGGAGCTGTTCCAATCCCGCATCGGTGATTTGGACGCATCCCCACAGGTCCAGTTCTTGGAGTTGAGTCAGCCCTTTCAGATGTGCCAGTCCGGCGTCGGTGATATCGGTGCGTACCAGGGAAAGCCTCTGGAGTTGCCCCATACTTCCCAGCTCTTGGAGCCCGGCATTGCTGACTCGGCTGCAGCCCCGCAGACTCAAGTCTTTCAGTTGCGTCAACCCTTTCAGGTATACCAGCCCGGCGTCGCGGACTTGGACGCAGCCGCGGAGGCTTAGTCCTTGAAGTTGGCTCAAGCCTTGCAGATGGACCAGTCCGGCGTCGCTGACGTTGGTAAACCCGAGGTAAACGGTTTTTAGTCCAGTCAACTCCTTCAGGTGCACCAGTCCGGCATCGGTGGTTTTGGTATCGCCCAGATCGAGGTCCTGCAGTTGCTTGAATCCCGCAAGGCAGACGAGGGCAGCGTCGGTAACCTTGGAGCCGTGCAGCGACACGCCAATCACCGGCTTATCCGGGCTGTTCTCGTCACGAACAACTGCGCCGCCGAGCCGTTCAATCTCAGGGATCGCCTGGTCCTGCCGCGTATCCCGTTCGGGCGTTCCGTCGGCGCGACCAGCCACGAGCACCAGCCCGAGTCCCAGCATCAACAAAAGACGGCTCTTCATGCGGCGTTGCCTTCGGCAGACAGTCCCGTTACTTCATGGGTGCTCGCTCGCCCACCAGGGCCGCTTGGTCGCTACAACCTCTCCACCCGCCGGGTGGAACTCTGAGAAGCCTGGCAACTTGCAGCCAGACCGCCAGCGTACCTGCAATCTTGGCATCAGCGAGGGCATGTGAATCTAGAGGGATTGCGTAACTTAAGGCGTGGCTGTGTGGCTGGGACGGTGACTAGGCAGGAGATCTGCCCCCGAGGTAGTCTCTGTTCGGGAAGGCGGGAGCAAGCGACGGGCCTCGTGGGCAGGTTTCTTGGGCCGCGCCGTATTCGCGATGTTTACCCACGCCTGCATCGGCGCAGGCGCTCCGCCCAACGTTCCTCAACAGAAACTAACCGCAGGGACATACCTTGTGTTTATGATACCAGGTTTTGACTTGGCAGCAATCGAGGTATGTATTTTTTTCAGTTTTCGCGGTTTTTTGCGTCCTGGCTGACCGGCGAGAAGTGCGGCACGGGCCACT
>Ga0315289_10012619_pt1 | contig 11885 bp, 5 predicted proteins | sample YL17G11_40_MG_FD_203452 | JGI IMG/M metagenome (GOLD analysis project Ga0315289, IMG submission 203452) | Sediment microbial communities from Yellowstone Lake, YNP, Wyoming, USA - YL17G11_40 | ecosystem: Environmental > Aquatic > Freshwater > Lake > Sediment | place: USA: Wyoming | collected...
GGCGACGGACACCTGGGCGTCTATATTTCCGGCAAGAACAACCTGTTTGAAAATTGTTCGGTCATCGGCTCCTCGGCGTCCGGCATTGTCATCGGCGGCGCGTATAACACCATCACCAACTGCCGCGTTTCCGCATGCGATTATGCCGTGACCTATCATGCGGGAATCCTGGTGCAGAAACGTTACTACAATGACCCCGCCGACGCCGTGGGGCTGGACATCAGCCGTAACTCGCTTTCATTCAATTGCCGGGCGAACCTTCAGGTGGGTTCGGCGGCCACGCCGTCAACCGCGCAGGACCGGCTGAAAATCCAATACAACGATTTCGGCGCCGCCTGCTATACGACCACGGAAACCGGGTCGATTGCCGCTCAGTCAAGCTACGAGGTCGAGGTTTCGCACAACTGGTTTCATGACGTGGCTTTCCCCGGCGTGGGCAGCATCGTCATGGAATCGGATTTCGGCGCCCGCGGCTGGATTGTTCACCATAACGTTTTCTGGCAGGGCAAAGGTGGGCCGGTGGAAGGTTTCCGGCGGGGATTCGACTGGACCTTCACCTGGGACGATCCCTATGGCAAATGTTTCAACAACACTGTTGTCGACTCAACCGACCGGCTTCATTGGGACTGGGAATATCTCAACAACGGCACACCGTATCCCGGCCTGGTCGCGAATATCATATTCGCAAAAGACGACACTGCGCGCTGGAAATTCACTAATCCGGTTAATCGCGACTATTCCCTGCGCACAGGTTCCCCGGCCATTGACGCAGGAGTGACGGTTCCCGGGTTTGTTGAAACCTTCGAAGGCACAGCTCCCGACCTGGGCGCGTATGAATTCGGGCAGCCGCGCTGGGTGGCAGGCGCCAATTGGCAGGATGCGGCCTGGACCTATCCGCCGTCGACCCAGAGCGTCGGCCGCTTCCCGGTCGCGGGAAACCGGATGCAGACCGCGCTGAGGCTTGCCGTGGCTCCCGGAAGACTGCTGATCTATTCGCAGCCCCGCACCGCGGGAACAATCGCCGTGTTCGGGGTTACGGGGCGGCGCATTGCCGCAACGCCGCTGCAATTATCGGGATGCACGGCCGTCGACGTACGATCCGTCCCGGGTGCTATTTGTTTTGTCAAGTGCATGCTGCCGGGAGAAACATTCGTCTGGAAAATCGTGAAAGAGTGATCCGGGGAGTCCCCATTTTGTTAGCCAACCGCGCTACCGCACTATGAGCCGCGCGGTCGCGCCCGGTTCCCGCGAATCCGCGGGCACGGCGACCGTGATCCCCGCGTTCAGGGGCCGACCCCACCGCGCCAATTCGGCGCCGCATGCCGAGTTCACCCGTTCCCCATTCAAATTGTAATACACCACAGGTCCGGTTGCTGTGACGGTTTTGATCGATCGCAGCCTGCCGGCATCACGCTCCGCAACAGGCGTCGCGCTTTTCTGGTACACGCGGATATAGTCGATATCATAATAGGCCGGCAATACTGTTGTATTGTCAATCGGCGGGCCCCAATTGATCGTGTTGCTTTGAAAATTCGCGCAGATACGCGCTGACCCGAAATCATCATTCGGCAGAAAACCGGAAACCTGCGATTTCTGCCGGTCATCGAAATAACAGACCGCGGTGTTTTGCGCCTTGAATTCCATCCCATATACATGGAAATCCTGACTCAAATCGACACCGGCATCATAGGATGAGCCTGTACCGATATGGCCGCCGGTCCACTTGTGCAATGATGGGCCATCGATCACCGTTATCTGGTGACCGCGCTGCTCAAGAAAATCAACCTCATAATGGACCGGATTATCGATGCCGTCCATCCAGAATGCCGGCCAAAGCCCGTTTCCCTTGCTGAACTTGCATCTGATTTCAAAGTACATGCCCTGCTTCCCTCTGAAGGTGCGCGAGGTGATTGCCGCGGCGGTATAGGGTTGTCCCTGCCAGCTTTCTTTTTTCAGGACCTCGCGAAGATAGCCATTTGCCACAATGCAGTTTCGACCCAGATTGTAGGCATTGAACTGCTGGTGACCGCAACAGACGCTGATGGTGTCCCATTTCTGCAGGTCAAGCGACGCACCGTTGAATTCATCGTTGAAGATCATTTGCCAGTTGCCGGTCGGCGGTGGCGCGGCACGGGTCGCTCCGGCGAATATCATCGTGGCGACACAAAGTGCGCTTGACAATTTCACCGCACGTCCCGATAGAAACGGTCTGCGATCGATCATACGGCCTCCAGGATGGGGTGGTGGTAACCAGAATTCGCTACTACCAGAATCTATCCTGCAAGAGGGCACTCGGCGGGATGATTAGTTGTATAAAATGTATCATTCGATCTATTTTTATAAATACCCTTTCAGGAAAACATATGGCCGGAAAGAATACATCACAGGGCAGAGGGGCGCCGGGGGCGCGACGCACGCCCGCGTTGACCAAGGCGCTACATTATCTCGATACTCTGGCCGACAAGAACCACTCGTACTCCATCAAACGCCTTGCCGATGATGCGGACGTATCGCACGTGACGATGTGGAAGGCCAGGCGGATCAGATCTTACGGCGCAACCGCCGGACAATTCACTGTCGCATCGCCGGAGAGGCACGAGGACTCATCGAACGGTTGGCAGCGTCTGAAGCGGCGTATTGAGAGCGATCTCCTCCAGGGTCGCTTGCCGAATGCGACCGAGCTGCCTTCGGCCAAGGAGCTTTGCGGCAGGTACGGCGCCAATTACCGAACGCTGCGCAAGGCGCTGGGCGCCCTGGTATCGCAGGGTCTGCTTGACAATGCCGGACGGCGCTATCGGGCATCCATGGGCAAAAGCGCCGGCCCATCATTCAGAATCGCCGTGCTTTCCCTTGCCTGGTACGAAGGTCCGCTCATGCTGCTGGCCGAATACGACCAGGAGTATGTGCGCAACCTGGACAGCGAGGCGTCCCGGCGGGGAATACAGGTCGAATTGCTGCGGTACCGGGAAATAGACAACCGGGCAATCGTCAGCGATGTGCGCGGCGCCGCCGAACAGAACCTCCAGAAACGCAAAGACATCGACGGTTTCGTGCTTCCGGTATGGACCCTCAGCGGCGTTTCGAGCGATTTTTTAGCGCAGTTGCATGCTGCAGGCAAGCCGGTGGTTATCGTCGATGAAGTCGGCGGATGGGAATTGCCTTCGTACCTTGCCGGTTCAGGAAAAACTTTGCGCCTCTTCGCGCGTTCATACGAATCGGCCTCGCGCAGTGTCGCGCGCGAACTCATGGCGCTCGGGCACCGGCGATTCGCGTTTTTTTCCGCATTTCATAATGACCAATGGTCGCGCGAATGTCTTGCCGGGTTCACGCATGCCGTCGGCAGCGCCGGAGGCAGGACTTCGGTGCGTCCGTTTCTGCTGAACGGTACACAAACGACCGATGAATATACCCGCGCGGGCTGGGACCGGTGTTCGGACAAACCGCTGCGAAAAGCGTTCGCCGGATGGAAACGCCCGGCGCCCAAGCTGTTTGTCAAGCAGTTCGAGCCGTATTTCGCGGTCAGTCTCGATCAGCAGGCATGGTACGCCGAGGTGCGCTGCCGGATGGAGCCTCTCTTCTGCCGGGCGCTGTCTGATACATCAATTACCTGCTGGGTGGCCCCGGACAATGATGTCGGATGGATCGCGCATGAATTCCTGGAGAACGCGCGCGGGATTTCCCTTATCGCATTCGGTAATTCCGCGGAAATAGCCAACCGCCGCATCGCCGCGTGGGACTTCAATACCGCCGGCGCCGCGAACGCCACGATCGAGCACCTGCTGTATCCGGACAGGACGCTTGCCGGCCAGAAAAACGGGGTCCTTGATATTCAGGGACATTTCATCCGGCGCGACAGCGTGAGGCCCTGTTCGTAGGCTGAAAGGCGCGACACTACAGGATTTTTCCCGTCGGCACTTTGCCTCTATTATGGCAACATGAACGGCATGCTCAAGAAAACGGAGCGTCCTCCGTCAATCGACAGCCTGCCGATGTACATCGTTTTCGCGCACGGCCGTCCATCACTATCGGTCCCATCCCAGAGCAGCCGCATCGTTCTTCCCTTTTCATCCGAAGCCGCGAGATGCCGTATCACGCGCCCGGACATCGTGATAATCGAAAGGGCGACAGGGCCGCTTGCCACGGGACATGCGCGGAATATCACGCTTCGGCCATTGCTGATGACGGACACCCGCGGACGCGCGGCGGAATGATCCGCAAGCGAGATTGACGATATGGGATCGTTGCTCATGAAACTCGATGATCCCGCCGGCACCCCGCGCGCCCTTGCCTCTGATCCGGTAATGGTTTTCAATATAAAGGGCCGATTGGCGGATGCGGTAATATGCGCGGGCGCGGATGCGGAGCCGCGCGCGTCGGCGATAAGCGATACCGTGTGGTCGCCAAAGGTATAACGCTCGATGCCGTTGCGGCATGTTTGCGAAATGATCCAGGTCAGCGTATCGTGCGGTGCATCGGGCCTGAAACCCAGCACGTCTTCGATGAGAAGGTTGATGGGAAGCACGCCGGTCATTCCTACGAAATCACCGTGATCGTGGCCCTCCACAAAATCCGGCGCATAATTCTCCCAGATCGTGTTTGTTGTCTTGAGGACGGCCGCGATATGATCGAGCGTCTTTTCGGCGATTTTGCGCGCAATGCTGTCGAGTCCATATATGCGCAATCCGGCGACGGTCTCATACGTGGTCGGCCCCCATACCGAGCCTCGCCAGTAGCCGCCATGAGGATCGTATCCCGGCTGGTCCGCGCCGGCCGTGGGTATCGGGCATTGGCGCCAGAACTTGGCGGGATTCATGATCGCGTTAGTCAATGCCAGCGCCTGCTGCGGCGACGCCACTTCCGCGATCATGGGCCAGAACGATGCCGGTGTTTCGATGAGGCTGTGATTGACGGAATTGGGCAGCACATCATAATAAAATCCGCGGGGTTCGTTCCAATGGTATTGGTTGATCCGGTTTTTCAGGGAATCGTATTGTGTCATCAGGTCCTGCTGCTTTTGCGTTTGCCCCAGAACGCCCGCGATTCGCGCTGAGTAAAGCATTTGCATGGCCTGCTGAGAGGCAAGATCGATGACGCCATAGCGGGGATTGACGTTGCTGCCGCCGATGTTGTCGGGGAAACGAATGGTGTTGTCCATCCCGCAGCCGTAGAAGGTTGTTTCATAGAGATTGTTCATGTGTATCTTGTGCGTGGTCTCGATCCATCGGATGTGCCGTTCGAGCGCCGGAAGCACAAACGAAAACCGGCTGCTGTCACCTGTTTGCAGGTAGTATTCCCATTCAGCCCAGGCAAAGGTGGGCGGCTGCGTGGAGCCCATGGCGTCCCAGGGCACCATTGACTGGTTGAGCCAGGGGATGAGCGGATCGAACGGAATCGCTCCGTCGTCAAGTTCCATGCGCAGGAAATTCGTATTCGATTCGACGGCCGGGAACAATGTTCCGCCCAGGATGCCCCACATGATCATGAAGCCGGTGTCCCACACCCAAATGTGGTCTGAGGCAAACGCCTCATCCAGATAGTTTGCCGCGGGCATGCCTGCCTGGTAATTGACGTGTTGCCATGCGATCTGCCAGGCCCGCCAGTACGCGGCGATCCAGTCGGTTTTCCCATCACATATGGGGTTGGGAAGCATACTGGTGTCGAGGGTTGTTGATGATGTGGCGCTGCCGGCGGCAATTGCCGCGCCTGAAGCGTTCAGTGCCCGGATTTTATACGCATACGTCTGCTGCGACACCGTCTTAACAACCGTATCAACATACTCAGTTGCAGTTACATTCGCGACTTTTGTGCCGTCACGATAGATTTTGTAGCTCGCTGCGCCGGATGCGGGATTCCATGAGACTCTGAGCCGGTTGTACGCAACGGTTTTCACCCGCAGACCCGAGAGCGCGGTTGACGGATCGCTGCCGGATATCTGCTCCTCGTTCCAGGAGCCGGTCATGTTGTCGGGATGCATGTCACCGGTGTTGTCACTGTCGTACTGGAGACGGATTCTGTTGAATCCTTCTTTGAGCTGCACCGACGCAGATACGCTCGACCAGGTGCTCCATGAACCGGTCCGGGGAAACGAGAGTGTCGCGGTCTTTGCTCCGTTGACATAGAGCGTACGTGTCGCATCCGTGGCGCCATTGCACGCATAACGGAATCCGACGGTATAGGTCCCGACGGTTGCCGGATAGGCATACACCTCAACAAAATCGCATGGACGATCGAATCTTCCCACATATGCCCATCCCTGAAATCCGGACACGTCCTTTGCGACAATTCCCAGGAGCGGATAATCCTCGAACTCATATGTTTTCGCCGCAAAGGTCGCAGTGGCAAACGCCAGGCACCACACGAATGCGAACGGCAGCGTGCATCTCTCCGCCGAACCCATGATGCGAGTCCGACGAGGCCGGTCTTCGTCGACCAGACCAACCCATCCACGGATGATAGACCCTGTGTTCATGAGACCTCCCTATTTGAGCGATTAAGCATTGTTGTGGACGTTTACCTGCTCCTCGCTCCGTGCAGACCTGCTGAAAAAGCCGCTACGCTCTCCAGGGGAATTTCGCTGGAGGACCGCAACGCTGTCGTCGACCGTGGTTACAGCCGGGAGCGGTTGCTCCCGGTTGTAACATATAACAACACCCCCATTCGCTCCAATATAGGTTGTCGGCGAACCTGCGGCCCGACTCAGCTACGGCGCCACTACTTTTGCCTTCTCCCATCGCGCACTCTCCGAGACGGTCACGAACACGCCTCGTGCCCCAACCAGACTCTGAGTCTTCGGCCCCGCCACGCTTCCTTCCAGCGATTTCACGCGCTGACCACGGATCGTGTACACAGTCACCGGTCCGTGATTAACGCTCGCGCGGTTCATCCTTGGCGTAACAGTGGAGGAGTTGTCGCCATGGAACAGATTCGCGGCCGGAATGGTTTGCTTCGCGATACCGGCAGTCTGGCATTCCCAGTTCACCGCAAGAGAGAATGGGCCGCCTCCCTGGAAGAAATCCATCCGGAAACTGTGCTTCCCTGCCTTGAGTCCGATCTGACCGTTGCCGGGACTGTACCAGAAGCTCTTGACTACCGACACGGAACTGACGGATAGTTCGACAGCGTCATCGCATGTCACCGAAAAAGTGTAGATCCCGTCGGCTGGAATGTCGATGTAGCCTTCGAAGCGCATGCCGAAATCAAGGGTGCGTCCGTTTGCTGGCGTCAAGTCCAGGAGCGACGCGGTTCCCGTTCTCACCGGCGTCATGGTCTGGAAATCGGGGAGTACATCCCAGTGTCCCTGATAGTAGGAATAGTCAAGCCCGGCCACAACACCCGCCGGGTTCTCGGCCGCCAAAAGCCCCCTGAAAGTCGCCGCGCCCACTTCGCTGGGACTCATTCCGGTCTTGTAGGCCCGCGCCTTGATTGTGGCGGGAGCGGAGAGTGTAAAGGGCGCGGAATACATTGTGGAAGACTCCGTGGGATCGGCGCCGTCGAGGGTGTACCGGATCTGCGCACCGGGGGTGGAGTCGGTAATGGTTACTTGCACCGGGGTCACGAGAAACCCTCCGGCGGGGGAAATCATGGGCTTTGCGGCAGGAGATTGTACGCCCTGACTGGTTACGAGTACGACTACGGGCGACTGACTCGGCTTGAGTTCAAAGGTGTCGCGAATGGAAAGGCCATTGGGACCGGTGACCACCAGTTCGTAGAATCCCAGAAACCCCCGGAAAGTGAAGTCCCCCTGTGCATCGCTGGCGCCGTTGCTCGTAGTCCGGAGTTTTTCCGTCACCAGACTTTTCATTGCGTTGAAGCACGGAAGGGGATTGTTGCTGCCATCGACAAAACCGGAACCCGGCATGTACCCGCCGGGCCCGAAACCCCAGAAGTTTATTGCCTCAACCGAGGGATGACTGAAGCTGACCGTCGCCAGTTGCACATAGTATATCGCCTTGCGGTCTTCGGTCATGGTGCCGCTCAGGTAGCCGTTCGGACGGATGGTTCCCGGGCAGGGAAAGTCAAACTCGGTGAGATGAATCGGCATGTCGGAGCCCAGGTACTTGTTGAACATCCCTTCGTAGAACTGCCGTGGACTGTAGGTGTCACCAGAGGTTCCGCCCATGGTGGCGCAATGGACCTGATTTGCGGCAAACTTGCACCCTGGCCAGCATCGCTCGACTTCCGCCGGGCCGGGCATGGTCCACAGTCCAGCCTGATCCCAATAGGTCATATTGAGATTGTCGCAAATGCCGAAGCGGTCCTTGTACTGGGGAAACGAGACTTTCATGCTGTCCCACAGCGTCGCATTGGCGATCTTGGCCTCGTTGTCGACCTGATAGAACCGGAATCGTGTGCCGTAGCGATCAACCACCTTGCGCATATGCAACAACTGGCGTGCCGCGAGCCCGCCTCCAAGGCTCTGAGCCCATGTCGGCACATAGCCGCTGAGAAAATGCTCCTCGAGAGTAACCCCGTTGCTCTCGGCCCAGTTGACCAATTCGTCAAGGGATGAGAAGTTCCAGTTGTCCTGCGTCCGTTCCAGACTGGCCCATTTTCCGGCATTCTCCGGCAGGCCGAAATTGAATATTTGCAGGAACAGCGAGCGACGAGGTTCGTTTGGCGGAGGACAGCAGCCGAACAGGAAACTGTGTTTGATCATGTTCGCCTGAACCTGCACGCCCGCAAGCGCGCTTCCATCAGCGGAACGGCATCGCAGGACCACGTCGGCCTTGCGGTACTTCTCGATATTGGGAATAACCGTTGACTGGACAAACGGGTCAGGACTGTTGAAAAGCGAATCCACGGCGGCATGGAAGGCATACGCGGAATTGAATGCCGCGGACATGAATATGCCTGCTATCATAATCAACGCTTCAGCGCGCTTCCATCGGGCCATTGAATCCTCCTTTGTAAATGGTGGCATATGGTTATTCGCTACCTTCTCTTCCGTGCGTACCCTGTTATTGCACTACGAGCGCCGCCTTTGCCGCCCGATTATGTTCAGCAGCGGTCACGAACACGCCCTTTGCGCCCGTATAAGCGCGCGGTCTAGCTGCCGCGAGCGCGCCCTTCTCCAATGTCAGGCGCTGGCCCCGGATCGTGTAGACCGCGATCGGTCCGCTGTCTGCTATCGCCAGTTTCTTGGGCGGCAGAGCGGCGGTGTTGTCGCTGCGGTACAGGCTTGAGGCGGGAATGGTCTGCTTTGCGATTCCCGCGCGCTGGCATTCCCACATCGCCTGGAGAAAAAGGTTGGCAGTCGCCTGGTAGTAATCAACACGAATACCGTGTTTTCCCGCTTTGAGTCCTATTATGCAAACCTCAGGGCATCCCTTGAGCGCCGGGAACGAGCTGATATGCAGATCGGCCGCATCGTTGCATCCCATATAAAAGGTGTAAATACCGTCGACAGGAATGTCGATGTAACCGTCAAACCGCAGCCCGAAATAGCTCATCTTCTGGTTGGCCGGCGTCAGGTCAAAGACGGCTGCGGTCCCCGTCCTTATAGCGGACATGCTCTGAAAATCAGGAAGCGCGTCCCACTGTCCTTCATAATACGAATAGTTCAGACCCTGTTGCGCATTGGCGGGGTTTTCAGCCGCCAGAAGCCCTTTGAAAACCTCAGCGCTCAGTTCGCTGGGGTTCATTCCCGTTTTGTATGCCCTGGCCTTGATGGTGGCGGCGGCGGAGAGCGTAAACGGACCTGAATACAGAGTTGACAATTCGGTAGGATCGGCGCCGTCGATGGTATAGCGGACCTGCGCGCCGGAAGTTGCGCCGGTGATGGAAATCTGCGTCGGGCTTACAAGAAAATCTCCCGCCGGGGATATCACGGGTTTCGCCACCTGTGATAAAATTCCCTGCGCCGTCACGATGATTTGCACGGGTGACAGGCCCGGCTTGAGTTCGAAGGTGTCGCGAATGGAAAGGCCATTCGGGCCGGTGGCGACCAGTTCGTAATACCCCTGGAATCCGCGGTAGGCATAGGTGCCCTGCGCGTCCGTCGCGCCGCTGCTTTTTGTCCAGAATTTTTCCTTTATCAGGCTTTTCACCGCATCATAGCACGGAAGCGGATTGTAGCTTCCATCCACGAATCCGGAACCCGGCATATAGCCCCCGGGACCAAAACCCCAGAAGTTGGTGGCCTCCACCGACGGATGGCTGAATGCGGTCGCGAGATACTGCACATAGCAGATCGCCTTGAGATTTTCGGTCATGGTCCCGGTGCGATAGCTTCCGGCATTCATGGTCCCGGGACACGGAAAATCAAGCTCCGTGAGCTGGATCTTGACTTTGGAATCCAGGTACTTGTTGAACATGCCCTCATAAAATTGCCGGGGGCTGTACCAGGTTCCGGACGTGCCGGGAGTTGTGGCGCAATGGACCTGGTTCGCGGCAAAAGTGATACCGGGCCAATTATTCGAAACCGCGTCCGCGCCGGGCATGGTCCACAATCCCGCAAGGTCCCAGAAGGTCCCATTGAGATCGTCGCAAATGCCGAAACGGCTTTTATACTGCGGGAACGAAACCTGCATACTGTCCCACAGATATTTGTTCGCGATTTTTGCCTCATTATCAACCTGATAAAAACGGATCCGGTCCTTGTAGCGGTCGACCACATGGCGCATATGCAGAAGCTGGCGCTGGGCAAAAGTGGCCGCGGGCAGGGCCGAAGCCCACGACGGAACATAGCCGCTCAGAAAATGCTCTTCCACGGTTACGCCGTGGCTTTCAGCCCAGTTCATGATATTGTCCATGCCTGAGAAATTCTCAACCCCGTCGGTGCGCTCGATGGCGTCCCATTTCCCGGCACCCTCGGGAAGGCCGAAGTTGAATACGTCAAGCCACAGCGCCGAGCGGCGGTCGGTGTCGCTGTTAAGCAGGCAGCACCCGAACAGGAAGCTGTGCTTTATCATGTTCGCCTGCACCTGTACGCCCGTGAGCGGGCTGCCGTCCGCCGCGCGGAATTGCAGCACGACGTCGGCCTTGCGGCATTTCTCGATGTTCGGAATGACCGTAGATTGGACAAACGGGTCCGAACTGTTAAAAAACGAATCCACGGCAGGATGGTAGGCATACGCGGAATTGAATGCCGCTGACGCAAGAAGTCCGATCATGGTTGTCACCACTCGGCCAAATCCGGGTTTCATTTAGCGGCCTCCTGTGCTTGTTTTTTGCTCCGAACTTCATTCGGACGGTATGACTGTTGTGGCAACCCCGGGCTACTTCAGCACCAATCGTTGAAACGACGTTCTTTCACCTTCCTGGAATCGCAGTACGTACACGCCCTTCGCCAGACCGCTGGTCGGCACGAAGATCGATCCGGAGCTGCTAGTGCGTATCGATCTCACTTCAGCGCCGGAAGATGCCAGCAACGCAACCAAACCTCGCATATCGCCATTGGGCAGGTTTATTCTTATTCCCCCCGCGGCATCGGTCACTGTTGGCAGCGCTTGATTAGTCATTGATGGTCTGCTTCCGAAAGGTGCCGGCTGCGCCGTGCCAGAAGTTTTAATGATATCGGGAATTACCATGTTGGACATCTGTAGCCTTCCGGTTGAGCCATTTTTAGCTTCTACTCCCCAGGTTATTTCTTGTACATATTCATTTAACATTCCTTTTGAACGCCAATAGGCAAATATCTTTTTAAGATCGATGGAAGCGCTCGCGGTCCAGGGAACTGATTTTTGAGTGCCAAATTGACCTGATCTGCAGATTGCCAGGTACATATCCTGGGAGGGGCTCCAGGGCACACTCATCCACCTGGAAAATTCGAATTGCACTCCATCGATAGTAGCAGTGCCCAGATTTTCGGGGGCATCTGCGATTGCGCCCTGGAATACGACATAGAATTCCTGGTGAAAGTTAACGGACCCCTGTCTATACGTGGG
>Ga0315289_10012620_pt1 | contig 11885 bp, 10 predicted proteins | sample YL17G11_40_MG_FD_203452 | JGI IMG/M metagenome (GOLD analysis project Ga0315289, IMG submission 203452) | Sediment microbial communities from Yellowstone Lake, YNP, Wyoming, USA - YL17G11_40 | ecosystem: Environmental > Aquatic > Freshwater > Lake > Sediment | place: USA: Wyoming | collected...
CTACACAAGCAGGAGGCGTGCAAAAAGCTCTTAACGAATGGTCTGAAAAAAATAAGATAAATTATATAAATATAAATAAATTAATCGAAACTCATACCAAAGCTTCGGAATTAACTTATTTAGACGGCTGCGGTTTAGGAATAATACAAAAAATATAGCACAGGTATCTTATGATAAATGAACTAACATTAGCCATTCCTTATTATAATGCGTCAAATCTGATCCCTATTCAATTGGAATGTTGGAGCGCATACTCAGATGAAATAAAACAAAAACTTAAAATAGTACTTATTGATGATTGTTCTAGCGATGAGCATAAATTAGCAAAAGTCTTTTCCAGAGTCCCAGATTTGAATATAGAAATATATGAAGTGGTGGAGGATCTCCCTTGGAATGACGGCGGTGCCAGCAACTTAAGTGTGTTCGTTGCAACAACAGAATGGGTAATTCGAACTGATATGGATTATATAGTTCCAGGCAACACAATAGAATATATATTAAGTAATACATTTGATCCTCAAATGTATTACACGATGGCAGCTAAATACTTTCACAATAAGCAAAATATAGAAATTCATCCAAGCACACTTCTTATAACTAAGAAATTATTTTTTGATGCCGGGGCATATGATGAGGATTTTACCGGAAACCATGGTTGGACTGACGTTAATTTCAGAGAGAGGCTCGATAGAATTTCTAAACATCAGCACATTAACAATATATGGATAGAGGGGGTACTTGGGGGATCGAAGCACACATTACCAAGAAATGTTGATAGTATTAACTACAAAATACTATTAAAAAAGAAGAAGGAAGGATTACCAATCCCAACATCCCACCTTAGATTCAACTGGCAGGAGGTTGCATTATGAGATTAAATATTGGTTGTGGCGTTCAGTGTATCGCAGGGTGGGTTAACATTGACATAGCGGGCAATAACTGTGATTTAAAGCATGACGTACGAAAACCGTTGCCGTATGAAAATAATTCTGTAAGCTTTGCATATAGTGAGCATATGATAGAGCACCTTACTCCAGACGAAGGGTGCGCTATGATAAAAAATATTATGAAACCTATGAAACCCGGTGGTGTGTTTAGAATAGCTACATTTGATTTAGATACCATCATAGCTGGGTATGTAGATGGCTCATGGAAAGATTGGGGGTGGGCAAAATCAATCGACAGAATAGTTACTAAAGTTGATATGATAAACATTGCTTTCTATTGGTGGGAACACAGATGGTTGTACACAACTGATGAATTGCTCAAAAGAGCGGGGGAAGCTGGCTACACTACTTGTATTTTATGTAAGCACAGTGTGAGTACTTATCCTGAGTTATGCAATCGAGAAACTAGGGAAAATTCAACACTAGTAATCGAGATCATAAAGTAATGCAACAACTTATCATATATGGATGTGGCGGGCACGGTCAGGAAGTAGCATGGGTCGCTGAAAGAACCGAACAATTTAATGTTATAGGATTTTTTGATGATTTTTATCAATCCGATACGTACCTCGGATACCCTGTGTTCAAGGATTTTTCAAGCATATCAAAATATAATTATTTTGCAGTGGCACTTGGTGATATTACTACCAGAAAAAAAGTTATTTCAATGTTGATAGAGAACGGATTTGACAAGTTTCCATCTATTGTCGATCCAAGCGCTATAATAAGTCCAACAACAATAATAGAAGAAGGCGTAGTAGTCTTTCCTAAGTGCGTTGTTTCAATGAATGTAAAACTAAAAGCATTTTGCAATATAAATGTTGGCTCAACCATAAGCCATAGATCAATCATAGGCAGTTACTCAAATATCTGCCCAGGCGTGGCTATCTGTGGAGATGTAACTATAGAAGAAGACGTGTTCATTGGAGCCAGTGCTACTGTAGCTGATCACATTTGTGTGGGGAAAGGAACTTCGATTGGAGCTGGTTCTGTTGTTATGCACAATCTTATTGGAAACTCTCTTTATATAGGAGTTCCAGCCAGATTTAAAAAAGAATTAGGAGCAAAAAAATGATACCTTTTTACAAACCAAGTATAGATATAGATATGGTTGAAGAACACGTAGTAGATGCTCTTAAAACAGGTCAAGTTACCAATTGGGGACTTTATACAAAAACTCTCGAGTCAGAAATAGAAGAATACCTTGGAAGGCCTGTTGTACTTACTGCATGTGGAACTCATGCACTAACTTTCGGATTACTTGCCCTTGCGCATTACGGCTTGATTCCAAAGAATGCGAGGGTGCTTGTCCCATCATTTACATTTTATGCGAGTGTTCATGCAATCATATGGGCAAATATGATTCCAGTATTTTGTGACATACATCAAGATACATATACTATGGATATTGACTCAGCTGTTGGACGGTTTGATGCTGTAATGCCCGTCAATGTTTTTGGTGTTCACTATGACGTCGATTATATTAAGAAAAAAACCAATAAACCAATAATAGGTGATAATAGTCATGGGTTTGGGGGATCTTTTTCTGGTAAAAGAAATGGAACATTAGAAGATGTATCCTGCTTTAGCTCAAGTATCACAAAACCGATGCAAACAATTGAGGGCGGTATTCTTGCTGCCAATGCTAACATAGTTGAATTTGTACGAAATTTTAGAAACTGGGGAAGCCCACATGGTCAATATGATTGTAAGTACGCCGGTCAGTGGTCAAAGATAACAGAAATAAACGCAATAGTTGGTTTGAGTAGTATGATGCATCTGTCAACCTCAGTTGATAGAAAAAATGAAATTGCCGATATGTATAAAGAGAAATTAAACTCATATGTTGAATTTCAAGTAATCCCTGAAAATATAAAAACAACATACAAAGATTTTTCTATTTTGTTCACCGAAAATTCAATACGGGATAAAGTGAGTAGTATTCTTGATGAGAATAAAATAGGAAATAAAAAATATTTTTATCCTCCCGTACATAAAATGCAGTGCTTTGGCAATACCTACTTATCTGAAAAACTTCCTATTACAAATAATATCTCAGACAGAATACTTTGTTTACCAATGTATGATTCTATTACCGAAGAAGACATTGATTATATTTGCAAAACAATTATCGCTGCGCTCTAACAAATTATATACGAGTAAAAATATATGTGTGGAATAGCAGGAATATTATACAAAAAGTCTGGAATGCTTAATACACAGCAAGTATTGACTCAGTTTCAGAAAGTACTAAAACACCGTGGGCCAAATGATGAAGGAATTCACATTGACACAACTTTTGGCTGTGCCCATGTACGCTTATCGATTGTAGATATTTCTGGTGGAAAGCAACCAATGTACACGGACGATTCTAAAAAAATAGGTATTGTGTATAATGGAGAAATATATAATTATAAGGAACTAAGAGATACTCTTATACAGAAAGGATATCGATTCAAGACCACCTCAGACACTGAGGTAGTATTACGATTATATGAAGCCTTCGGAAAAGAGTCATTTGAGATGCTTAATGGCATGTTTGCTTTTTGTATCTGGGATAACCATACTAATGCTATATATCTCGTAAGAGATCATATGGGGATAAAGCCACTCTACATATATGAAGATAACAATGTACTTATATTTTCTTCAGAAATTAAAGCTATTCTCAGCGTTCCAAACATTGATCTTTCTCTAGATGTTTATGGATTTCAAGATTACTTAATGTTTCGATATATGCATGCTCCTTGTACATTATTTAAGAACATCTATCGGTTGACTGCGGGAACTTACATAGAATTCAAAAACATGCGTGCAACAGCTCATGTATATTGGGATGTATCGTATAATCCCGATGAAAGAACAACCATAGCAGGCTTTAAAGAAGAAATACTATATACACTTGATACAATTATACAATCTCAACTTATGGGCGAAGTTCCTATTGGGATGCTCCTGAGCGGCGGTGTAGATTCAAGTATTATATCATACTTCATTCATAAAAACAATGCCAACCTCAAAACTTTTAATATTGGATACCCTGAAGTAAATGAATTTGAATTTTCTCGTGAAGTTGCTAACCAACTTGGATTAGATCATATTGAAGTCGTAACAACTCCTGATTCTTTTGTTAAAGATTTCCACAAAATAGCCATGAATCTTGATGAACCCCTGGCCGATCCTGCAAGTTTCCCATTATTTGTTTTATGTGAAGAATTAAAAAAACATGTTACTGTTGTCTTGTCTGGAGAAGGAGGAGACGAACTGTTTGCAGGATATCCACAATATGGTAGAACTATGAAAACTCAGGGAGAGGACAAATGGAAATTTGCATTATTTTTATCAAACAGCCAGTATTATCTGCATTCTCATAAATTTATGTTGGATACATCTCACGTAATGCAGTCACAGGAAAAATACAAGGAGTACTTTGATAGAAATGGTGTGTTGAATGGAATGATGGCCTATGATCTTAAAACATGGGTTCCTGAAGATTTGATGATGAAAACTGATAAGATTATGATGGCACACTCTCTTGAAGGAAGATTTCCATTCCTGGATAAAAGAATAATAGAACTGGCTCACAGAATACCTGAACGATATAAATTAAATGGAAACACAACAAAGTGGATTTTAAAAGAAGCCATTAAAGGAAAAATTCCAGAAAAAATAATTAATCGTCCAAAAATGGGATTTACTGTACCTGTTTCGACACTGCTCGAACGAATGAAGCCGATAATATTAGAAACGTGTCATGGCGCTAAATCAACTGGTCTAAGGGATGTTTTGAATATAGAAGAAATATATAATAACGCAGTAAGATACTATTCGAAGGATGCAACTATTTCTCCAACAAGCGTGTGGACTCATTTTATATTATTGTACTGGTTCACGCGAGTATTTCCTGAATTTAAGAGGTTCTAATGGAAACTACACTTTTTACCGGCGGGTCCGGTCTTCTTGGGAAGACCATGCAAGAAGTTTTTGACGGGGGCGCTCTGTTTCCTACTTCAAAAGTATTCAATGTGACTGAATTTCATTCCATGTATGAATTTCTAAACAAACTTGAACGAGAAGAGACATCAGTAAGTACGCTTGTCCACATGGCTGCACTTACTTCCCCTCCCAAAGTTGAAGAAAATAGTATGCTGGCTCTTGAAACTAATATTATAGGAACAGCCAATGTTGTGAAACTCTGTCATGATCGAGGAATTCGACTTGTTTATATTTCAACAGACTATGTTTTTTCTGGAGAAAATGCTCCCTATAGTGAGGATGATCCCGTATGTCCTGTAAACAAATATGCGGTTTCAAAGCTCGGCGGTGAGTGTGCAGTTCGATTGTATGATAAACATGCGATTATCAGACTCTCTTTTGGCCAGAATGAGTTCCCCTATCCTGCAGCGTATGTGGATCAATGGACCTCACGCCTCCCTGTTAAAGAGATTGTTCCTAAAATAATACGGATAATCAAGAGTGACTTTCTTGGAACAATACACATAGGCTCTAAACCCCGAACTGTGTATGATTATGCAAAATCAATCAGCCCAGACAAAGAAATAAAAGAAATATCCATAAAAGACAGTAAAACAAAGATACCTCGGGACACTTCTCTCAATACTACTAAATTTGATACGTTTGTTGCAGGAGGCTGGTAATGCTTAGTGACTACTATTGTGAAATGTGCAAAAAATTCTTTGAATATAGAAAAGCATACGGAGAAGAAAGATTTCCAGAACATCCACAATGTCCTGTATGCAATGCAAGAAAAACGCGCAGAAAGATAACATTTAATTCTATTGTTCCTGATGATTTTAAATCTGTAAATAGTAGATAAAAACAAAACAAGGGGTATTTTATGAAACTCATGATTTTTGGAGGAGCGGGCTACATCGGAAGTGCGCTGGTTCCAGTATTACTTGATCATGGCTATGATGTAACTGTTATTGATTTACTGTGGTTTGGAAACCATCTTCCAAAAGAAGTCAATGTTATCCAAAAAGATTTATTTTCTTGTACCGAGAAAGACTTAGAAGGATTTGATCAATGCATTTTCCTCGGAGGACTATCAAATGATCCTATGGCTGAGTTTGACCCAGTTAGAAGTTTTATTTACAATGCCTCACTTCCATCATATCTCGCATATATATCCCGACAAGCCGGAGTTAAAAGATTTATTTATGCCTCTTCTTGCTCTGTTTATGGATATACGGTTGATAAATTGTTCGATGAGACATCAAAAATTTCCTGCTTTTATCCCTACGGAATCGGAAAGCTTCAAGGAGAGAAAGGAGTCATGCATCTTCAGGAGGATGACTTTTCAGTAATTTGCCTCAGAAAAGGAACCGTCTCAGGTTACAGCCCCCGACTTCGCTTAGATCTCATCGTAAATACCATGGTTCTCAATGCACTTACCAAAGGAGTGGTTACGATTAGTAATCCAGCTATCTGGAGGCCAATCTTATCAATGCGGGATTGTGTCTCAGCCTATCTCAGAAGTATCCAAGCAAATTATTCCGTTTCTGGCGTTTTTAACATCGCTTTTGATAATTTTACTGTTGGAGAAGTTGGCTATACTGTAAAAGATGTCATTGAAAAGAGATACCCAGATAAACACATAAAACTTGATGTTAAAAATGTTCAAGATGTTCGAAATTATAAAGTAACCATCGAAAAAGCACGAACAACTCTGGGATTTCATCCAAGATATTCTGTTGCTGACATTGTTACTGAATTGTTAGATAAATGGGATACGATTACTCCGCTAATCGACAAAGACGAATCCTATAACATTCGTATATGTAAGAAACTTTTCTCTGATAAAGAAATTCGGATAGCATAGGTATACTTAAATGCCCACTAAAACAATGAGTAATCCTGAAATTGAAGAGCGCTTGAGAAAAGATCCATTTATCACTCTATGGAAGAATAATTATGCGGAGAATCAGGCAAAAGGGCATCTTTCCACTGATAAATCCCGTCCGCTATTGTTTATAAAAAATACCAGACCCTACGCAAATTTGCCGGTAGTCATTGTTGCTGCTGGACCTTCCCTGGATAAAAACATTCATCTCCTAAAAGAGTATCAAAATAATTGCATCATTCTTTGCGCAGATGTTATCCTCTTTAAATTACTACAGAATGGGATCAAACCGGATTTCGTTGTTAATATCGATCCGCATGAATCCTTAAAAAAATTCTGGAACAATATTGATACAACAGAATTCACTCTGGCCTGTCCGACAACAACCAATCCTCGAACACTGGAAGCATGGAAAGGGCATGTCTATTTTTTCAACCAATCTGATCTTGATAAGTCTCCAAAAGGAGAGGCGCTCAAGAAACTAATACGTCCAACAGAAGGTTGGGGTATTCTTTCCAACAAATTCTTTGTTGGCGCAACGATGTTCCAATTTTCAACCTATTTAAGTCCATCAGTTGTGATCTTAATCGGGCATGACTTTTGCTACACTGACGGCAAGGCTTTTTGTGACGGATTCCTCGATATAAAAATACATCATGATGAGCATCCTGTTGGAACAGAAGAACATACTCGCATGATTGAAAAACTAAAGACTGAAGAAATACAAAAAGACCATTCAATAAAAATTTCACCTGCAGAGTCTGTGTGGACATCGCAAGCGCTGTTTCTATATAAAAACACATTAGTAGGATTAATTCGGGCAGCAAAATTGAAGGTTGTTAATTCAACTGAGGGAGGAATTCTGACAGAAATAGATAGAATGTCATTTAAAGATAGCTTGGAACGGTTCTGTAAAAATCCAATTACCAAGTTCAATACATTCTCTGCACAAGCCAGAAAACATAAAAAGAGACGCTGAGAAGACTTAAAGATTGCGCCCGTTAAGTTATTTTTGATATTAGCGGCCTACCAATGCTCTTTAATCTGAAACTATTGCTATGAGAAAATATTAATGATAGATCCCGTAACAAACTTTTTAATAGCTTCTACAACACTTGCTAATAATTTAACCAAGTTTACCTTCAGCTTTACCAAACCAACAGGCGATATCGGTGGGTACTACTTATTTATGAGTTCTACCGGTATTACTTACATCAATGTAAAAACTCGAATAGATGCCTCCCAACCTCAGGTAGAGGAAGATCGTACCTATGATATTGGAAGTGTTTCGTACTTTGAGTATACGACCGATTCGGAATACTATGACGGAAAAATGTTGTATTTTAAGATACAAGCTCTTTCTGCAGCACGAGAACTATCGGTATTTTCTCCTGTTGAGATCGGTTACTCCTATCCATCGCTCCCTCTAAATCTCTTTGTTCAGTACAACGGAATTGAAGCGATCCTTACATGGGATGAAATACCCTTTTCTGATAATAAAAATTCAACATTTACCAACTACAATCTTTACCGCGATCTCGCTATACCCGTCAATGGAACAACATACGATAGTGACACCAATAAGTTATCGAATAGTAACTTTACTGCCGGAAGTATTATCTGGGTAATAGATTCATTTAAAAAATCACAGTGGTTTGGAACTATTGCAACAGCTGGAGAATTTGATCTTACCTCAACAGGGCTTGTTGGGTACAGTGATACTTCCTCTACGTATGTAATCAGCATGGATAATCTTAAGATATATATAGATTATAAAAATCCAGCTCTTATAGGAGTATCTTCAACAGGAAGTTATATTGATACAGCATTTATCTTTGATCGATATTATATCTACTCAGTCTGTTCTGCCGGATTGGGAATACGTATCAGCGCCAGTACTCCTTATATGTGCAACACTGTTGATGTTACCAACGCATATCCTTATTTGAGGTCCATTGAAAATTCAACAACAACCATCCTCAATGATCCTTATTGGAAGAGATTAAAAGCAGTTCTCACCGATAAAAACTTTTATGATAAAACACCCTTTGCCATTCCCTATTCAAATAATGTTACTTACAATCTTAAGGGCTACCTGGGCGTAAGCAACTGTAAGTTTGACGTTTTTGTGAATGACATATACAGTTATACTACTTCAACAGGAATATACGGAGAATTCGATATCAATTATAAATTTCCTAAGGGAAGTATCACTATGGTATTTCAAGCTCGGGATAGATATAATATAAAATTCTCACGTAAAAGTGCTCCCTATAGTATCAGAACATTGAATCTTTATACATGGTACTCGGCAGTTTTGGGTAGCCAGTATAAGCAGGTTGATGCTGAAGTGGGCTCTGTCATGACAGATGTTTCTATTGAAACGTGCCGGTACTCCTACTTTGAAGACAGATTCTCACCTTTTGTGGGTTTATATAAAGAAGGTGATGAAAGTGAAACCAAATTCACAAGCCTCGCTTCAATCAATTTCAAAGCATTCGAATATGCATCGTATGATAAATCCTTACAGATGATGTTTGACTCTTTTCAAGAGAATATACCAGAAATTGATCACTACGAAATACACTATAACATGGATCTCTTTGATACCCAAAAAACTTCATACACATTTACAGCCACATCAACTGGTCTTGGTAGAGGTAATTATTGGTATGGTATCTCAGCATGCACACGCGATGGAGAGGAAACATCAGTAGCTACTCTTCGAATTGATAGACGTTGGTGGCCAGCACCCTATGTAAATGAAAATGCTATTATGTGGGATTATGTCTATGGAGCTGATTTTTATAGAATATATAGAGGAACCAGTGAGGCGAATCTTTATTTTCTGACATCAACTGGAATGAATGTTGTCGTTGATATTAATAAAGCAATTCCTAATCCTGAAATTACACCGGTTTTATATAACTTTACGGACATATTGGAACCTACAAATGTTAAATTGTATGATACGTGTGGAGTAAATAATTTATTCCTAAGACTTAAAAAAACATCGTCACTGATTATTCTTTTGTTTGGAGCAGAAAACAATGTTATCGCTGAGTTTGACTTACAAAGAATCTTGTATCTTCTGAAAAAATTCATCCCACCTGAGCTAAAATATTCGATAGTTTTTTCAAATGATACGAAGGTCATTTTATACCCAGAAGGAATTGAAGTCAATTTGGTCGAGCCTGATCCAATATATGCTTATTATGATTTATCGTATTATTATCACCCAAGTCTGGAAGTTGTTGAGGTCTACTCGTGAGAAAAAGACAGTTTGGTACTAAACGGTTAATATATGCAAGTGACCATAATACCGCTCAAACCTATAGCGAGCTTAATACCCGCGAAGTTGCTGTTGATGGCGGTATTAAGGGAATAATTTATGGTGGGGTACTCATACCAAATACTGAAATTGAATATACAATAATCCTTGAGGAAACCGTAGCAAGAACAATTGCTGGGGAAAGAATAACAGTACCTTCCTCAACTAATCCCGTTGTAAATATTTTCATAAAACCCTCTATTGACCCAGGATTTGGAAACGAAGTCTGGGTGACTGCTTATATTGAATATACATACCAATTAGGAGAACTTGACACCGATGGAGACGGCATACCGTATTATAAAGATTACCAAAACGGTTTTCAGATTGGAACTGTTCAAGGAGTAATTTCTCCAATAGGGACTTCAGTAAAACCAAATATACCGTATGGAGCTGTTCTTCTTTGTGACATTCTTTATAATACCACTCTTTATTATACTGGGGCGATTCAGCAATCTGATATAAATACAGCTCGCCAGGATCGGTTTGATAGTCAATCCTTTGTTAACCTTATTGTAACCGGGACAGCAGATATATACGGTGTCATAACGGCACGAAGTGGTATCGATATGATTGGTACTAACTTCTTTAATGTATCTGAACCAACAATTGGTAGTGAGGTTGGTGATAGAGATTATAACGATGTTCGATATGTATTAAAAAGCGGCGATACTATGACTGGCACACTCAATGTGCCAGACCTTAATGTCAGTGCCAGCATGACTATTCAAGATCTTACTGCTAACGGAAACCTTATTGTCGGTGGAAGTAGTGTATTTAGTAACAATGTTAATATTGCTGGAAATTTGGCTGTTAACTCCGGCGGAGCCTCCATTGGCCAAAACTTACATGTCATCGGATCAATTGAGGGAAAAAGCGTTATTATACCATGGCAAACTGATGTGTACTATGATCTTGGTGAAGTTATTGTATATGAAGAAGGTATTTATAAATGTAAAGAAGCACACACATCAACAGATTTTCTTCTTCAGGTAGGTAAGTGGGAATCAATTGGGGGCGGTGGTGGAACAACGCATCGAGTAACCATAATAAATCACGGTTTCGTTGTTGGAGATGTATTGCGATATGATAGTCATGCTGATCCCAACGGGTACACCAAAGCCAAGGCTGACAATCCACATACATTAGGTCAATTTGTTGTTATTCGCATTCTTGATGCGGATAATTTTATAATATCAAGTGGTGGCTACTTTGAGGATCTCAGTGCAGTTATTAATTTTATACCGAATACATGGTATTACTTATCCGACTCAGCAGCGGGTGCATTAACAACCACAGAACCTCCAATATCGAATCCAATATTGTACGCCGTAGCAGCGCATGAAGCATATGTGTTTATATTCAGACCAGCTGTTGGCGCAATGCTTGCTATTGATGAATATATTGCAGATGCGGGGCAAACAAAATTTCCATTGTCGGTATTACCCGTGCATCAGGATTACATAACTGTTTCTGTTGACGGAGTTGTCCAAAGCAAGAGTACATATACATTTTTCTCTTCAACTGGAATTATTTCTGGAATCCAATTTGTAACTGAGTTGTCTGGTGGAGAAGAAATTAGATTTCAAATAATCAGCAATGTTTTTTCTGAAGCAGGCGCAAATCTCGTAACTGATACTCTTACTGCAACATTTGATGGACAACGTAGCGTCGTAATGACACGAACACCTATTTCAAAAGAATATATTCTGGTATCAATAGATGTTATCTTTCATCACAAAAG
>Ga0315289_10012621_pt1 | contig 11884 bp, 8 predicted proteins | sample YL17G11_40_MG_FD_203452 | JGI IMG/M metagenome (GOLD analysis project Ga0315289, IMG submission 203452) | Sediment microbial communities from Yellowstone Lake, YNP, Wyoming, USA - YL17G11_40 | ecosystem: Environmental > Aquatic > Freshwater > Lake > Sediment | place: USA: Wyoming | collected...
ACCGTGGATAAGAGAGAAACTCCTTTTCGGGTGGGACGCACCCGTTGGGGCGTAACGTGGCCGGTTGCGGCGAGCGTGCCCCAAGAAGCCGCTGGGCTTTAGCCCATGCGGAGCGTCACAGCTTGCTGATGACCGCTGATCGCTTGCCCGGCGCGCCAGCCCGGCGACCGCCTCGTCCAAGCGTGCTCGCGCAGTCCTCTCACCCTCAGCCCTTCGCCCGCCTCGGCCATCCGTCGCCTTGGTGGGCTCCGCATGCCTTCGGCGGGGGGTGCGGTCCCGCGGCCGAGTGCGTTTTCGAATCTGCATGGAGCCTAGGGCAGGCGCAGTGGGTTGACACGCGCCACCCCCGGCTATAGATGGTTCTGGAGGGCCGCTTCCTACCGGCCAACCGCTCCTTCCGGGTCACTGTCCTCGCATGCCCGCATCCAAGCCCGCTCAGTTGCCGGTCGGAAACAAGAAGGCAGGAAGCCCGTGCAAGCCTCCGGGGGTTGGGTTTGTGTGGATCGAGCCGGGCTTGCGGCACGACCCTTGTTTGCGTCCAACGGCCGATTGGACATGGCGGCAGCCTCCCCACCAGGTCATCGTTCCCATCGCTCCACTAACCGGTGTCACACTTGCCCGTGGTCTTTCGTTCCAGAAGCGGAATGCTCCACGGTCCAGGAGGTCTCGAAGGGGCTGGATAGGTGCGAGGTCGAAAGGCTCCGGGTGGTACGGGCGCTGGGTGGGGGTTCTGCGGCATGAGGCGGGTCGCTGTAGTCGATGGGGGAACGCGAGCAGGACGGGACCCCGCTTGGGGGCGGCTGAGGATTGCGACCCGGGTACATCCCGATCGCGGTCACCCGGGCGGGCACAGCGCTCCACGAATGGCAGGCACATGCCGAGCAGCCTTGCAGTCGGGGCGGTTCGTGGACGTTGGGATTCTGGAGCCCCGCCGCTTGGGCCAGAGCGCCGCCTGGATCTCGGCTCTTCTCCGGCGTCCCCCGTGCCCCCCGACACCCTATCATCGATCCCGACGAACTGTGCTCGAAGGGAGTGATCTGCGCCATTGTTCCTTGCCAGATGGTGCGGGTCCCAGAAGTGCGCACCGATCGCGCGGCTGCATGCCCCGATCAAGTCGTGGCAGACCCGGCCTGGACGGGGCACTCCGTGCGGATCCACGGGTCATCGCCTGATCGAAGTGGGCTGGACATCACGCAAAGCTCGTAGCAAGAAGGAGGCTGCAAGATGGCTGACGTACATTGGAGGCCCAGGGCCTTTCTCTTGGCAGCCGCGCTGGTCATGGCCGGCTTGGCCTCAGGCTGCGCAGGCGAGACAGGGGCGGACCTGCGCGCCTGGATCGACGTGCCAGCGGACGGCGCCCTCATCACCGCCGGGGAGAACGTCGAGGTGCACACGCACGCGTACGCGCAGGCCGGCGTGGCCGAGGTGATGTTGAGCGTCAACGGAGAGCCGGTCCGTCGGGACCCGGCCGATTCACCGGGAGCGGCGTTCGCCGCCGCGGTCCAGCCGTGGATGCCTGAGGGACCCGGGGACTACAAGCTTGAGGTGATCGCTTACGACATGGGCGGTGCGGCCAGCGCGCCGGCCGTGGCGCGGGTGCGCGTCATGGCAGTCCCCACATCGACGCCGACCCCCACTACCACGGTAACACCGCTGCCGTCGGTGACTCCCACGCTTACCCCCATCCCGCTCGCCGTAGTCCACTTCTCGGCGGACGACACTTCCCTGACCTCGGGTGAGTGCACGCGGCTTCGCTGGGAGGTCGTCTCGGCCACGGCAGTCAGCCTGGATGGGGTGAGTGTAGCGTTGCTGGGAAGCCAGCAGGCCTGCCCCGCCCAGACCACCACCTACAGTTTGCACGTGACGGCACCTTCGGGAGACGTCGACAAGTCAGTGACAGTCACGGTCAGTGCGGCCGCCGATACGGCCGGTCCGGATGTGTCCGGCATCGGGCACTCCCCGGCATTCATCTGGGACGGCGCTTCGTGTGGCGCTACCACGGCCACGATCAATGCCCAGGTCAGCGATGCATCCGGGTTATCTGAAGTGGTCTTGCATTACCGGGCGCTCAGGTCACCCAAGGGCGGGGTCTGGCGGACCCTGGGGATGAGTGTAGCCGGTGGCGGCACGTACCAGGCGACGCTCGGTCCTTCGGAACTGACCGCCAGCCTGGCGCTGTACGGGGGCGGCAGCGTCGAGTACTACATCGTTGCAGTGGACACCAAGGGCAACTCGTCCCAAAGCGGCACCGGCAGCTTTGAAGCCAAGCTGTGCTTCGGCTAGACAGGGAAGGACGGACCGAAATGAAAACACGGGCATCACACGCGCTGCGCAACTTCCTGGTCGGAATGGCGCTGGGTCTCCTGATCCTGCTGGTCATCGGTGGCGCGGCGTTCTTCCTTCTCCGGGATCGCGGGCCGAGAAGCCAGGGGCCGGCGGTGACCATCCGCGCCCCTCAGTTTGGGGAACAACTGACCGCCAATCAGTCGATGATCGTCCACGCCATGGCGGAGGACTTCCGGGGCGTCGCCCGCGTGGAGCTGTGGGTGGATCAACAACTGCTGTCCGTCCAAACCAGCCAGTTGCCCGAGGGGAGCACTCCGTTCCCTTTGACCTACAACTGGTATCCGGAGCAGGCGGGCAGCCATCTCCTGGTTGTGCGTGCGTACAACCGGGCCGGTGGAACAGGACAGGCCACAGTTCGCGTGGAGGCCATGGCCAACGACCGGGGGACGGCTCAAATGTCCTACCAGGTGGCGGAAGGGGACACGCTTGCGAGCATCGCCACGCGCTATGGACTGACGCCTGAGGGGATCGCCTCCGAGAATCCCGGCCTGACTGAACCCTTGACGCCAGGCGGGGCGATCAGCATCAGCCTGCCCCCGACGGACCCGGAAGGCATTCCGGCCGACGAGCCGGGTGCACCCGAGCCGCTGCCGGGCGAGGAGCCTCCGGACCCGCTGGGGGTACCGGCCCGCTTGCCGCTGTCCGACCTGCTCTCCCGCCTGCCTTTCAGCCGCACTGGCGCATCAGCCGGCACATGGATCGAGGTCGAGGTGCTGTCCCTCGAGGTCGACAAAGAGTACGACGGCGTGTACTGCTACTACTCCCTGGCCGGCGCTCCGTTCGAGCGCGTCCCGGCAGATGGATACTTCGCAGGCCTTGGGGAGCGCCGCTGGGGTATCGAGGAGGCGATGGGCGGCGATCGAACGCGCGTTGTCGTCCTGCCCGACGAAACGGACACGTTGGATCTGAACGGCAACTGCATGGGCTACCGCTCGACGGGGGCAGGGGGCGAGGCCTTCGATCTCGGCACGCTGACGATAAGCCACACGTTGGCCGAAGCGGATGGGACCACGATCCTGAAGGAGATCAACGGCCGGGATGGCTGGTTCCGCGTTGGCTACGGGCTGCATGAGATCCCATCCGCGCCCTCGGGCCCGCCGCCGCGCCCGGGCGTCGCCGAAGTGCCGCCTCCGGCGGGGCCCCTGCCGGCGCCGGCGTTGTCGGGAACCTGTGATCGAGGCTTCTTGGGAGACTCCTGGGCAGTCGAGTGCCAGCTTGCCTGGACCGTCCCGGCCGACTCGAGTGGCGTAAGCCCCTGGGTGGATGGGTTTATCTTGCTGCGCAACGGTGCGCTCTTGGAGACCCTCCCGGCCGGCGGTGCCTGGCGCAAGACGTTAAGTGGATCCTGGCTGGCGATCGCTCCCACGATCATCGACGAATCTGGCCGGGCGCGGACCGCCGCCGAGTGGGGAGACCTGCCTGCTCCTGGGGAATCCTATGACTTCCAGGTGGTCTACTACCAAGGCGCCCCTCTTGCCGATGCACCGGAAGGCTACCGCTCGCCGCCGAGCAACATCTTCACGCTTACCGGCGACATGTGGCCCGGCAGCGTGGAGGTCACGGTCACGATCCACGCGCTGCACGTCACCTGCATTGACTCAGACCGGGACGATCCGCAGCTATGCTGGGACTTGATGGTGCCCGGACCGCTGGACAGCACGGGCATGCCGACGGGCGGGTGCTCGTACTTCTGCTCGGGAGACCCCGAAGATTGGGGCTCCGGAGCCTACGGCGGCATCAACGTCAATGGCTCGCGGGTCCTCAACATCCACTATCCGATCAACAGCGGGGCGCGGTACAACTTCCCACCCTCGTATGGCACCATGTCCCCCCCAACGATCACGGTGACGCTGTCGCCCTTCCAATCCCTGGTCATCACATCGCGGATGTGGGACTACGATGTGTGGAGCGCTGACGATCCGTTCTGTCATGGCGTGGTGGCCATGAGCCCGCGCGAGCTTCTTGCCATCCGCGATGGAGTCACGCCCGCAGAGCAGATCAGCATGTTCAAGAGCCGAGAGGGGATGTGCCACTTGAGATACACGGTGGAGGTGAGGTAGTCAGGGAGCGGCGGGTATCCGTCGCCGAGGGGGCAGAAACCGAATCCGGACTCATGGGCGTCGTCGGGGCGGGGGCGGGTGGCCAGTGCTTCAGCTCCCGCCTCCGCTGCCCAGCCGTTGGAGAGGCAGCCTCGCGGTTCGGCCACTGAGTTGGTTGCGGGTCTGGAACGTTCCCGTGCGTGTTCGGGTTTGGGCCATAGCCCGCCTTGCACGCCCGTCGCCCTGTCGGGCAGCGCGTGCACTCGGCGTGAATGAGCGTGGGTTGTTTGAGGGGATTCCGCCATGGCGTCGGGAGACGAGGCCAACGCCTCCCCGCGGAAACGGGATCGCCTGGCGTTCGATTGCGGCATTTGGCTTCGCATCGATGACCGTGGGGCAGAGCCTGTGCCCTGGAAGGAGAGACCCATGAGACGCGATGACCTGAACCGGCCGCTGCGTGCGCTGACGATCCGGGTGGCGTTCACGCTCTTGGGCCTGGGGGGGTTGGGCGCCGCGCCGCTCGCCGCCCCCAAGCTCACGGTGGCCCCCGGGAGCGGCTTCGCCGGCGCGACGGTGGCGCTGTCTGCGTCGGGCTTCACGCCGAACCCGGCCGGCGCCATCAAGTGGGACAACGTGGTCCAAATGACCTTCCCGGTCACGAGCGGCTCCTTCAGCATGCCGTTCACCATCCCGGCAGGCGCTGCACCCGGGCCGCACGAGATTACCGTGTGCGCCAACTGCGGCGGGGTCGAGTTTGAAGAGGCCGCAAGCGCTACCTTCACGGTGGTGGAAATGCCCGTGGCCCCACCCATCACGGCGGTGCCGCCGCGCCCGCCGACGGCGACGAAGACCCCGACCCGCGTGCCCACCCGAACGCCCACCCCCACGGCCACGGCGACCGAGCTTCCGTCCGTGTGCGGTGACCTGGGGATGGGGCCGGAGGCCGTCGTCGTCGACTTTGAGTCCCTGGCTCCGGAAACCGTCGTCACGGATCAGCTGCGCGATGCCTTCGGCGTGGCGTTCGAAGGCTCGCTCCAGATTGTCTCTCCGACCATCCGGGCGCACTCCGGCTCGAAGGCCGGCGCCAGCCTCACTACACCGGACTTCGGCAGCGCCACGCTGCCCATCCGCATGTCGTTTCCAGGCGGTGTGCGTGCGGTCGGAATGTACCTGGGCTTCGAGGGCGGGCCATTCACCGTGTCCGATGTCACCGCCTCGCTGACGGCCTACGGCTATCGGGGCGGCGAGGCAGTCGTGGTCCGCCTGGGGGCCGCCTCGGTGAGCTTCCCCTCCGCGGCCTCCGACGTCAAGCACTGCTTGGAGTACGAAGCCGCGCCAGGGGACGTCATCCTGAGGGCGGTCTTGGAGACCGTCGATGCCGCCGGGCTGTCCACCCCCGAGCGGCGCATCCTCGACGATCTCACCCTGCTGCCGGCCAGCGAGCCCCTCCCCGGCACCGACCAGGCGCCGGTGGTCGAAATCATCCAGCCGCCGGACGGGACGGTGTACCGTGGCGGAACGGTGGATGTGCGCGTGCGTGTGCGTGAGGACCGCGAGCTGCGCACGCTCCTGTATACGATCAACGGGGGCGAGATGATCCCCACCGGATTCGTCGCCGACTCCGGCGAGCCGATGGTATACATGGGAGGCATCAGCTTCGACGCCAGCCGGCTGAACCCGTATGTGGACAACTTCGTCAGCTTCCTGGCACGCGACGGCAGCGGCAACGTCGGGGATGACACCGTCCATCTAGCCTACGAGCCGCCCACGCCGACCCCGTCCTACGATATCGTCCCGGTGAAGGCGGAGATCACTCAGGTGATCCAATGCCTGAACAATCCCATCTGTCGGGACAACTATATGCCGCTGTATATCAGGAAGCCAACGCTCGTTCGGGTGTACGTGCGTCTGGAGGGAGGCACGGCGTCCGTTCCCAACGTCTGGGGAGAGGTGTGCGACGCGTATCGGGGAGAAGCGCCAAGCCAGTGCTACCCCTCGCTGGGGCCCATCACGGTGACGCCCACGGACGATCCGGTGCGCGACTTCCGCGGTAACCTCGACGGGACGCTCAACTTCCTGGTGCCGTTCAACTGGGTAGGTGACGTGGGCAGGCACCGCCTGGCCCTGTACGTCAACCGCGATCGCCGCTGGGCGGGTGAGTGCTGTATCGACAACAACCGCCTGACGCTGGACTTCGGACTGGGAGCCGGCACCACGCTGCACGTCGTAATGATGCGCATCAGCGCCCATGGCGCCACCCCGCAGGAGCGCATGCGCGGGCCGGCGATCGAATGGGTGCGGCGCTACTATCCGACATCCGAGGTCCACATCTACAGGAGCTCCGCCGAGCCGGTCGATGCCTCGTACGACTACACCTCCGCCGACGGCTGGAGCTCGCTGCTGACGGACCTGTGGTGGATCAACGCCTGGACCGACGATCCGGTGGACTGGCTCCGCTACCACGGCATGGTCCCCGGGAGTGTTCCCCGTCGTGGAGTCAACGGGATTGCCTACCTTCCGGGCGATGAATCGACCGCCATCATGCTGGACGAGGGCGGCGCGGCCACCGCCCATGAGATCGGCCACAACCACGGGCTGTACCATACCCCGAGCAATCGGGATGCCGCCGGGAACCTCGTCGGCTGCGGGGATCCGATCCAGCTGAACAACAGCTACCCTCAGTACACCGACGCCAGCGGAGCGTCCTTGCCGCGCGCCTCGATCGGCGAGTGGGGCATCGACCTGTACGCCAGCCCGATCCGGCTCCTCGATCCCGCAGCCACCTTCGATGTGATGTCGTACTGCTCGCCCAAGTGGATGTCGCTCTACTCCTATACCGCCCTGGCGCGGGACATCGGCCGCGTCGCCGACCTTGATCCGGGCTCGAGCCAGGGTGGTCATCTGGCCCAGCTGGCCCAGCCAGCCAGCGAGGTGCTGCTCGGCGCCGGCACTATCAGCCCGAAGGGTTTCGAGCTGCTCAAAGGCTTCCAGCGCCTGGCACCCTCCGCCGACCTGTCGCTGAGCCCCGATGAGGGGCCCTATGCCATCGAGTTGCGCGATGCCGACGGCAAGTCGCTGATGCGGCGAGCGTTCAGCGTCCGGCAGACCGGCGATAACACGGACCCGGATACTGGCGCCTTCACGCTCGTGGTCCCATGGGTGGACGGCACGAAGCTGATGGCCTTCCTGTACCAGGGACAGCTACTGGGCGGCGTGCCCGTCAGCCCCAACGCGCCGACCGTCACGTTGCTCGAGCCGAACGGGGGCGGGACCTGGCCGAAGGACGGCAAGGTCGGCGTTCGTTGGGAGTGGCAGGACGCGGACGAGGACACTCTGCGCGCGATGGTGCAGTTCAGCGCCGATGATGGGAAAACGTGGCGGGCGGTAGTGGGCGATGTCGCGAAGACGCGCGTCTCGCTGGATGCTTCCCAGATCCCGGGGACCAGCCAGGGGCGGATCCGGGTGTGCGTGACCGATGGCGCCAACACGACCTGCGATGCATCCGACGCCACCTTCAGCGTGCCCGCCAAGCCGCCGGAGGTCTACCTCGAGGCGCCAATCGACGGTAGCGTCTTCCCAACCGGCCAGCAGGTGATCCTCCAAGCGTACGCCTCGGATCTGGAGGATGGGCCGATCGTAGACGATGCCGCGTTCGTCTGGACCTCCAGCCTTGACGGAAACCTGGGAACGGGCACGGGGTTGTGGGGGCTGCCTCTATCGAATGGCAGGCACGTCATCACGCTGACCGTCACCGATCGGGACGGCAACCAGGTGGCGCAGTCGGTGACGATCGTCGTCGGCACCGACACCGGAGAGACGCCGGCGCGGCCACCGCTGTCCATCCTTCCGCTGGCAGGGATCGGCGTGCTGGCCGTCGTCGGGCTGACGATGATCCTTCTGGCGTGGAAAGGGCTTGCGCGGCGAAAGCGCTAGACCCGAGGCGCACAGCCTCGGCGCTTCTCAAGACGGCCGCGCACTCGGCGATCGAGGTTCTGTGCTGCCTGCCGCCGTGGAACGAATCGCTGTGGGAGCCGGTGGCCGCCATCGCCAGCCTCGACAACCTGGGAACCGATCTGTACTGGGTGAACAAGGAGCGGGACGTCGAGGAGATGACCCCGCTTGTCGGCCGCATGCGGGGCATCTGCACCGCGCACGGTAAGCGGCACCACGAAGGGCTGCAGTGCTGGCTCGCCTTCCGCGGCTACGAGGAGCGCATCCTGAGGCGGGGGTGCATCCTGGTGCGCGAGCGCCCGGATGCGCTCTATGTCTGGGGCTGGTAGGGCCAGCTCGGTTCGGCCGAGGCGTTGGAGGACCCCGAGCTGGCGTGGGCCAAGGCGTGTGAGGTCGTCGCGCTGGCCAAGGCTGACGGCTAACTCACTGAAGCCCCGGAAGACGACCCCCGCCAACTACGCGGGGCCCTCAGCACAATCTGCGACTCACCCGGCGGGCTTGGCCTTTTTTTGGGGCGCCCATCTATCCCGCCACAACAGCCTGGAGTCCAAGCAGCGTTGCCTGGGCAGGGTCCCTTGGATTGTGCGGCACTCCGGGCGGGCCAAGCAAGCTCCAACGGAAGCGCCGCCCGCCGGGTCAGCTTCGGCGAGTTGGTAGGCGTCCAGAGATCTCTTGTCGCCTGTCGCCCATCCCACATAGGTTGGGATCTGCCCAGGTGCGTCATGTCGCACCCATTCGGCGATGTCGCCCTTGGCTCCGAGGAGCGCCAGGAAGCTTGGGAAATCAGCGAACCCTTCGTCCTGCTGGCTGAACGAGTGAACTATCAACGCTGCGTGGCTGGTATGGAATCGCTCTGCCTCTACGCGAGTGTCTGAGAAGTCATGGGCTGTCCAACCCGCGAACCATCCGTCGGATCATTGCGATGTAGATAGAGACTTCCCTTGCTTCCGGTGATCGTTTGTGATTCCTTCCCAGGCGACGTTGCCAAACCCGCCATCCAAAGGTGCGTTCCACGGCCCAGGGCTTCGGCAAGATCTGAGATCTAGCCCGGATTGTGCCGGTGGGGGAGATACGTATACCTTTCCAGTCTGCTTCTACTCCCAGCGGAAGGTCTTCACCGAGACGACGACTCCCAGGATGAGCATGCCGGCCAGCACGCCGACATCCAGCAGGTGATCTCCCCAGGGCTGGCCGATCCACAGGCCGCGCAGCAGGTTGACCACGTAGGTCAGCGGCAGGAAGGCCGAGACCTTCTGGACCGGTACGGGCAGCAGTTCGACCGTGAAGAACGCCCCGGAGAGGAACATCATCGGGTACAGCAGAACCATGCCGACGACCCAGGCGCTGCGCACCGTGGGCATGCTGCCGGCCAGGATGAATCCGATCCCGAAGAAACTCAGGCTGCTCAGGGTGAAGCCCGCCAGCAGGCTGAATGCATTGCCCTCGAAGCGCACGTGGTAGATCAGTTCCCCGGCGGCAACCAGCAGGAGCATCCCCAGGGCGGTCATGGAAAAGACCACGATCACCTGCGCGACCAGGACGACCAACGGGCTGACCGGCGTGGTCCGCAGACGGCGCAGCACACCCTTCTCCCGGTACGTGGACATCGTCATGGTGGTGGACATCAGTCCAGTGATGCAGATGATCATGGCGATCAGGCCTGGTATGGAGGCGTCGATTGTCCTCTGACCGCCGAACTGTGGCGTGGGTTCGTTGCCTGAGATAGCGCCGAACAGGAGCAGGTACATCAAGGGGAAGACCAGCGTGAAGAAGGCGCTCATCGGCTCACGCAGGAACAGCTTGGCTTCCATCCAGGTCATCTTCGAGAGGCTCTTCATGACACACCTCACTCTCTCATCGCCCGGCCGGTAAGGCTCAGGAAGACATCTTCCAGGTTTGGCTGTTCGGTGCGCAGGTCGCGGAACGGGATCCCGTGTGCGGTCAGCAGGCTGACCACATCGCTCACCAACGGGACCTTGCGGCCGTACTTCCCGTGGACGGTCACCTGCTCAGCCTGGACCTCAAGCCGGACCTCGCTGGAAAGGGCTTTTTCGAAGCCTGCCGGCAGAGTCCCGTCCAGGTTGAAGACGACACGTTCTTCCACCCCCAGGCCGCGGATCAGGGCTGCCGGGGTGTCCAACGCGACGATCCGTCCGTGGTCGAGGATAGCTACCCGGTCGCAAAGGCGCTCGGCCTCTTCCATGAAATGGGTGGTCAGAAGGACCGTCTTGCCCTTGGCACGCACGTCGCGCACCAGGTCCCAGATGGCGTGCCGCGCCTGGGGGTCGAGTCCGGTGGTCAGCTCGTCCAGGAAGACCAGCTGTGGATCCGGAAGGAGCGCCAGAGCGATGAATAGGCGCTGCTTCTGCCCACCGGACAGCTTCGAGAAGGGGGCATTGCGTTTCTCCTCCAGCCCCAGCTGGGCGAGCAGTACCTTCCAATCGGCCGCTTTGGGGTAGAACGAGGCATACAGGTCCAGCGCCTCCCAAACTTTCATTCGATCCGGCAGGTTGGACTGCTGCAGCTGCATCCCGGTGCGCAGGCACAAGGTCTGGCCCTCGCGCTGCGGGTCCACGCCCAGGACGCGCACGGTCCCGGCGTCCGGTTTGCGCAGGCCTTCCAGGCATTCGATGGTGGTGGTCTTGCCGGCGCCGTTCGGGCCAACCATCCCGAAGATCTCGCCTTCGCGGACCTCGAACGAGACCTCGTCTACGGCGACGGTCGCGCCGTAGACCTTGCGCAGTCCTTCAACGTGCACGATGGTGTCCATATCTCTCCTCAATTGCCTCTCGGGATCGATTCCAGAACCACCACGTGTTGCTGGAAGACCTTGCGTCCCGCGGCGGTGGCGGCGGCGAAGGTGCGCGGCTTGCGCTCGACAAACGCCTTGTTGATGGAAATGGTACCGGCCTCTTCCAGTTCCTAGACTGTATCTCTCCTGACCCCGAGTTGGCGGACGCGGTGTTCCATGGTTCTTCCTCCTTGCATTGCGCTTCCAGTGTAGGGCCAGGTGGATCGAGCCCTCTGAAGGCAGGCTGACATTCGCCTGAGTTGGAGAGGGTAGTGCCGGGAGGGATAAGCGCCTAGCGGCCTCGAGCTATGCTGACCGGCGGATGCGGGCAAACCTGCCAAGATTGTGCGGCATGCCAGCGGGTAGGACAAGCCACCCGGAAGGCCGGGCCCGCCGGGTCAGCCGAAGGCCGCCGAAGGTCCCGCGTTCTTGGCGGAATTCGTCCCGGATGTCCTTACTGGGATCCTGGCGCGCATCCAGAGCTTCAGCGAGTCGTTAGGCAGCGGCAAGATCCGCCGGCGGCCAGATGCTTGCACGATGCACTAGGCTGCCGCAAAGACCTCGCGAGTCTCAGCCTCCGCATGCGGGGCAAACACGCGGACGTTCGCCTCGAGGTCGGATAGATGCGTCTTGAGCTCTGCCTTAGTGCCGTAGCACGGATATTCGGTGATGTATTCACGCGGCCTTGGCCAGCCGGCCGGAGCCTCGTATCGCCAGGCGTTCGAGGAGCTTGGTGAGGTCGGCCCGGGTGAACTTC
>Ga0315289_10012622_pt1 | contig 11883 bp, 9 predicted proteins | sample YL17G11_40_MG_FD_203452 | JGI IMG/M metagenome (GOLD analysis project Ga0315289, IMG submission 203452) | Sediment microbial communities from Yellowstone Lake, YNP, Wyoming, USA - YL17G11_40 | ecosystem: Environmental > Aquatic > Freshwater > Lake > Sediment | place: USA: Wyoming | collected...
GATTTCGAGGTAAGGGCTTTGTTATGCCCAGAACCGAGTCGGATGTGCTGTGATTGAGAACCAAACCATGATCTTTGCTGAATCCGTGCCCGAAAACGGGGACAACCAAAATGTTGAAAATCCCGCCAAAGGCGGGGAAGAAACTGAATATCGAAATCAGAAAAGATATATGTATTCTCTTTCGGCTCACATATTTATTATAACCCAATTTTGAATTTTGTCAAGTATTTTAGAGCAGACCAAGGACTCTTTTCCTCTCCCCACAGGAGAGAAGGCAGGTCGAAGATCCCGCCGAAGGCGGGAGTGAGGGGGAAGTATGCCTCACAGCTGATTAAGTGGATTAAGCTGATTCAGCAATTATTATCTGCTTAATCTGTTTCATCTGTTGGGAAAAATTTCCCTTGCCTTTTTCCATTTTTGAGTTATACTTCTTTTGATTTCACGATACCAAAGACATAAAATTTGGTCAGCCTCTAACCTCAAAAAAGGAGCCCAAAATGACCAAAAAGCTATTGATCTTACTGATCATGCTCATGGCGAGTCTGCCCGCTTCGGAGATACTGAGCCCAGTCGAAGTATTTGCCTCCGAGCCACTTTTTGGTACAAGGATAGACTATGGGGCAGGATATGTTCCTGTTTCTGTTTTCTGTGCGGACTTAGATGGGGACACAGACTTAGACTTAGCCGTGGCAAATACTGGTAGCTACAATGTCTCCATCTTAAAGAACAACGGCGATGGGACTTATCAGACTGCGGAAAACTTCGGGGTAGGAGATCATCCTTGGTCTGTTTTCTGTGCGGACTTAGATGGGGATAATGATCTGGACTTGGCTGTGGCAAATGGATGGGACAACAATGTCTCCATCTTAAAGAACAACGGGGATGGGACTTACGAGACCGCAGTCAACTATCCTGCAGGAGATGGTCCTTCTTCTGTTTTCTGTGCGGACTTAGATGGGGATATCGATTTAGACTTAGCCGTGGCAAATGCTGGTAGCGACAATGTCTCCATCTTGAAGAACAACGGCGATGGGACTTTTCAGACTGCGGAAAACTTCGGGGCAGGAGATAGTCCTAATTCTGTTTTCTGTGCGGATTTGGATGGGGATAATGATCTGGACTTGGCTGTGGTAAATGCCGGCGGTGTCTCCATCTTAAAGAACAACGGGGATGGGACTTACGAGACCGCGGTCAACTATGGGGCAGGATTATTTCCTATTTCTGTTTTCTGTGCGGACTTAGATGGGGACAACGATTTTGACTTGGCTGTGGCAAATTCTGAGAACGACAGTGTCTCCATCTTAAAGAACTACGGGGATGGGACTTTTCAGAGTGCGGTAAACTATGAGGCACGAAGGTATCCTCGCTCTGTTTTCTGTGCGGATTTAGATGGCGATAATGATCTGGACTTGGCTGTGGCAAATTATCGAAGCGACGATGTCTCCATCTTAAAGAACTACGGGGATGGGACTTTTCAGAGTGCAGAAAACTTCGTGGCAGGAGATCATCCCATTTCTGTCTTCTGTGCGGATTTGGATGGGGATAATGATCTGGACTTGGCTATGGCAAATGTTTGGAGCAACAATGTCTCCATCTTAAAGAACTACGGGGATGGGACTTTTCAGAGTGCGCAAAACTTAGGGCCAGAAAGTGGTCCTGTTTCTGTTTTCTGTGCGGATTTGGATGGGGATGATGATCTGGACTTGGCTGTGGCAAATGTATGGGACGACAATGTCTCCATCTTAAAGAACAACGGGTATGGGACTTTTCAGACTGCAGTCAACTATGAAACAGGAAGTTCGCCTGTTTCTGTTTTCTGTGCGGACTTAGATGAGGACAACGATTTGGACTTAGCCGTGGCAATTTCTGATGGCTACGTTGTCTCCATCTTGAAGAACTACGGGGATGGGACTTTTCAGAGTGCAGAAAGCTTCGTGGCAGGAAATCTTCCTTCTTCTGTTTTCTGTGCGCGCTTAGATGGGGATAATGATCTGGACTTGGCTGTGACAGATTCTTGGAGCGACAATGTCTCCATCTTAAAGAACTACGGGGATGGGACTTTTGGCAGTGCGGTCAACTATGGGGCAGGAGATTATCCTTATTCTGTTTTCTGTGCGGACTTGGATGGGGATAATGATCTGGACTTGGCTGTGGCAAATTATGGAAGCGACAATGTCTCCATCTTGATCTACAGCCATGGGACTTTCCAGAGTGCGGTCAACTATTCGGCAGGAGATGCTCCCTTTTCTGTTTTCTGTGCGGACTTAGATGGGGACAACGATTTGGACTTAGCCGTGGCAAATAACATAAGCAACAATGTCTCCATCTTAAAGAACAACGGGGATGGAACTTTTCAGAGCGCGGTCAACTATGCGGCAGGAGACCATCCTTCTTCTGTTTTCTGTGCGGACTTAGATGGGGATATCGATTTAGACTTAGCCGTGGCAAATGCTGGTAGCGACAATGTCTCCATCTTAAAGAACAACGGCGATGGGACTTTTCAGACTGCGGAAAACTTCGGGGCAGGAGATAGTCCTAATTCTGTTTTCTGTGCGGACTTAGATGGGGATAATGATCTGGACTTGGCTGTGGCAAGTGGCCTCAGCGGTGTCTGCATCTTAAAGAATCTTAGCAACCCGTCTTTTGTCCGTGGTGACGCCAATGGAGATAGGATTATAAACGTAGTGGATGTGGTTTATCTAATCAATTATGTATATATAGACGGTCCTGCTCCTCATCCTTTACAGGCTGGGGATGCTAATTCTGATCGGGTGGTTGATATTACTGATGTGGTCTATCTTATCAAGTATCTATTTTTAGGTGGACCACCGCCGGGCTATTAGTTCACACTGTTGGTCGGGGGTTTCCCAACCCCCTGACCAATCGAGGTTCCCTCGTTGGTAACGGACGCCCCGCCCGTTACCATTTCCAGTGGTGTCAGAACCCCGTTCTGATCTCAAGATCCAGAATGAGGATACCATTTTTGGGCTGTAACGCTAGAATTTTCCCCCAACGTATCCGCTTAATCCGTTCAATCTCAGTTGAGTCAAATGACCGTTGACAGTTCTTTCCACAAAACACCAAAAAAACTATAACTTTGATGGTGAAAGAGATAGGGTGCGCGTTTATGGGAGAGATGATTATAGCTTTGTAGGTCGGTCAGTTGACTCAAATGAGGTTGCAACTGAAGGGAGCTACCCGACACTCCGTCTGTCTCTCCACCGCTGACAGCAAAATCACCATAACTTTGATGGTGATGGTGATAGGGCGAGTGTTTATGGAAGGAAGTAGATTCGTATGAATGCATACGCATATGAGCCGATTTCACTATTTGAAAAGCGGTGCACGCCTTTGGAGAAAAAGATATAGAAATTATGTTTACGTAATTATTTGCGTCTCAATCTGTTGTGACCAAATTCGCAAAAATATGAGAAAAAAATTTAAAAAACAAACACACGAAACCCACGAAAGGCACGAAACACACATGGTGAAACTTTATATCCCATTGTCTTCTTTAATCTTAAGAAAAGGAAGGGAAAAAATTAATAAATTCCGAAAAACCCACGAAAGGCACGAAACACAAGTTTTGTAGGTCGGGTTGCGACCGAAGGGAGCTACCCGACATTCTACTATGGATGGAAATAGGTGTAGATATTCTCTGCCACTTTCTTGCTAATGCCCTCAATCCGCAATAGCTCTTCTAAGCTTGTTCGTTTGATTCTTTCCACTGAGCCAAAATGTGAAAGCAGGATTTTTCTTCTGGCAGGACCAATTCCCGGAATTTCATCTAATTCCGATTTTATGATCCTTTTCTTTCGCAATTTGCGATGATATTCTATGGCAAAACGGTGGGCTTCATTTCTAATCCTTTGGAGAAGCTTCAAGGAAACAGAACCTTTGGGGATCATCAAAGAGTCCGATTTTCCCGGCAAAAATACCTCATCTAATCTTTTAGCTAAGGCGATCGCATTTTGATTTTTAATGCCTAAGGTATTCAAGGTTTCGACGGTTGTAGAAAGTTGCCCCTTTCCTCCATCCACTAAGACTAAGTCTGGAAATTCCTTTTTCTCCTCAGAGAGTCGTGTGAAATATCTTTTCACCACCTCACCCATCATGGCGAAATCGTCCTGTCCCTCTACGGTTTTTATCTTGAATCTTCTGTATTGGCTTTTCTTGGGACGCCCATCCTCAAAGAAAACCAATGAGCCGACCGCATCCGAAGGACCTAAATTGGAGATGTCAAAGGCGGCTATCTTTCGGGGAGGAACAGAAAGATATAAATCCTTTTCTAAAGATTTAATCACCTGCGGAACTTTCTTTTTTGCCTCCGATTTTTGCAGCAAAAGCTCATCTAAAGAAAGTTGGGCATTGTAAGTTGCCATCTCCAGAAGCTTGACTTTCTCTCCTCTTTGGGGGACAAGAAACTTCACTTTTCCCTCTCTTTTAGAGGCAAGCCAGTCTTGAATCATCTCTTGATCATCGATCTCCATGGGAAGAATAATCTCCGGCGGGATCACGGCTGAATGCATATAGTATTGCCTCAAAAAAGTAGACAAAATCTCTTTGTCTTCACTTTCTTTAAAGGCGATAAGATGGAAATTTTGCCTGCCGATAAGAACTCCTTCTCTGATCTGCAAAGCAACCACGAAAACATCCTTTTCGTCACGCGCCAAGGCGATTATGTCTTTATCGACTTTTTCCACATCCGCCACCTTCTGCTTTTCCATCACCGAGTCCAAAGCCTTTATCTGATCTCTGATTTTGGCGGCCATCTCGAAATTTTCTGTCTTGGCGTAATGTTCCATTCTCTCTTTCAAATGCGAAAGCAAAGCCTCGTTTCTGCCGGATAGGAAGAGACAAACATTATCAATAATTTCTCTATATTCTTTCTCACTTATTTTTTCTTCGCAGGGACCCAAACATCTCTTTATATAAAAATCCAGACAGAGTTTGATTCTCCTTGGTGAGGGCAAAGCCACATTGCAGCTTCTCACCGGAAAAATTCTTCTTAAGATTCTCAAAGTCTGGCGCATGGCTTTAACATTGGTATAAGGACCAAAATACTTAGCCTTATCCTTTTTCACCCTTCGCACCACTAAAACTCTAGGGAAAGTTTCAAAGGTAACTTTCAGGTAGGGGTATCTCTTATCGTCCTTCAAATTCACATTATATCTGGGTTTGTATTCCTTAATCAGGTTCGATTCTAAGATCAAAGCTTCCATCTCCGAATCAGTGGCTAAGACGTCGAAATCGGAGATTTTGGAGACTAAAGCGGAGATTTTGGGATGATAAGGGGGCGCATCTTGGAAATATGCTCTTATTCTGTTTCTCAAAGACTTGGCTTTGCCCACGTAGATTATTCTGCCTGATTTATCCTTCATCAGATAAACCCCGGGTTTGGTGGGAAGATTTTCCAATTTGGTTTTTATGTCGCTTTGAGTCATAACAAGGTGTAAGGTGCAAGGTCTAAGGTGAAAGGTTTTCCTAACACCTTTCACCTTTAACCTTTCACCTGTTTTTTAAGGAATTACTCTTCTTGCGCCTATATAGCTTTTTCGATAACTTTCATCGTTCAAGGATGATACGATCACTCCATATCCTTCGGCAGAATGGACGAATTTCCCCTCCCCGATGTAGATTCCCACGTGCGAAGGCGAAAATCCAAAGTCTGAGAAAAAGACTAAATCACCATAACCTAACTTTTCTTTATCCACTTTTTTCACCAGTTTAAAAAGTTTTTCTGTGTTATGGGGGAGATTGAATCCGGCATATCTTTTATAGACCTCCACCACCAATCCAGAGCAGTCCATTCCTTTCTTACTTGCTCCACCTTTTGCATATGGTGTGCCCTGGAAAGACTCGATTATCTGTGCCATTTTGACTTGGTCTATTTTACTTTCGCTTTCCCTTTCAAAAGAGAGAGTTTCTTTTTTACTTTGATCCTTTTCTTCGAGAGGAGAAGGACTCTTTCTTTCAATGGGGTAAGAGGTGTAACGTGGTTGAGCTACACAACCGACAAAAATCATTAAAATGAAAAAAAGTATAAAATTCCTTTTGATAACCATAAGATGAATTCTAAGTAGTTGCCCAATTTATTGGGCGATCTTAAGGCTCGATAAATCGAGCAACTACAAATGCTGTCTACAGACCATTCAGATGTGGTAAACTTGGAGTAGCAGAGCTTGCTCTGCGTTTTTATGATTGAGACGCGACACAAGTGTCGCTACTCCGAATTCCTCCGTCTACAAAACCTTAATCACAATCATGGTCAGATCATCTGCCTGAGGGAGATTGCCGGTGAAGTCTTTCACCGCTTGATATATATTGTTCTGAATCTCGGACGCACTCAAATGATAGGAATCGTTTATCACTTGTTTAAGTCTTTTCGTTCCAAACTCCTCTTCCTTTTCGTTTTTTGCTTCTGTCACTCCATCGGTGTAGAAGACTATTATATCTCCGGGATTAAGTCCTAATGGTCTTTCTTCGTATTTTGAATTTTCAAAAGTTCCTAAAGCCACCCCCCCTTCCAGCAAGTATTCCATTCTTCCATCCACATGTCTGAAGATAGGAGCGTTATGACCGCCGTTGGTGAAGGTAAAGATTTTATTCTTGGTGTCCAGAACCCCATATACTGCGGTGACATAAATATCCGATTCCGTGCTCTCAAAAAGCAGATTATTGACTTTGAACATGATGCTTCTTATGGCATAATTGTTTCTTATTTCAGCAATCAAGCTGGCTCTGAAAGAGGCCATGATTAGAGCCGCGGGTATGCCCTTTCCAGAGACGTCGCCGATGGCAATTCCCACTTGGTTTTCAATTATGGGAATGAAATCATAATAATCTCCACCCACCTTCTCCGAGGGGATATTAATGCCGGAAATGTCAAACCCCGGCATCTGTGGATTTCTATTGGGCAAAAAGGTCTTTTGAATTCTTCGGGCGATGGAGATCTCTTCCTCTAATTTTCTTTTCTCCAAAATCTCCTTATGTTGTCTTGCCCTTTCAATAGAAATGGCGGCCAAGCTGGCGAAAGCATCCAAAAGCTCTAGATCATCCTCGTCGTATGCATCCAATTCATTGCTCTCTATGCTGAAGACCCCGATTATCCTTTCGTTAGTCACGATAGGAACCACCATCCCGGATTGGGTTTCCACCCTGGCTTCGATATAACGAGGATCCTCTCTCACATTTGGGACGATTAAGCTCTTCTGGGTCTGGGCCGCCCATCCGGCCAAGCCTTGTCCTATCTTTAGCTGTAAGTCCGGTTCTAGGGCTGGGTCAAAGCCTCGCGCCTTAATATATTCGATCTCTTGCTTCTTTTTATCTATTAAGAAAATTGCGGTGGCATCATATTTGACCACTTTCAAAAGTGAGTCCAAGATCAGCTTCAAAACCTCATCCAAATCCAAGGAGGAGCTTAAGGATTTTTCCACCTCTAAGAGGGTTTCTTTTTCTAAAGTCTTTTTCTTTGCTTTTCTATAAAGATAAGAGTTATCTAAAGCGATAGCGATCTGGTCAGCTAAAGAGAGGAAAACATCCAAATCTGCTTGGTCGAATTTTTTCTGATTAAGCTTATTGAGAGCACTCACCACCCCAATTAAGTTGCCTCTTCTCAAAAGAGGCACAGAGATCAGAGAATCTATGGAAAAGCCTATCTGCTTCTCCATCTTAGCCAAATACCGAGGATCCTTTTTGACCTCATTAGCTATCACCGGCTCTTTGTGCTCTGCCACCCACCCAGTAATTCCTTCCCCCATTTTTAGGTTTAATTTTTTCGTGGGTTTTGTCTCCGCATACACATATAGTTCCAGCTCCCCTCTCTTTTTGTCCATCAACATAAGGGAACTCGCTTGCGCCTCCATCGCCTTAGCAGTCAAATCCAAGATTATGCCCAAAAGTTCATCTATGTTCAGAGTTGAGTTCAAAAGCTTGGAGGTCTCAATGAATATGGAATCTTTAGAATGACCGAAAATCTCTTGGGACATCTATCTCTCCTTGAAATAGGTTTAAATAAACATATATCTTATGAGAAACTCAGTCAATATATTTTTACGAAAAATAAAACCGCAGGTTTTTAAAACCCGCGGTTGCTAGATTTAACATCGGAGTAGAATAAGCAAATCTTTGATTTTTGAATACTCTTTTTCTGGTTAAGTCTCCTTGGGTTCCGATTCTTCTAAGCCTTGGATTTCTTCTTTCCCCTCTTCCGCCTCAAGTTCTTCTGTTTCTTCCTTGATTTCCTTTGGTTCTTTTTTTATCTTACTTTTTTTGGCATCTTTGACTTCAGCTTCTTTTTTGGGCTTGGCTTCCTTTTCTGCTTTTTCCTTTTTCCCTTTTTTCTCTTCGGACGGTGGTCTTTCCACCAGAAGCTTAATCACAGAAAGAGAAGCCCCATCACCTCTTCTTGTTCCTAACTTTAAAACCTTGGTGTAGCCGCCCTCCCTATCCTTTAATTTAGGTGCAATCTCATCAAATAGTTTCTTCACCAACTTTCTATCTTTGATCACATCGTATACCTGGCGATGCGCATGAAGGTCACCCCTTTTGGCTAGGGTGATCAGCTTATCCGCCAGTTTTCTCACCTCTTTGGCTTTGGCTTCGGTGGTTTTAATGACATGATATAAAAACAAAGAAGCCGCCATATTAGCCAACATGGCCTTGCGATGACTTTTGGTCCGGCTCAATTTTTTTGTCTTTTTCCCATGCCTCATAAAAAAGAAACCAACCTTTCGCTTGCAATCTTCAATCTAAGATATTTGGGATCACTCCGAATTCTGGATCTCAAAACTCATTTCTCTTTCGGGGGCTCCTTGTATTTGGAAACGTCCATGCCGAAAGAAAGCCCCAGTTCCGCCAGAATAGTATTCAATTCGGTAAGTGATTTTCTTCCGAAGTTCCGATACTTAAGCATTTCTGATTCAGTCTTTTGCACCAAATCTTCCAAAGTCTGGATATTGGCCGCTCTTAGACAATTGGAGGACCTGACTGAAAGCTCTAACTCATCTACCCTGGTCTTCAAAAGATTCCTGATTCTTAAGGTAGTATCATCCACTACCTCCTCCGCCGCCATTTGCAGCTCTTCATCCAGTTTTATGAATAGCTGGAGGTGATCTTTTAAGATTTTTGAGGCATAGCAGAGGGCGTCCTCAGGGGTCAAACTCCCATCAGTCCAGATCTCCAAAATCAGCTTGTCATAGTCGGTGCGCTGGCCCACCCGGGTGTTTTCCACCTCAAAGTTAACCTTTTGGACCGGAGAGAACATCGAATCCAAAAATATGGTGCCCACTGGGGCATCCGGCCTTTTGTTCTGCTCCGAGGTGACGTAGCTTCTCCCCACCCCAATATCTATTTCCATCTTAAATTTAGTATCCTCGGTGAGCTGGGCAATATGCAGATCAGGATTCAAAATCTGAATATCTCCATTCGTTTTTATATCTCCTGCGGCCAATTCCCCCTTCTTGCCTGCCTCCAGACGTAGGGTCTTGGATTCATCCCCCAGGAGTTTCAATCTCAACCTCTTGATGTTCAGAACGATTTCAGTCACATCTTCATATACTCCGGGGATGGTGGAGAATTCGTGCAAAATCCCATCGATTCTCACTCCCACCGGCGCCGCCCCTTGAATGGAGGACAAAAGAGTTCGGCGAAGGGCACTTCCTATAGTGGTCCCAAATCCCCTCTCCAATGGCTCAATGGTAAATTTTGAGTATTTATCCGTCCTGGTGTCGTCTTCTATCTGAATATCTCTGGGCATCTGCAAACTCTTCCATTTCATCCCTTGATTCCTCCTTTCAAGGAAACAAAGAGAAAATACTTTTCAAAATTTTTAGTCTACAAGCTTTTTATGATTTTTTTGACAAACGAAATTCGGTCCTAGATTATTTAGAATAAAGCTCGACGATCAGTTGTTCCTGGACCATGACCGGGATATCCTCTCTTTTTGGAGATTCCAAGAGCTCACCCTCCAAGCGGGCTTTGTCTAACCTCAGATAAGGCAGTTCTGCACCTCTCCCCTCCCTTAGGGCCTGGTGGATTAAGTCCAAACTTTTGCTTTTCTCTCTTACGGTGATAACGTCACCTGGTTTGAGCTGATAGGAAGGGATGTTCACCGTTCGGTTATTGACAAAAAAATGTCGATGTAAAACTAACTGCCTGGCAGCTTTTCTAGAGGGAGCAAATCCTAATCGATAGACCAGATTGTCGAGCCGACATTCCAACATCCTCAACAAATGTTGCCCGGTTATACCTTTCTCTTTGGCCGCCCGCTCAAAATAGTTTCTGAACTGTCTTTCTAATATCCCATAGATTCTACGAACCTTTTGTTTCTCCCTGAGTCTGAGCGCATATTCGGAGCCTTTTCTTCTCATCGAGCGCCCATGCTCACCCGGGGAATAAGCTCTGCGGTCAAATGCGCATTTTTCGCTATAACAGCGGGTGCCTTTTAAGAAAAGTTTCTCTCCTTCCCGTCTACAAAGCTTGCAATTCGCTTCTCTATATCTGGCCATCTATCTTCTCCGTTCCGGATAAATTCATATTAAGACTTTCCACCCCAAACAGACTTTGCCCATCCGATATTAGCTTCACAAATCTCAACTCACAAATCTTGAATCTTCCCTTGCGTTTTTCTACACCCTTCTTCTTTTTGGGGGACGACAACCGTCGTGAGGGATGGGGGTCACATCGCGGATGGCGGTTATCTCCAATCCGGCGGCTTGCAAAGATCTTATGGCTGCTTCCCTTCCTGAGCCTGGACCTTTGACCCACACCTCTGCCTTCCTCACCCCCTGCTCCAAAGCCTCTTTGGCAGCGACATCAGCCGCCCGCTGGGCCGCGAAAGGAGTGCTCTTCTTGGAGCCTTTAAAGCCCATCTTCCCCGCGGTCGACCAACAAATCAGGTTCCCCTTAAGGTCTGTGATGCTCACAATGGTATTGTTGAAGGTGGCTTGGATATGAGCTATCGCAGTGCTTTCCACCCTTCGGTGTTTCTTTTTTACTTTCTTCTTTTCTGCAACCTCTGGCAATTTTTCCCTCCGCTGATTCAGTCAAGAGTTGAGAGTTTGGAGTTTTGAGATTGAAAATGTTTTTGCCTCTAAACTCTTTACTCTCTACTCTAAACTGGTTTTATTTAGCTCTTTTTGCTCCAATGGTCTTCTTGGGACCCTTTCTGGTTCTGGCGTTGGTTTTGGTCCTTTGGCCTCGAACCGGCAATCCCCTCCGGTGTCTAAAACCCCGATACGAACCAATATCGATTAACCTTTTGATGTTCATGGAGACCTCTCCCCGTAAGGCTCCCTCCACTTTATAATCCGATTCAATGACCGATCTCAGCTTTGCCACATCCTCCTCGGTCAGCTTATGCACCCGAGTATCCGGATTCACTTTTGTGGCTTGCAAAATTTTTTGGGAGGAGGAACGCCCGATCCCATAAATATAGGTAAGCCCGATCTCAATCCTTTTATCTTTAGGCAGGTCCACGCCTGCAATTCTGGCCAAATTCTACCTCCTAACTTTTTAGCCTTGTCTCTGTTTGTGCCGGGGATTCTTACAGATCACCCGTAAGGTTCCCTTTCTCTTTACGATCTTGCACTTTTCACAACGAATTTTTATCGATGATCTGACTTTCACTTTGCTTCCACCTTCAAGTTTTGAATAGATTTGAAATTTTTCTCAAATAAAATCGGAATCTACTTACTGTTTATTGTCTATCACCAACTGCCTACTTATACCTGTAGACTATCCTTCCTCGGGAAAGATCGTAAGGGGAAAGCTCCACGGTCACTTTATCTCCGGGGAGGATGCGGATGAAGTGCATCCTCATCTTGCCCGAGACATGTGCCAACACCTGATGTCCATTTTCCAGCTCCACCTTGAACATGGCAT
>Ga0315289_10012623_pt1 | contig 11883 bp, 9 predicted proteins | sample YL17G11_40_MG_FD_203452 | JGI IMG/M metagenome (GOLD analysis project Ga0315289, IMG submission 203452) | Sediment microbial communities from Yellowstone Lake, YNP, Wyoming, USA - YL17G11_40 | ecosystem: Environmental > Aquatic > Freshwater > Lake > Sediment | place: USA: Wyoming | collected...
ATGACGAAGCAATTTTAGCATTAAATAAAGCTGAATCTGTTAATCCATTTAATGCATCCTGTAAATCAGTTAATCCACGATTTATGCTCTGAAATAGACTTATCTGCGTTTGATAATAGGTCTTTTGAGTATTCAGATTAGTAATTGGTCGTCGTTCAATCGCAATTAATTGAGAAATAAGACTTTCATAATTAATTCCAGAAATTAAACCAGTCCCGCTTGATATGGTCATATTGAATTCCTCTGTAACGTGACATTTATGTCGCAGGTTATATACGAGATAAATCTCGTGTTACATTTGTATGAAATGAAAGGTGCAACCCAAATAAATTTGGATTGCACCTTCGTATTTAAGCCTCTGTATCAATCAATAGCCCAACTTCTTCACTATAATTTCTCAACCGTGCTATTATTCGAAGCATTTCCTCCGGTGGAATTTGCCTTATAACCTCTTGAGTGTTTTTATCCACAATCTTCACAACGACATCACCTGTGTTATCATCAAAATCGAAATTTATCGCCCTATTTCCAATTAAACTACCACCATCATAGATATCCTTGAAACCCTCTAACATTTTAGTAATAGTTTCTTTGAGGTATTCATTATCCTTCAACTTCTGAGTAATATCTTCAAAATTCAAAGAAGAATTAGTAGGACTCTTGGTGACCTTTTCCACCTTCGGTTCATCAGGCTGCATACTTTGACCCTGTTGTGACCCGCCAACATTTACAGCAGAGTCCCGCACAGCCTTAACTGTTTGTGTTATCACTTTTATGTTAGGGTTGTTTTCAATCGGAGAAGCCATATTTATCCTCTCCTTTCGTAATCATATAGAACGAGCAGGCATAAAAGCCTGCCCGTTTATATAATTAACCATTATAATTATCCACCTAACAAAGTTAATGCTGATTGCGGAATAAGTATATTCGCCTGAGCGAGTATAGCAGTACCAGCCTGTTGTAATATCTGATAGCGGGTCAAAGTGGCAGTTTCTTCAGCAAAATCAACGTCTCTGATTCGACTCTCAGCAGCAACTAAGTTCTCTCTCTGAATCCTCAAACTATTAACCGTAGATTCAAGTCTGTTCTGGATAGCACCCAGACTGGCTCTTCCCTGGTTAATTTGTCTTAATGCATTATCCACCATATCAAAAGCGGTATTTGCACCATCTACCGTTGATATATCAACTGAGTTAATCGCTGTACTTAAATCTACTGAGGCACTCACGGCAAATCCAAGATTCGCCCTCTCATCGCCAGCTACGGTAATAGTTTGATCAGATACCAACTTTACCTGACCATAAAGAATGTCAGCATTAGCAAAACCGACATTAACTCCAGTACCTGCAATCGTAAGATCGATGTTTCTTCCATCAGAAGCAGTTAAAACCAGCTTGTTAGAACTAAGTGTTGCCACAACACCTGTCTGGTTGGTCATTCCATTGATAGCATCTCTCAAAGAACCATCTGAATCATTAGCAAGAACAACTGCCTCAATAGCGACACCATTGATACTTAATTTGTCAGCACCAGCAGAAGTTAGAGTAACTGCTGTCACAGTGGCAGTACCAGTTCCTGCAGCAGCTTCAACCGTAGCACGAACAGAAGTATCAGCATAACCATCATTAATAGCAGCTGCAAGAGCAATAGCACTCTTAGCTGCATTAGCAGCTACTGATAAGGCATCATCAGCAGCATCAGTGTTTCTTATTGATTGACCATTAATTGCAAGGTCTGCAGAATCACTTATACCGGTACCAGTATTTTTTGCTCTTGTTGATGTCATTTCAGCAACAGCACCAAGTCTTGATGCCCTGAAATCGTCAATAGAGAACGCAATAATCTGTCCTACTTGTCCACCAACCTGAAGCTGAGCATCTTGTAAGGTACCATTTAATAGCTTGGTGCCATTAAAATCAGTCTCCGCTCCGATTCTCTGCAATTCAGAAACTAATTGGTCAACTTCCAGTTGCATGTTTGCTCTGTCATTGGCTGAGTTTGTCTCGTTAGCTGATTGAACGGAAAGGACACGAATTCTTTGAAGGATGTTTGTAACTTCCTGGAGAGCCCCTTCAGCGGTTTGCAACATACTTAAACCGTCGCCTGCATTCCTTGATGCCTGCCCTAAGCTTCCTACCTGACTTCTTAATCCTTCAGATATAGCCAGACCAGCAGCATCATCTGCAGCACGGTTAATTCTCAGACCTGAGGATAACCTCTCTAATGATCTGCTTAACCCTTGATTCGCAATCTCAAGGTTTCTGCGTGCAATTAAGCTTTGCACGTTTTGGTTTACTCGAATACCCATAATCATTACCTCCTTGTAATGTTTTGGTTTTTTATGTGGGAATTAAAGGCATCCCAGCCTTTGAGGTGATTTTTTTTAACCTTCACCTCAGGAGGTTTTATTTTTTCCTCCCTTTTTAGGTTTCATAGTTATTTCATCGGCAATCAGCGGAAAAACTTTAATTTTTTTTATCCCTGATATAACTTTTTCTGTTTTATATTTATCGTCTATTTAATTAATTTCTTTAGTAGTAAGCTTATTGGGGGCATTGATTAATACAATTATATACAATATATCCTATTTTTACTTGACAATAATCTGTTTTGAATAATCAATTACATCATAAAACTTATTGGGAATGACTTCAAACTGTTCCTTACTAAAATTTAGATGGAAAGTTAATAGATTTTGTCGAAGAAAAAAGAAAAACAAAAAAAGAGTAAACCAGCTCTCATCCAAACGACAACCTTAGAAAAATTACCAATTTATTCCCTTACAATTCATTCAAATTTCCAATGTGAGAGTTGTGGTGTTTGTTGTGCAACCAACTGGAATATCCCCGTGGAAAAACAAGTCTATGAAACTCTTCATCAACATCTCAAGAATGGCAACATTTCTATCCCTAATAACAAAGAGATAGATATTGATAATCTATTAATAAAATCGGCACATCTCCCTGAGAGGGCTGAAGCTAATATCGGAAGAGATGAGTTGGGACGCTGTCTCTTTTTTGATTATAGTAAAGGAAATCTCTGTTCAATTCAACGTGATGCCGGTATTGACTCACAACCCTGGGTCTGCCGAATTTTCCCACGCTTGTGCGTTCTTCAACCTCAGGGTATATTTATTACTCTTTCCCACTTCTGTCCAGTTGCTGTCACATTTCTTTTTCACGAAAATTCCAATATAAACATTATGAAAAATGACCCCACATACCTGCAATCGGGAATTTATGCAGGTCATGATGCTCAGACTCATCTTCCACCTCTTCTTCGCCCCAATGTTCTTATGTCCTGGGAGACCTATGATATTTGGGAACGTTATGCAGTGGAATTTATGACTAAAGAAGATTATACACCTGAAGAAGCCTTAATTGTTCTTATCACAACAGTAGAAAAAATTCGGAATTGGAATGGTCAAAACCCTCCCCTTCTTGATTTTCTTAAGGAAACCCTGGAAAAAGATTCTCAAGCAAATCCAGCTGAACTCAAAGCTCAAATTAAACAACTCCCCTGCGGACTATTAAAAGCTAAACAAATTTATACTGTTCTGCTTGGCTACATTAAGGGCGAAATAAATTCTTTCATCCCTATTAAAACTTCTTTCCAAATCAATTATCTCTTCAAAAATGAACCTGAAGCTACAAATAACTTTATTGATGATTATAATAAATATGTCTATCCCTCCTGGGCTGAATTTCAGCATTCTATACGAAAATATCTTGCTTCTAAAATTTTCGCTAATTTTTTCGCTTATCAAGGGCAGGGCTTAAGAACGGGTCTACTTGCGGTGGTCTTTGCACTTACAAGTCTTCGGACTCACGCCACGATACTTTGCTCCCAGAAAAAACAACAAATGAACAAGGACTTACTACTCGAGGCATTCCGTTATACAGACTATCTCATCCATCATAGTGTTTCTCGTGAACAACTCATTCAATTCTTAAATCAATTCGAAACCCATCCTATATTTGAATTGATTGCCCCTATTCCCGACTAATAATGAATTTTACTGTTTAAACCACAACGGCACAACGGATACTAAGAATTTAGTGTTAGTCACATAAAAGCGAGGTTACGTGACCTCGCCTGCTAATTCCCTAATTTTTATCTTGATTTTTTATCTCTAAAGACCTCTTTTCATAATATAAGGATTTCATTATGAATTTTCTAATTAATAAAAATATCATTTGTTTTTCCACGGAGGACTGGGATACTCCGCTTCCCACCAATAAAAAGCAAATTATGCTTCGGCTGGCTGAAAATAATCGTATTCTTTTTATCCAAACAATCGGCATCAGAAAACCTTCAGCGAATATCAAAGACCTAAAAAGAATATTTCGTCGATTTACTGAATGGAGAAAAGGTGTCAAACGGGTTAGCAAAAATATCTGGACTTATTCTCCCATATCTCTTCCATTCAACTTCTTAAACCTAATCAAAAACATTAATAAATTTTTTCTGGAAAAGTCTCTACTATCACTTATTAAATCTCTTCGTTTCGACAATCCTATTCTTTGGGTTTATAACCCTTATGCAATTTATTTCATTGATAAAATAAAATATTCTCTCCTGATTTATCATTGTGTCGATGACTTATCTCTCATTCCCGGAGCGGATAAGGAAGGAATCAAAAAAGCAGAACAAATCCTCTTAGAAAAAACCGACATTGTTTTCACAACATCGAATGTTCTATTCGAGAAATGTAAAAAAATTAATAAAAACACATTTTCCCAGCCGAATGTGGCTGACTTTTCTCATTTCAATAAGGCAGATGTAAAAGAGATAGTAATCCCCGCCAAATTTGAAAAATTAAAGAAACCAATTATCACATTTTACGGCAATCTCACACCTTATAAAATCGATTTTAATTTAATTGATTACAGTTCTAAGCAACTAATTGATTGTTCAATAGCAATCATCGGTCCTTATTGGGAAGGTGAAGGAAGAGATGAAATTAATCAATTGAAGAAAAATAAAAACATTTACTTCATCGGCCCTGCCCCTTACGAAAATTTGCCTGAATACTTATCTGCAACCGATTTGATCATCCTGCCTTATAAAATTAATGAAGCCACTCAAAATATCTTTCCTTTAAAATTCTTCGAATCACTTGCTACAGGCAAACCAGTTGTTTCAACACCCTTACCTGCTCTTTCTGATTACTCAAACTTAATTCCTATGACAGATAATTATTCACAATTTGTAGATTATATTAAAGATTTATTACAGCACGATTCCCCTGAGAAAAAATTGATGCGATTAGAACTTGCCAAACAAAATACCTGGGAAAAAAGAATCGAAGAAATGGACAAAATAATTCAAGAGAATTGTAGAGATGCTTTTATTTCATAGAAATTTCAACAGATATGAATGTAGGGGCAGACCTATGTGTCTGCCCACTTTATAGGGCGAACACAAAGGTTCGCCCCTACAAATAAAAATTATTACTTTACCAAAAGAAGTTGAACTAAAAAATTGCTATATAAAAATACGGTTGAAAATAAAAATAGTAATGGAACTATTTTCTGGTATCTTTCCACATTTTTCTCAATAAACAAATAAACAAAAACGATAAACAAACTTATACTGATATATAAGTACCTCCCTAAAAGAACACTCCAGGATTGAGTAATAGTAATATAAAATAATAACCCGAAATTTAATAAGATAGTAAAAGCAATAATAAAAACAATGTTTTTGAAAGCTGCATTGCATAGTTTGTTTAAGTTACGGATTAAACAATAAATAAAATACAATATAATAAAGATAATACAAACACTAATAAAATTCAAAGTCATTATTACAGGAGGATTTAACATTGCTTCTTGTGGATTCCAAAAAGTCGCAAACAAATAGGGTAATCCATTGAAAATAAAAAATAGGTCATACTTATCATAATTAGGATTTATGATATGTTGCTGCATCCCCTTTGCCATAGTGTTTGCAGTTAAATAACCATATTGATGCAGATTATAAATAAACCAGGGGGAGATAATGACAAAAACAAGTATAATATATATCAGAAGATTTTTAGATTGTCTTTTAATTACAAAAAATACCACTATAACAATCGGAATAAATATTGAAGTAAATTGCGTAAGAATTAATGCACCAGAAAGTAAAGATAATAGAACTACATCTCGAAATTTTAACACTTCCAAAAATGATAATTTTATCAGGACATAAAAAAACAAACAGGCTAATGGAATCAAAAGATGAAGATTGCTTAGCGTTGTCATTCTTAATAGAAAACCAGGAGTCAAGGTAAATAAACTCACAATAGAGAAAAACAGAAAATCATCATCTTTTATAATTACTTTTTCTTTCAGTAATTGATACGTTTTTTTAAAAAGATAAATGGACACTAAGACACATAATAGTCCCAAAAAACGCAGCACATAAAACTTCACAACTATTTTACCAGGTGTTAAAACCATCAGGATGGATGCCAATAAATAATAAAGAGGGGGTTGAAACGCTTCATATATTTCCGCAGCATCTTCTTTTGAAGGAGTCGAAGACAATTTCCCACCCATAGATAAAACTTCGTCACTAACTCTAACATATAAAGTTGGCAGATTATGATTTTTAACTATATAATGAGCGTATGCGAAATGGGATTCTTCATCTATAGGAGCAAAATATCCATTCAAAAAAATATAAAGAGCTCCTGCAAAAAAAATGATAAAATAGATCGCTTTGAACCGAAATAGGTAATACAATAATAACACGATAAATATAATAAAGAGAGTTATGATATAGCATTCTGGCAGTGAACCAATCAAAAGCCTTGGGTCTTCTTTTGATATGGTTTTATGTGATATTTCAGATAAATAAAGGACAAATAAAAACGAAATAATAATCAGGGAAATGAAAGCATAAAAATTTAACCACTTTTTATTAACAAGGATTCTACTAAAAAGTGTTCCGCTACTCTTAGAAAAATTTTTCCCAATGTCTTTTAGGTATTTCATAGGATGAACTTTAATCTTCCTTCTATATTTAGATATAAGAAACACAATCATAGATATTAAAAAAGATGTAGTATATAAATAAGACTTGCTTATCAAACTTATAGAACTAAAAATAGTATTAAAATTTCCATTAATCTCCAGATAAAGATCTCGATTCATCTTTTCAAAAATCAATACATCATTTTCTATTCTAAAATTAATTGCATTCTGTATCGGTTGAAAATCTCTTATGATATTTGATAAAGCCCAAGAATATTCCTTGTTAATATTCTGCAAACTAATCTTTTTAATCTCAGTAGTCCCCAATTGATTTCCTAAATCAATCTTAATACGCCTAAGTTCCTTCAATGGCAACTTGAACCGTACAAGCAAAAAATCATCACTTTTTTTTATGGGAACTTTTATAGAATCAATTTCATTATAACCATTGCCAATATCATAATATAATTTATATATATCCCCTACTTGACATTTGACCAATATAATTAGTGTGGATGGAATATGAAAATTCATTAGATTGACAGTTAATATTAGTATTATAAAAAGTAAAACAGATACTAACAATGATTTATCTTTTAATATCATAATGACATCCTGAAACTCTAAAGAGCATCCCCTTTCACTTTGATATGAAGAACATTAATGACAAATTATTAAAAATCCACAATCACTTTGATTGGATTTGTTTCTTTAGAATAAGCTATTTCAAAAGCCCTCACAACCTCATTGAATTTAAAATGATGAGTGATTAAAGGTTTAACATCAATCTTCCCATCCCCAATTAGTTCCATTGCAACTTTTATATCTTTTATTAAATGCGGTCCATAACTTGGAATAATAGTTATTTCTTTCCTGAAAACATCATCAAAGTTGAGTTTGAAAAATTTTCCTTCATCTAAATCGCGTATCATACCAAAAAAAACCACTCTCCCAACTTTCCTGACAATCCTGAACGCTTGCTGATATGTCTCCTGATAACCAATTGCCTCCACAACTACATCCGCCATTTTACCATTCGTCACATCCTTAATAAATTCTTCCAAGTCCCCTTTATTATTAAAAATATGTGTGGCACCCATCTTCTTAGATACTTCCAATCTATAATCGAGGATGTCCACGCCAACAATTATTTTTGCTCCTCTCATCCTGAACATTGAATTGACCAAAAGCCCTGTCTGCCCTTGACCAAGAACTACAACATTTTTCCCTTCAAGTTGATTTAGTTTATGAAAACAATGAACAACCGTCCCTAATGGCTGACTGCACACAAACTCATCTAAGGTCTTGTTCTGGGGATTGGTGTATTGGTTGTTGGGGATTGGTAATAATAAAAATTTCATTTCATTTTGGGCAATATATTCCCTGAACGAATTCCCCTTCTCTATTAAGACCAAATCACCTTCCTTAAAAGATTTTGACTTCGACCCCTCAACCACTCCCACAGCCTCATGCCCGGGAAAACCAATTTCACAAGGAAAGGGAACTCGTATATGCTCACCGGTGAATTTTGAAACATCAGACCCACATATTCCTACCTTTAAAACTCTTACCAGAAGCTCATTTTCCTCTGGTTTTGGTTTCTCAACATCCATAAATTCAAATTTAAATGGTTTAACTAATCTTATCGCTTTCATTTATTTTTGTCTAATGCAATTTTTTGTAATGCAAATTAATTTAATTATTCAAAAAATGAATTCAAATCTTAGCAATACAAAATATAACACTACTTATTATTCAAAACAAATCAACAAAAAATAATAAGCATAAAATATAAAATCATAAAATGTTTACAATAAAACAAGGTTTAACCTGAAATATTCTTATGAAGAATACAAAAAATCCCTTAAGCAAATCCATATCTAAACCACTATTAAAATGGTTCAATAAAAATAAGCGTCCTTTACCCTGGAGAAAAAATCCATCACCGTATTCCGTCTGGATTTCTGAAATAATGCTCCAGCAAACAGTTTTAAAAACAGTGATTCCTTATTTTAACCACTGGATGAAGAAATATCCTGACATTCAAAAATTAGCCACCGCAAAGGAAAATGAATTATTAACCCTATGGGAAGGATTAGGATATTATAATCGTGTAAGAAATATACTTAAAGCCACGAAGATTATTACAAAGAAATATAACGGGGAAATTCCTAATAATTATCAAGAATTAATTAAACTCCCAGGTATCGGTAATTATACGGCTTCTGCCATATTAAGCATTGCTTTTGGACAACCTCATCCAGCCATTGATGCCAATATCAGAAGAATAATGCAACGGTTCTTAGGATGGAAACAGTGGAATACAAAACGAGAAAAACAATCACATCTGTACCTGCAAGCAATAATACCTTTAGAAAATCCCGGTGGATTTAATGAGGCTTTGATGGAATTGGGACAATTATTATGTTTAGCTCAAAATCCATTTTGTCCTCTATGTCCTATCCGAAAACATTGTTACAGTTTCAAAAACAACCTGCAAAATAAAATTCCAGCAAAAGCTTTTATACCATCTAAACACAAAGAAACAATTATTCTTCTTCTTATCCATAAAAATAAAATTTTGATTACGAAGAAAGAAAATGGAATTCTTAAAGGATTATGGGTGTTACCATCATCAAAGAAAAACACCAACAATAAGATAAGAACAAATAAATTTATTGACGAAGAAATCGCATCCAATTGTCTGTATGTTGGTTGCTTATCAACAAGAACCCATTATTATACTCAATTCAAAGAGAAATTATATCCCCAGATATTCTCAATAAAAAAACCTTATAAAGAAGGAAGAAAAGGCTGGAAATGGGTAAATCGGGACAAATTAAATCTTTACCCGTTCCCTTCTGTTTACAGAAGAATTCTTAATGAATTTAAAAAATTTTTGTATAAGAAAATATGATATGTCATTAATATATTGATAACAATTCCTCTTATTCTTTTATTTTGAAGAGTTTAATTAAAATAATTATCACAAGATCGATAATAGAGAATTATATATCAAATAAAGTAAAATTTTCCTAAAGGAGATAATCTATGTTTAAAATGTTAGAAATTGTTGGAAGCTCTGAAATCGGTTTCTCTGAAGCTGTTAAGGAAGCCATAGAACAGGTGATAAAGTCCGGTGAAAAAGCTCATTTCTTTGAGGTCATAGAACAGAGAGGAGCTGTGCGCCAGGACAAATTCAAAGAATTTCAAGTCAAACTCAAAGTCGCTATAGAAATCGGTAAAGCTGAAGTAAATGAAAAACAAATTCCAAAAGAAAAAACTGAAAATATTTGCCCAACTTGCCTTCAACCTACTGGTGAAGAAGGGCATATGTGCATTCCTATCTCAAAAGAAGATACAAAATGTGATTGGTGTGGCTCATTAATCGTAAATGAAAGACACCTTTGTAATGAAAAAATTAAAGAAGTAGCCTATATCTGTAATAGTTGTGGAAGAACTGCTGTCAAAGCAGAATATCTCTGTCACCCCTTAAAACTTAACAAATAAGGTTATATAGAATTCATACTCGTTTTGATTAAACCCTAAATAAATACCCCTTCTCTTAACTGAATTAAGTCAGGAGTCTTCATCTTTTATCAGAACTCTCCAATGTAAAGGTGTTTTAATATTAAAATTATACAATCTTCTTGACATTGCATAATAACTTTTTATCATAGTTTCAATTTATAATAGTTAAATATTATCCTTTTAGAAGGGAGACGTAAAGATGCCCAAAATACTGATTATTGACGATAACCCTGACATCATTGAAACATTAGAATTATTCTTAAAAGACATTGGATATGAAGTCATTTCTGCTTCCAGCGGTGATAAGGGCTTAAATTTAGCAATTCAAGAAAAACCCAATCTCATCATTTTGGACGCAATGATGGAAACCGCGGACTCAGGCTTTCAGGTAGCCAGACAATTAAAGGGAAACCAAAATTACAAAGATATCCCTATCATTATGCTAACAGGACTTAAAGAACAAACAGGATTTGATTTTAAAAAAGAAGCTCGTAACGAAACCTGGCTTCCTGTAGACGACTATTGCGATAAACCCGTAATACTTGATGAATTGAATGTTAAAATTGAAACCCTTTTAAAAAATAAATGATATTTTACAAATGGCTTCTGATAAATATTAAAGATTGATATAGATTAGTGCTTATTCCCCGTTCTATTATCAAGATATTATAATTAAAAACCCATAATAACAAAAGTTCGCTCTTGTTCTCTTTTCATTTTATAACCTGAGATTAAACTTTCCCATAATCCTACATACAGAAAAAAGAACTTCATAACCGTCCAAAGTAGAGTCCTAAAAACGAGAAAGAACTGAGTCACCTAATCCTTTTCCAATTGAATAAACTCCTCAAAACAAAAACGAGGTCATATGACCTCGCCTACTAACTTAAATTACTTAATATATGTAATGTTCTTTGCACACCATTCAACACCTAACCCACAGGCTATAAATCTGTAGATATTAAACAAATCCATTAATTTCAACTAATTATAAAATATTTTAATCCTAATTATTCTTAATAAAATTCCTTTGACATTGAGTTTTTAATTTAGCAATAATTGCGTCTCAAACAAATTGTATGTATAAAAATAGCTTTTTATACTGACTTTTTCATAGTATAAACTACGCTTAAAATAATTCACAAACTCATTTATAAAAAAGATTCTAAAAGCCTATATTAGTTTCAATATCTATATAGAGATGATAAAATATAAAAACTGGGAACATCAGTTCAGAAAGGAGGTGACTACGATGAAGAAACTCTGGCTGCTTTTGTTAATCCTGGGAGTGATTTTTATTGGAATTAGCTGCCAGCAGCAACAAGCTCCACCAGCTCAACCAACTCTTCAAGAAGAAGGTGTTAAACCAGCACCAGCTGAAGCCACACCA
>Ga0315289_10012624_pt1 | contig 11883 bp, 19 predicted proteins | sample YL17G11_40_MG_FD_203452 | JGI IMG/M metagenome (GOLD analysis project Ga0315289, IMG submission 203452) | Sediment microbial communities from Yellowstone Lake, YNP, Wyoming, USA - YL17G11_40 | ecosystem: Environmental > Aquatic > Freshwater > Lake > Sediment | place: USA: Wyoming | collected...
GCCTCTTCGGGCAATCTGTGGCTGCCTGCCTGCCGGTAGGCAGGTCTGTGTCCATCTGTGGCCGATGGTTTATTCGGCCAATGGCCATAAGCCCTCCGCTACGGGCTATCGCGGCGGTGGTAGCCGCTACGCAGGGGAACATCGCCTCCCCGGCTGCCGGGCGCCATCATATCAGCATCTGGGGCCGCGGGAAAGGCGGCGCACTCGTTCGACACGTCGGTCAGACCATCTGGCCCGGCAAGGTTGCTCGAAGGTGCTTCGACCGGGCCAGCGCAGGCATCTACCTGAGGGTAGGCACGGCGGCAGCGGCCGGCACGGTGGCAACCTTCATGGTCGGCGCTGATGAGATGGCTCCTGCGCCGTACACGTTGGGTAAGGGCATCCAGCTAACGAAGGGCAATGCGCTCGGCCTGAAGGTGAACGCCGGTGCTGGGACGGTCGCTGGCTACTTCACCGGCGACTACGTCTACTGAGGGGACCTCTAGCGCCCGTGCTTCCTACCACGAGCGGTGTCTGAGGAGGCCACCGCTGAGGGGTCGATACCTCGGTGGCTGGCCTCAGGGGGCCAACCGGTAACGACAGGCCTGCTCGCCCCAAAGATTCGCTACGACTACTAACGTGATTTCAGCGCAGTCTCTCTGATGGCGGCAAAAGCCAGTTCATAAGCCCGGCCAAACTGTGCCACGATATCGTCTCGGCTCTGCGCCTCTTTAAGTGGCATAGCCTTGATCGCCTTATCTGTCACCTCATAGGCCTGCTCCATGGCTTTGATGACAACATCCCAGGAATTGGTGTCTCCCATTTGGGTTGTACCTCCCTGCTCCTGCTTTCTCCGGTTGTAGAGGCATTCTGATGCTATACTACCGGTTTCGTCCGACCACGCGCACCAGAGCCAGGGCGGTGCTCATTAATAGCGTGGCCGCATGAACTCGGCTGCCCGGTCGGTCAGTGGTATTACCACGCCGTCGTCTTCGCAAATCTCCCACTTGATGTCCGAACCCCAAGCAGCACTGAAGACTTCCTGAGGGGTGCCCCACAGCAACATTCCTTCCTTCGCAGTACACAACTCGCCCACGTCCCAGCAACCCCTCTTGGCATCTCCAACGAAGGCTGCCCATTGAATGTGCTGGCCCGGGTCTGTGCACTGCCCCTCCGTTTGGAGAACCGCCCGCACTCGCCCTACCGCCTCCTGAGGGTAGTAGTGGCCGGTGGCTGGCAATGTGGGTTTGCCCGGCCAGACGTACAGCGCAAAGGCACCGGCACCGAAGGCTAGGGCGGCGGCTATGGCAAGCCCTACCGCTGCGATTGCCAGCCGCTTCATGGTGTACCTCCTGAAGGGCAGGCATCGTTTATCAGCTGAAGGGCGAGCAGGCGCTGCTGGCGGGTGCTCTCGTAGGCTGCCACCACGATGGCAGTAGCTTCAGGGTCCGAGACCTTTCCTCGCCCTATGATGCTTGCCTCGTCGCTCTCGGCCTGCGCGAATGCGTCGCGGGCTACGTCACAGACCGTCAGGGAGCTGCCCCCCACCGTGACAAGCACTCTTCGGGGGGATGTGGTGGATGGGGTCCGTTCCCAGGGCGCCTGAGCTACTGATGCCCATACGGCGAAGACGACGGCGACCGCACCTATCACCAGGGCAAGACCTACCGCCACGATGCCGAGTCGCCTCATGTCGTACCTCCTACCGGAAGACTAGGGGGGACACGCGTATTGTACACCCGCGAGTCAAGGGCCGCGCCCTACCACGCGCACCAGAGCCAGGCTGACGCGAGGGCCAGCGTCTCTCTTTCCGGGTCGAGAGCGGCACCGGCCAAACCAGTTCCCTTAGAACGTGCCCCGTTTCGCGCTAACCCGCGGCCGGACGGAGGGCGCGCAAGGGACTTGGCCCGTGTCATGGCACTGAGCCGAGAGCGCCGGCACGTAGAACCCTATGACGCGGACCGTGGACTTCTGGTCGCCAGCCGGAGGGCTTTGCCTTCTGTCGATTCAATCTACCCAAACCGTGCTTTCGGAGAGAACTACATCGAATGTCTTTCCCTCCACAGTCATCACTTCAATCTGGCGTTCATAGGCACCAGGCTCCAGGTCCGCAGGAACCAGCCCAACCAGTTCATCAGGAAGCGGAAAGCTGAGCTCTGAAGAGGGCGAGGCCAAAACGATCCTTTGCTCGAAAACGGTCTCCCCATGAAGGAGCAGCCTGACGGTTATCTCCGTTGCTGGACTGGCGAAGACGCACCTAGCTACGTTCACCGCATCGGGCCCGGTGGGGACCCGATCGATGCCCCGAGCAGCTCGCACGGGGCCGGCCGGGGCCATCAGCGTGGTCAAGCAGGAGTAAGTCGCCGCTAGGCTGAAGTCCTGTACCTCCCACAAGCTGGAAGGGTTGGCCAGACTCCCGCTGGCGTTGTCGTCGTACGCGAGCTGTCGTGTCGTCGCGAGCGTTTCGTAGCCTCTGGCGCTGACGACGAAGCTAGCGGGCCCAACGGCGGGTATCGGCCCCGAGGCAAAGTCAAAGGCATAGACGCCGTTGGCGCCTGTCGTGGCCGTAGCCGAGCTTCCCTGGCTGTCGGTGTAGCTGACTTTGGCACCCGAGATAGGCGCCCCTGTGGTGGTGTCTCTGACGATGCCCCACATACAGCCAGTCATAAGCACCATCAGGGCAAGACCTACCGCTGCGATGCCGAGTCGCCTCATGGTGCACCTCCTGACAGAAGAATTGGCGGGGACAGCCGCATTGTACACCCGCGAGTCAAGTGGCCGTGCGGTGGTGCCCTACCACGCGCACCAGAGCCAGGCGCGGCGCTCTATCGAAAAGGGACTAGGTGAATTCGATCTCGACTGGCAGGTAGAAAACAACGGTCACCGTCCACCCCGCTGCCAGGAGGAAGATGCCTCCACCGACGAACCACGCAAGAATGCTGAGCGCGGCTACGCCTGGCAAGGTAAGGAGCAGGACTAGCCCGGCGACTATGGCGAGAGACAGCACTCCAACGAGCCAGGCAACAAAATTGACGATGACACGAGAGAGCACCGGGTGAGAACGCATCTCATTCCTCCTGTGGAAGACTAGCGGGAACACCCGCATTCTACACCCGCGAGCCAAGAATCGGGCCTAGAGCGGCGTGGCACGGATCCAGAGCAGCCTGCAGAATCGGGGTCAATGTGCTAGAATCATGGACAATAGCTCGTATTCGTGATATACTGAGATAGGAGGTAAAACAGGATGCAAAAGACCAAAAACACCACACAGCAAGCGGCTCAAAGGCCACCAAATTACCCGAATAGGCCACAAACCTACGCCTCAAGTTTTGCTCGTTACCTGAGAACTAAGGGAAGGGCTAGTGGCACGATTCGCCTCTACCAGCGCACCGTTGAGAAGTATATACGGTTCCTGGAGGACGACCTAGGCTTCAAAGGCGGCATCGAGAACGCCACAAGGGAGCACGCTGAGGTCTGGATTGACCGAATGATTGAACACGGCCTATCGCCCCTCACCATCCGTCTTGCCAGGCAAGGCATCTACGTCTTCTACCACTGGCTCGTGGATGACCAGGAGGAGCTTAAAGTCAACCCTGTGGCAAAGGTCAGGACGCCGAAGCCGGACGTGAAGATCGTCCAGGCGCTTCGGCCAGAGCAGCAGAAGGCCTTGCTCAAGGCGGCAGGTGACACTGGCGGAACTATAGCCCTCCGGAACAAAGCCCTGGTGGCCGTGATGCTCGACTCAGGGCTCCGGTCGGGTGAGGTCTGCGCACTGAACAGAGACAGGGACGACGCAGACTCTCCTGTGCCCACCGACCTGAACATGGACCAGGCGACGCTGTTCATCCGGCACAGCAAGACCCACCGCCAGCGGGTCATAGGTCTCGGCGACAAGGTCGTCCTGCTTTTGGAAAAGTACCTGCGGAAGCGCCAGGACGGGCATGAGGCACTGTTCGTCACCACCCACAAGAGGCGCTTCGACCGTGACAGCCTGCACAGCCTTATCAAGAGGTTGGGAGAGCACGCCGGTATCGACGGCCTCCATCCACACGTCCTAAGGCACACAGCCGCCACGAACGCAGCCAACGTCTTCACCCCTGAGGACGCTATGAGGCGGCACTTCGGCTGGGCGCCTGGGAGCCCGATGGTGAGCCACTATACCGCCACCGGCGCCGAGGAACGGACCCGGCGCATCTTCCGGCAGCAGTCTGCCGTGGATAAGCTGCTCAGCTAGCTACCGGCCCACAGCCAGCAGAGGGAGGCTCCTGGCAACAGGGGCTTCTCTCTGTGTGTGCGGGACCGGGCGTCTGGAGCCGTACGCTGGCGCTAGAGGGCTTCCAGGCTAGAAGGCGGCTCGTTCCACCTGTGGACCACAGGGAGCCCGCTAGCGCCAGCCGTACGCCTTCCAGAGGACTAGGCCCCAAAAATATAACTGTTCACATGGGTGAACCTTTGCCAATTCGAATCTAAAACCAACCTGAGAACTCATCCTGCCATTTGACATGTCCTGCTGGACAGCCCCTATAATGATAACAGAGGATAACGAAATGACAGGTCTCGAACTTCTCGTCGCCAGGCGCAGCCGGAGAATCCGGCAGAGGGAACTTGCCGCAGTCTTCGGCGTCTCACAGGTCTTATTCTCCTACTTTGAGAATGACCATCGCCAGATTACACCAGTCTGGGAGCAGCGGTTCCGCCAGTACTTCGAGGCACTTCCCCAATGATGGATGCTTTAGGGCGCAAGGTGAGAGCCATGAGAGCTGGCCGAATGGCCCATCTCAAGAACCCAGGCCTGGCACAGAGAGCAGGCAAGAAGGGCGGCCTCGCCACCAGCCGGAACTATGCAGGCGGCTCAAAAGCCTGGGGTAAGGCAATGGCGAATGCCTCACATAGCCACATCAAAAAGGACTTCACCTACATACGCAGCAAGGATGGATCCAGCAACTTGGAGACTACCCTTGCCACACCTACCTCGTAAGACCCCACTACCTCGTCGCCGTCGCCGCCTCACCCTCTATCAGCGCTTCCTTAAGGAACGCGCTTACTACGTGGCAGTAGAGCGCCGCCTAAAGGCTGAAGCCGCCAGGAGGGCCGCATGAAGAAGGACTACAGAACCGCCAAAAGAAAAGAGGCCGACGAGCGCCAGAGAGCCGCTGGCAGTCTCCAACAGAAGCGCTTGAATGCTGCTGGGGTGCTGGGCATTGAGACTGATGGGACACTCACAGACCCATCACTCACCACCGATGAGCGCCATGAGCTGAAGGAGGCCACCGATGCGGCGCTGGCCGAGAAGCCGTACCTCCAACTAATACGCGGTGACAAAATTAGGCCCGAACCTGTGTACTGGCTGTGGCCAAAGTGGCTTCCGCAAGGAAAGATTAGCTTGTCAGCCGGGATGCCTGAGATCGGTAAGACAACGGTCCTCCTCGACCTTGCAGCCAGAGTGACGCGAGGGCGACCGATGCCAGATGGGACCGAGGGAGACCCGGATACTAGGCACAATGTCCTAATTTTCTCCGCCGAGGACGATGCTGCAGACACCCTAATACCACGCCTTATAGCCGCAGGCGCAGATATGCGGCACGTCTTCTTCGAAGGCGCATCGGCTGATAAGGATGGGATGGCAACATCGTTCAATCTCCGCGACCATCTCGCCGCCCTCAAGGAGAAGATTGCCCAGGTTAAACCTCGCCTCATCATATTCGATCCCTTGACCGCCTACGTTGGCAAGATTGATACCCACAGGGAATCAGAAATCCGCCAGCTCTTGCGGCCAATCGTGGTTCTGGCCGCGGCGCTGCGCATTACCGTCGTTGGTGTCGCCCATGTCAACAAGCCAAAAGACCTTTCGGCATTGATGCGAATTACGGGCTCGGCGGCTTGGGGTGCTGCCGCCCGTTCGGTCTTAGGGACAGTAGAAGACCCAGCACAGGAGCAACAGGAGAGGCAGGAGCTACAAGCCGTCGTTGTACCCGTCAAGCATAACCTGGCCCCTGACAGCATACCTCTCGGCTACAAGATTGAAACAGTCATGCTGGACGAGCGCGATGGGCTACGGAAAGCTATCGAGACTACACGCATCCGGTGGCTCGGCCCCAGGAATGATGTGGACGTGCGACACGAGCTGGAAAGCGCCGGTAGAAGTTCTGGTAAAACGTCCGACAAATTGCAGGAAGGGATGGACTTCATACGTGACGAGCTAGCGAGCGGCCGTGTGAAATCACGACAGATATTCGAGGACGCCGCAGAACGGGGGATTGCCGAGAAGACCATAAACAGGGCTAAGAGGGAATTGCACATCGACCCACGACAAATCCATCGTGACGGTAAACGGTGGTGGGAATGGAGCCTCCCGTGAATCTTCGAATCTGGCGACTAGTCACATGTCCAAATGACCCTGAGAGAAAAACATGGCCATGTGACCATGTGACTCAGATGGTCACATGGCCAGATGGTCAGGTGGACAATACTACTACATGGCCATCTGTCTCTCTCTACAGCAGTAGTGACAGGCAATGAAACAGATAGAGCTTGACCACTTTGCACTCCTAACGAGCCGGACAGCACGGCGCAAGGCTCACCGTGAGTTGCGGAAAGTGGCGACACACAAACTGGGTGCCGTCGTAATCATCCACGTACTGCACGAGCATGACGATAGCTGTTGCAAGAGGGAGCCCTGGCTGGAGACCGCTAAGAGGCTATGGGAAGCCGTAGGTGAGAAGACGCTTTATTGCCACACTTACGGCCTGGAAGAGATACCACCGAAAGGACCACACATTCAGGCAGGAGACCCGCTATGGAACGCCTTGGAGAAGGCCTGTGAAAGTAGGTAAGTATCCGTCAACCTGTGATGCGCTAGGGATGAACCCCTTGAGGCCCGTAGAAAGAACGCGCCCAGTCCAGTTAGACCGCCTGCCAGAGAGCGACGAAAGGGACCGCCGGGGCATTAACTTGATGGATTTGTGGCATATTTGGCCTTCGATACGCCGACCGCAGGTTCGAAGAGAAGCCGTATGACGAAGCGAAAGGCCCCTACATTTGTGGCATTAGAGCCAGAGGATCCTGAGGATTTGGGCGACGAGCGGCGCAAAAATCCCTGTCCTGGCTGTGGGAGTAACGACCATCACAGCCTTTTCGCCTGCCCAAACGTGCCCGAATCGAGGAAACACACCTGGCGGGTACGAGGCGGCCAGGCCCAAGTGACCTCACCGACCAATACCCGCAGCCCCGACCTCCGAACCCGTGAGGGTTACAGGAAGCTGCTGCAAGGCCTCGCCAAAGACGTAGCCAAGGAGCGCAACAGCCTGGCGCGCAGCAAGGAGTTACGCGCTATCGCCAGGCAATACCATAAGTACTTCGGTGATGAATGGGCCAGTGACGAAGCAGACGTGCTCGCAGCCGCCGCCGCGATAGTGAAACGCCAGCAGGCAGCGGAAACGGAAGGGACGCTGACCCTGCCGGAGATGAAGGGGATGTCGCAACGCGAGAAGGCCCGAATCCGACGGCACCGGAGGCAGGTTCTAGCCAGGGGTAAGGAGGCCGACGATGGCGAAGAGGGATAGCGACCGCGACCGCAACCCCAGGTCGGCCGCATCACAGAGGCGTCAGCAGGCCTTGAGTGAGTTCCGCTCGGCGGCTGGCCTACCTGAGCCTGAGCCGGTAGAGGAGACGGATGATTCAGGCCAATCGGTCTTCGTTGGCAGCCGCAGACAGAACGTCACAGAAGGCGAGCGCAGGGTATTGCGCTACCTGCTCAAGGTCAAACGACTCAAGGCGCTCGTCGCCACCATACCGCCCATCAAAGGTTGCGATGCACGGGGCATAGAGACGACTGATGAGGTGCTCGCTTTGATGCGCCAGTCGCTGCGCGCTTCCAGTCAGCCGGCCAAGCAGGCGAAGTTCAGAGGGCGACCGAGCACGCGTCAGCCGCTGGCAGGTCCGGCAGTGACCCCCTCGTGGCAGCCGGAACCTGAACCTGTGGAACCTAGCGAACCGGATGGGCGCGAGCAGCACGTAGGCGGCACCACCAATGGGCGGGTCGGCCTCTACATCGTCAAGTCGGAACGCGAGACATACCACAATGTTGGCAGGGGCATCGATAGTCCGCGCCTAGATAGGGGGTAGCGAATGGCAAGAATCAAGGGCAGTGAGATAGAAGGTTTCAGCCCACCGTTCCCAGGCCCGTCAAAGCCGGAGGACTGGAAGGTGGTCACAGACCTCCCTGTGGAAGTCAGGGCCGCACTACCGGCAGCGGCGCAACAGGCGTTCTTGGGGGCCTACAGAAAGGCAGCACAGGTCCCCGGCCTGAGCCACGACCAGTGCCTTCAGGCGGCCTGGGCAGCCATCCGAGAGGCCAGTTGGCATGCCCCTGTAGATAAGTGGGTAAAGGGCCACGAGCCCAGCCCAGGAGGAGGTAACAACATGGGTGATAAGTATCCCCCCGAAGTAGTGAAACTCGTCGCGCACAAGAGGCGGGCTGACCCGACACTCACCGAGGTCGACGCGTTGACGCAGGTCTTCAGTGAACGGAGCGACCTGTATGCACAGTATGACCGCGAGCGAGGGCAGCATCTGCCGACTGAACCGAAGCGGGCGACAGAGCCTAATGAACCAGCGCCGGACGCGCTCGAGGCGGCTAGTCTCGACCTGGCGTGTCACATTGCCGACTACTGCACCGAGCGCAACCTTCAAGTGGACGACCCAGCGGCAGTGGTAGCAGCCATCGCTCACGGCGACGGGCCGGAACTCTACGCCGAGGTCGACCGTGAACGCACCGAGTGGCTGAGAACAAAAACGGGCAGGAAGTAAGGGAGGACAACATGGAACGACAATGGGCAGTAGTAACCGGTCGCTATCCCCGTGGAAGCGCCTACAACGGCCAGATGGTCTCGCCAGGGCAAATCGTCGCCCTGGGCGCGGCCAAAGATGCCCAACTTCTCACTACGGGCTACTTGCAACTGGTGACAAAGGACGTGCTGGCGCTGTTTAAGAAGGACGGAACGCCACCCGGCAGGTGCCGAATTCCCTCCTGTGGGGCGTTTTTCCTGAACAGCCAAGCCGAGCAGTTGCACTACTTTAGGGTCCACGAGCCGGAGATTAAGGCCATCGAGAAGGAACTCACAGAGGCTAAGGTTCGTGTCGCTGAGGCCGATGGCGCTGTCGCGGCTGCCGAGGCAGCTAAGGCAGAGGCCGAAGACGCTATTCCTGCCCTCGAAGCCTGTCTCGCCGGTCTCAGAGGCGAGGCGGTAGCAGTATGAGGGAGTCAGCGCCACGTTTCGTCTAGGCCGTGGCGCTTCTCTACGGCGAGTAAGTTCCCGTGTTGTGTTGGGCGGCGCGGTTGAGCTACTCGCCAAACGGGCAGCGGGGCGATGGTGAGTCGGCGGGTGTTTTCCTTTCCACCCGATTCGGGGCCAGCTCGCAGGCCCCCGACTCAGGGCCAGCCGAGTGCTTGGGCTTCAGTAACCCAAGCGCAAGGCGAACCTTCGGCGCATCCCACAGGGCGCCGATGCCAGCGGGCCGCTCCGCTGCCCACGCTTTGAATCGAGGTGGAAGATGACAATACAGAATCTCGGCACCACAGCTCTGACGACAACAGGCACTCCGGTTTGGGATCCCGGCAGCGCCAGATCGCTCTTGCTCCATTGCGCCTGTCTGGGGCAGCCTGGGGCCGTATCTGCGGGGCTGCTGGTCCATCTCTGTGATGGGACCGCCACGGGAGCCGGGACCATCGCCTGCATAACTGTGCCGTCCGATGAGGCAGGAGCGCAGCCCTACGGACTCGGCGAGGGCGTCCAGCTCACAAAGGGGAACCCGCTGTGCATCAAGGTGCCTGCCGGTGTTGGAACGGTCGCTGGCTATTTCGTCGGCGACTACATTCTGGGTTAGGGACTCCGGGCACGGATGTGCTCACCGTGCCCGTGTCTGCAGAGGCTGCGCTGGCGCAAGTCGAAACCCAGCACAGCTTCAAGGGGGCGACCGGGTTCGCAATCAAGGACGAGCAACCTGGCCGCCCCTATCCTCTTATCCCCTGTGCGTTAGGTCCAGAAAGGCCTCATTTTAGCTCCTAGAGGCGGCCTACGCCCCTTTCTGGCCCATAGTGCAGTCCCAGACAGCCCTGCCACGCTAACTGCTCTCCTGCACCAACTTTTAACCACAGTTGAATTTAGGTGTTGAACTGCATGGACACGCATTTCCCGTGGCCTTAATATCCAGTGTAAGGAGGTCGGCGGCGAGCGGATGGAACCCCACCGACTGGACAGCCACAAGCAAACTCCGGTCTTTCCCCTGCCACGACCTACCGACCTCCTTACATTTATCCTGGGAGACCGGGCAGCGAGCGGGGCCATCCCGCCTGGAGATAACATCCAGCCTGCCCTGCCACGACCTGCCTGGTCTCCCTCCTGAACCGGGTAAGGAAGGAGGTGAGCAGCATGACAGACCTGAAGGAACAAGCCGTCGAGGAGGCCGGTAGCGTGGATGCTGGGGTAGCTCTCTTGGAGAGACTAGCCAAGGCGGAAGAGCGCGTCGGTGATGTAGCCCGGCAAGCTGTGCAGGAAGCGGGCAACATCGAAGACGCCATCATCGCCCTGGAGAAGCTGGCCGAGGCGGCAGAGTAGGAGGCGCCCATGACCAATCGTCCGGCTGGACTGCACGGGCATCAAACAGAAAGGAAGCTGGCGGTGAAACGGAAGCTAATGACCACAGGGGCGGTGGTGGTGCTGCTGGCGCTGGCAGGCGCCGTGTTGGCCCTTTGGCTAGCTCAGACCCACGTGGACACCAGCATTACCATCGGCGGTGAGCCAGCAATCGGGATCGTCTGGGCCAGGACCGATGATGACGGAGTTGTGAGCGACCCGAAGTTCGACGCGGCCGATATACCGGGGAGCGGCGACCCTTCGGGGCTGGTACTCAACGGCCCGCGCCGGAGCGCAAACATCGGCAACTGCGTGGCCCACCAGTTCATCGCGGACTACACGGCTGACTGGATCGTCGCCCAGGGTTACGGCGACTACTATTGCACGACTGCCGTTGGCTTATCTTCCAGCACCGACACGGCAGTTGGGGCCGTCAGGTGGGGGACCACGGAGCTGAGCGACTGCCCACTGATGGCCTCGGTGGACACCAACGACAACGGGCAACCGGACATTGAGCTTTGTGTGGCCGGTGTCGATGGCGCGGTTACGGGTCCGCTGCTTGGGCGGGCGCTGCCCAAGGCCCAGCCGGTCATGGGTTTGGTCAGTCTGCACATTTTGACCACTGCCACGGGCAACCAGGTCATCAGCGGGGTTGTGACCATTGAGGCTGGGTTTCAAAGCGCCCCCTAGCGCCTGCCGTGAAGTGACCAACACGGCTGTCGTCACGTGGAACGGGGGCCAGGCAACGGCCAGTGCCGTGGTGGAGGTCTGCGACTGAAGGAGGATTCCAGTAGGCTAACCTGGGACCGGTACACGGGGAAAGGCCGGTCTCCACCAGCACAGGGGGGAGGCTCGTTTCGGCGGGCCTTTCCTCTTTTTTCGCTCAATCAAACTCGAAAGTTCCCTGCTCCCAGGTTCAAAGTTGCTGCTGTGGACCCATTGACAAGCTGCTTGGAGAAGTTTAGGATAATGCTGTTATGCACTTCTCCACCCAGTACAGGAAAGGAAGGAGTCATGGAGAGCCAGAAGACGGACCTAGAGGAACTGACAGAGCTAGAGGATCCAGAGGAGGAGGCCAAGCCAAAGAAAGCCAGCAGCAAGGCGAAGAAGTCAGCGGCTAAGCTGACCAACCTAGAGCAGATCCAGGCCAATCGGAAGGCTGCTCCGAAAGCCACGAAGCTGCCCGCCAAGCCCGGTCGCAAGTCGAGCAAGAAGGCCGCCAAAGCCGCAGCCAAAGCGGAGAAGGCCACTACCAAGGCCCCAGCAGCCA